>JACCDW010170494.1_pt1 | contig 74798 bp, 70 predicted proteins | sample 7449781 | NCBI WGS metagenome assembly JACCDW01 (sample SAMN15323449, study PRJNA562643) | freshwater metagenome | isolation source: river surface water | place: USA:Blue River Watershed | collected 2017-08-18
CCACCAATGGCATCACCGCCTTGCAAATGGACATCAAGATCCAGCGCATCACCCAAGAGATCATGCAAGTTGCCCTGGCGCAAGCCAAAGAAGCGCGCATGCACATCCTCGGCAAGATGAAGGATGCGATGTCCGGTGCTCGTGAAGAGGTATCGACCTTTGCGCCGCGGCTTTACACCATGAAGATCAATCCGGAAAAAATCCGTGACGTGATCGGCAAGGGCGGTGCGGTGATTCGCGCCTTGACCGAAGAAACCGGTTGCCAAATCAACATCGAGGAAGACGGCACCATCACCATCGCCGCCACCGACGGTGCCAAGGCCGACGAAGCCAAGCGCCGCATCAGCGAAATCACCGCTGAAGTGGAAATCGGCAAGGTCTACGAAGGCCCGATCACCAAGATTTTGGACTTCGGCGCATTGGTCAACCTGCTGCCCGGCAAAGACGGTTTGCTGCACATCAGCCAAATCAGCCACGAGCGCATTGCCAAGGTCACCGATGTGTTGGCCGAGGGTCAAGTGGTGCGCGTCAAAGTGCTGGAAACCGACGAAAAAGGCCGCATCAAGCTGTCTATGAAGGCTTTGTTGGACCGCCCTGAGGCGCCTCCTCAGCAGCACCATTCCGACGAACAACCTCACCAAGAGTAAAGCCATGGCGCGCAAATTGATCGTGGGCAATTGGAAGATGAATGGCAGCTTGGCTGCCAATCACGATCTGCTGCACGCCATCAATGCGGGTTTGACTTCGACCTCATGTCAAGCGGCTGTCTGCGTCCCCGCGCCTTATTTGGCGCAGGGCCAGCAGCTGTTGAATGGCGGTGCTTTGGCCTTGGGCGCACAAGATGTGTCGGCCCACGAACAAGGCGCCTTCACCGGCGAGGTGTCGGCGGCCATGCTGCGGGACTTCGCGGTGCGTTATGCCATCGTCGGTCACTCGGAGCGTCGTCAATACCATGGTGAAACAGACGCCGTGGTGGCCAGCAAAGCGCAACGCGCCTTGGCGGCGGGCATCACACCGATCGTGTGCGTCGGTGAAACTTTGGCTGAGCGTGAGGCGGGGCATACGGCTGAGGTGGTCAAGCGCCAATTGGCTGCGGTCATCCACACCAACGGTCACTGCATCAGCGAAATCGTGGTGGCTTATGAGCCCGTTTGGGCGATTGGCACCGGCAAAACCGCCACCCCTGAGCAGGCGCAAGAGGTCCATGCCTTGTTGCGCGCCCAGTTGGCGGCTGCCACCGAGCACCCCGAACGCATTGCCTTGTTGTATGGCGGCAGCATGAACGCTGCCAATGCGGCCAGTTTGCTGGCGCAGCACGATATTGATGGTGGCTTGATTGGGGGCGCGTCCCTCAAAGCCGCCGATTTTTTGTCCATTGTGGCTGCGGCTTCGCAGTGACATTCACGGAGTTTTCATGAGCACGCTTCTCAATTTATTGCTGTTGGTTCAAATCCTGTCTGCCATTGGCATGATCGGTCTGATCTTGGTGCAGCACGGCAAAGGTGCCGACATGGGCGCGGCTTTTGGCAGTGGCACTTCGGGCAGTTTGTTCGGCGCCACGGGTGGTGCCAATTTCTTGTCGCGCACCACCTCGGTCCTGGCTGCGGTGTTCTTTGTTTGCACCTTGGCACTGGCTTACTTTGGAAATTTGCGTCCCACGTCCTCAGGCAGCAGCGTGCTCGAAACTTTGCCTGCAACCACGGCACCTGCAACCCCTGCTGACAGCATTCCAGGGGCTGTGCCAACGCCTGCTGCACCCTCAACAGCACCAGCCGTCAACAATGCAGTGCCACCTGCTGCACCTGCTCCTGCAACGCCTGCGCAGCAAATTCCTGGCAAGTGAGTTGTCCCTCCGGAATTCAAGCGCTCGCGGGTGAAAAGCATTGAATTGAGGTTAAGATGTCGGGCTCTTCAACGTGCGCTGGATCAGACACGTTGCGGTCCAAAAACAGCCGTCGTGGTGAAATTGGTAGACACGCTATCTTGAGGGGGTAGTGGCGAAAGCTGTGCGAGTTCGAGTCTCGCCGACGGCACCATCCACAACCTGATGTCATCGTGGCGTCAGAACCATGAGTCAAGCTTGCAAGGCAAGTAGCAAACAGAGATTCAAATGAGCCTAGAGCAGTACCTGCCAGTCCTTTTGTTCATCATTGTGGGTCTCTTGGTCGGCGTCGCCCCCCAAGCCATTGGCTATGTGCTGGGGCCCAAAAAACCCGATGCAGCCAAAAACTCCCCTTATGAATGCGGCTTCGAAGCCTTTGAAGATGCCCGCATGAAATTCGATGTCCGCTATTACCTGGTGGCCATCTTGTTCATCTTGTTCGATCTCGAAATCGCGTTTTTGTTTCCCTGGGCTGTTTCACTCAAAGAAATTGGCATGACGGGGTTTGTGGCCATGATGATTTTCTTGGCCATCTTGGTCGTGGGTTTTGCCTACGAATGGAAAAAAGGCGCCCTCGATTGGGAGTAACTCATGTCACTTGAAGGCGTATTCAAAGAAGGCTTCATCACCACGTCCTACGACTCGGTGGTCAATTGGGCCAAAACCGGTTCCTTGTGGCCCATGACCTTCGGCTTGGCCTGTTGTGCCGTGGAAATGATGCACGCTGGTGCGTCCCGCTACGACATCGACCGGTTTGGCATGTTGTTCCGTCCCAGTCCCCGTCAGTCCGACCTGATGATCGTGGCCGGTACCTTGTGTAACAAGATGGCACCTGCGCTGCGCAAGGTGTACGACCAAATGTCCGAGCCGCGTTGGGTCTTGTCCATGGGTTCTTGCGCCAATGGCGGCGGCTACTACCACTACAGCTATTCGGTGGTGCGGGGTTGTGACCGCATCGTGCCCGTCGATGTCTACGTGCCTGGCTGCCCACCGACAGCTGAAGCCTTGCTGTATGGCATCTTGCAACTACAAAACAAAATTCGCCGCGAAAACACCATCGCGCGACATGCCGCATGAGCATCACGGTTTCCATCGACCAACTGCAAACCGCTTTGAAAGCGGTCTTGGGTGAACGCATCACCCAACTGGACTTGACCTTGGGTGAACTCACCCTCACGGTGTCTGCAGCAGACTATTGGGGTGTTTCACAAACCCTGCGCGACCACCCCGAACTGGCGTTTGAGCAGCTCATCGATTTGTGCGGCATGGACTACAGCGGTTACAAAGATGGTGCCGACTCTCGTTTCACCGACAAGCCTCGTTATGCGGTGGTCAGCCACTTGCTGTCCATCACCCACAACTGGCGACTGCGCGTGCGGGTGTTTGCCGTCAACAACCACCTGCCCCAAGTGGCCTCGATCAACGACATTTGGAACTCGGCCAATTGGTTCGAGCGTGAGGCCTTCGATTTGTTCGGTATCTTGTTTGAGAACCACACCGATTTGCGCCGCATCCTCACCGACTACGGCTTCATTGGCCATCCCTTTCGCAAAGACTTTCCCACCAGTGGTCATGTGGAAATGCGCTATGACGCCGAGCAAAAACGCGTCATCTACCAACCCGTCACCATCGAGCCGCGTGAAATCACGCCGCGCATTGTGCGCGAAGACAACTACGGCGGTTTGCACTGATTCACCATGGCTGACATCAAAAATTTCACCCTCAACCTAGGTCCTCAGCACCCAGCGGCGCATGGTGTGTTGCGCCTGATTTTGGAGTTGGATGGCGAGGTGGTGCAGCGTGCCGACCCGCACATTGGTTTGTTGCACCGCGCCACTGAAAAACTGGCCGAGAGCAAAACCTATTTGCAAGCCTTGCCCTACATGGACCGTTTGGACTATGTGTCCATGATGTGTAACGAGCATGCGTATTGCCTGGCCATTGAAAAACTCATGGGCCTGGAAGTGCCCATCCGCGCGCAATACATCCGGGTGATGTTTGCCGAAATCACCCGCATGCTCAACCACTTGATGTGGTTGGGCGCGCATGGCTTCGATTGCGGTGCGATGAACATCCTCATCTACTGTTTCCGTGAACGCGAAGACCTGTACGACATGTACGAGGCTGTTTCGGGTGCGCGCATGCACGCGGCGTATTTCCGCCCTGGTGGTGTCTACCGCGATTTGCCCGACACCATGCCACAGTACCAGGTGAGCAAGATCAAAAACGCCAAAGCCATTGCACGATTGAACGACAACCGCCAAGGCTCTTTGCTCGACTTCATCGACGACTTCACCCAGCGTTTCCCCAAATACGTCGACGAGTATGAAACCTTGCTCACCGACAACCGCATTTGGAAGCAGCGCACCGTCGGCATTGGTGTGGTCACCCCCGAGCGTGCCAAAAACATGGGTTTCACCGGCCCGATGCTGCGTGGCTCAGGCATTGCCTGGGATTTGCGTAAGCAACAGCCCTACGATGTCTACGACCAAATGGATTTTGATATCCCTGTGGGCACCACGGGTGACTGCTATGACCGCTATTTGGTGCGCGTGGCCGAGTTGCGTCAATCTAATCACATCATCAGCCAGTGCGTGAAATGGCTGCGCAACAACCCAGGCCCTGTCATCACCGACAACCACAAAGTGGCCCCACCGCACCGCGAGGCCATGAAGACCAGCATGGAAGAGTTGATCCACCATTTCAAACTCTTCACCGAAGGTTTCCATGTGCCCGAAGGCGAGGCGTATGCTGCGGTCGAGCACCCCAAAGGCGAGTTCGGCATTTACCTGGTCTCCGATGGTGCCAACAAGCCTTACCGCCTGAAAATTCGCGCCCCTGGTTTTGCACATTTGGCGGCCATGGATGAAATGGCCAAGGGCCACATGATTTCCGATACCGTGGCCATCATTGGCACCATGGACATCGTGTTCGGAGAAATTGACCGATGAACACCACACACGCCCATGCAGTTGTTGAAGCGGCTGAACTGTCTGAAGCCACCCAGCAGCGTTTTGCCCGTGAAGTGGCGAAATACCCTGCCGATCAAAAGCAGTCGGCCGTGATTGCATGCCTCTCGATCTTGCAAGAAGAAAACGGCCATGTGAGCGCTGCGCAAGAAAAAGCAGTGGCGCAGTACCTGGACATGCCGGTGATGGCGGTGCACGAAGTCTTCACCTTCTACAACATGTTCAATTTGAAGCCTGTGGGTCGTTTCAAAATCAATGTGTGCACCAATTTGCCTTGCCAATTGCGCGCAGGCCAGCAAACCCTGGAATACGTGTGCAAGAAGCTGGATGTCGAGGTGGGTGGCACCACAGCCGATGGTCTGTTCACGGTGCAACCCGGTGAGTGCATGGGCGCTTGTGCGGATGCGCCTGTGCTCTTGGTCAATGACCGCCACATGTGCAGCTTCATGAGCACCGACAAAATCGATCAGATGATTGACGAATTGCGTCAGTCAGGAGCCCAGCCATGAGCTTGCATCAACTGCTCTCCAAGTACCAAGCCTCTGGTGTGGAAACTTGTTTCCACGACCGCCACATCAACCCGCAAATTTACGCGGGGCTCAACGGCCAGAACTGGGGCTTGCAAGACTACATCGCTCGCGGTGGCTACCAAGCCTTGCGCACAGTATTGGGTTTGAATGGTGCGGCGGCCTTGACCCAGGACGAAGTGATTGCCATCGTCAAAGAATCGGGTTTGCGCGGCCGTGGTGGCGCTGGTTTTCCCACTGGTTTGAAGTGGAGCTTCATGCCACGCCAGTTCTTTGGACAGAAATACCTGGTCTGCAATTCCGACGAGGGTGAACCGGGCACTTGCAAAGACCGTGACATCCTCGAGTTCAACCCGCACATCGTCATCGAAGGCATGGCCATCGCGGCTTATGCCATGGGCATCAGCGTGGGCTACAACTACATCCACGGTGAAATTTTCAAAACCTACGAGCGCTTTGAAGCCGCCTTGGAAGAAGCCCGTGCCGCCGGTTTCTTGGGTGACAACATCCAAGGCAGCAACTTCAGCTTTCAATTGCACGCAGCCCATGGCTTTGGGGCCTACATCTGCGGCGAAGAAACCGCCTTGCTCGAATCCTTGGAAGGCAAAAAAGGCCAACCGCGCTTCAAACCCCCATTCCCCGCCAGCTATGGCGCCTATGGCAAACCCACCACGATCAACAACACCGAAACCTTCGCGGCTGTGCCCTGGATCATCCGCAACGGTGGCGCGGCTTACCTTGCTTGCGGCAAACCAAACAACGGCGGCACGAAAATTTTCTCAGTCAGTGGTGATGTTGAGCGGCCTGGTAACTATGAAATCCCGATGGGCACGCCTTTTTCCACCTTGCTCGAATTGGCTGGTGGTGTGCGTGGGGGACGCGCCTTGAAAGCGGTGATTCCTGGGGGCTCATCTGCACCGGTGTTGCCTGCAGCCATCATGATGGACACCACCATGGACTACGACGCGATCGCCAAAGCAGGTTCCATGTTGGGCTCAGGTGCGGTCATCGTCATGGACGACACACGCTGCATGGTCAAGAGTTTGCAACGCTTGTCTGCGTTTTACATGCACGAGTCTTGCGGCCAGTGCACGCCCTGCCGTGAAGGCACAGGTTGGTTGTCACGCATGGTCGACCGCATTGAAACGGGTCAAGGCCGGCCCGCTGACATGGACTTGCTCGACAACGTTGCAGAGAACATCATGGGGCGCACGATTTGCGCCTTGGGGGACGCTGCGGCCATGCCGGTGCGCGGCATGCTCAAGCATTTCCGCCCCGAATTTGAACACCACATCAAGTACAAGACCTGCATGGTCTCGTCCTACGTCTAAGCGGGCTGCACACCATGGTTGAGATTGAAATCGATGGCAAAAAAGTGGAAGTGGCAGCGGGCAGCGTGGTCATCCAAGCCGCCGAGCAAGCGGGTTGTTTCATTCCCCATTTTTGTTATCACAAGAAGTTGAGCATCGCGGCCAATTGCCGCATGTGTTTGGTCGACATTGAAAAAGCACCCAAGCCCATGCCGGCTTGCGCCACACCGGTGACCCAAGGCATGGTGGTGCACACCAAATCCGATCGTGCCATCAAGGCGCAAAAGTCGGTGATGGAGTTTTTGCTGATCAACCATCCCTTGGATTGCCCGATTTGCGACCAAGGTGGTGAATGCCAATTGCAAGACCTCGCCGTGGGCTACGGGGGCAGTGCCTCACGTTACGACGAAGAAAAACGCGTGGTGTTCCACAAGGATGTGGGTCCTCTCATCAGCATGGAAGAGATGAGCCGTTGCATCCACTGCACACGCTGCGTGCGTTTTGGTCAAGAAATTGCTGGCAGCATGGAACTGGGCATGTCCCACCGTGGCGAGCATTCCGAGATCGAGGCCTTTGTCGGTGAAACCGTGGACTCTGAGCTCTCGGGCAACATGATCGACATTTGCCCAGTGGGTGCGCTCACCAGCAAGCCTTTCCGTTACCAAGCCCGAACCTGGGAATTGAGCCGCCGCAAATCGGTCAGCCCGCATGACGCCACCGGTGCCAACTTGATTGTCCAGGTGAAGAACAACCAGGTCATGCGCGTCGTGCCTTTGGACAACGAAGACGTCAACGAATGCTGGATCGCCGACCGCGATCGCTTCAGTTACGAGGCCCTCAACAGTGCCGAGCGCTTGACCCAACCCATGATCAAGCAAGACGGTCAATGGCACGAAGTGGATTGGACGGCTGCCCTGGAATACGTGGCCAATGGTTTGAAGCAAATCAAGTCTGAACATGGCGCGCAAGCGCTGGGTTGTTTGGCCAGTCCGCACAGCACCTTGGAAGAATTGCACCTGGCCACCCAGTTCATGCGTGCGCTGGGCAGCGACAACATCGACAGCCGATTGCGTGCCGCCGATTTCCATTCAGACGGACACACCCGTTGGTTGGGCACCTCCATTGCCTCTTTGTCCACGCTGGACCGTGTGCTGGTGGTGGGTGGCAACTTGCGCAAAGACCATCCTTTGCTGGCCCAGCGCATTCGCCAAGCGGCACGTCGGGGTGCGCAAGTGCATGCCTTGAACGACAGCAGATTTGATTGGGCCATGCCGATTGCCAGCACCATGGTTTCACCCAGTGCCACTTGGGTGCAAGCCATGGCCGATGTGGCCGCTGCCGTGGCGCAACAACAAGGTGTGGCCGCGCCCGTTGCTGGCCAAGCCACAGAACAAGCCATGACCATTGCCACCGCCCTGTTGTCAGGCGAGCGCAAAGCCATTCTTTTGGGCAACGCAGCCGCTCACCATCAAAAAGCGTCCAGTTTGTTGACCTTGGCCCATTGGATTGCCACGCACACCGGTGCCACGGTGGGTTATTTGGGCGAAGCTGCCAACACCGTTGGTGCGCAGTTGGTGCGTGCCCAGCCGATACAAGATGGGATGAACGCCGCCCAAATGTGGCAATCGCCATCCTTGCAAGCCTTGTTCTTGTTGCACACCGAACCTGCTTTTGATTGTGCAGGTGGCCCCGATGAACTGGCCCATGTGGGACGCAGCGGCATGGTGGTCACCCTGTCGCCGTTCAAAACCAATATGGCCTTCAGCGATGTGCTGTTGCCCATCTCACCGTTCACTGAGACAGCGGGCACCTTTGTCAACACCGAGGGTCGCGTGCAAAGTTTCCATGGTGTGGTCAAGCCTTTGGGAGAAACACGTCCTGCCTGGAAAGTCTGGCGTGTGTTGGGCACCATGCTGCAATTGCCTGGCTTTGCGTTCGACAGCATTGAAGAGGTGAGGGCGCAAGCCATCCCTGCCGATGTGCCTTCGCGTTTGTCCAATGCCTGCGCTGTCGACATCGACCTGACACCAGCCACGGTGGCCCCTGTGACCGCGTCCATCTACCAATTGGATGGCTTGGTGCGTCGTGCACCGGCCTTGCAGCACACAGCTGATGCACATGAGGTGAGCCATGGTTGAAACCCTGTTCAATGCAGGAGCTGCTTTGTCCACCGCGCCTTGGTGGACCGCCATGGCGTGGCCCGTGTTGTGGACCTTGTTGAAAATTGTGGGCGTGGTGTTGCCTTTGCTGTTGTGTGTGGCTTACCTCACCTTGTGGGAACGCAAAGCCATTGGTTTCACCCAAATTCGTGTGGGCCCCAACCGCATTGGTCCCTATGGTTTGCTGCAACCGATTGCCGACGCGCTGAAAATTCTGACCAAAGAAATCATCCTGCCCACCAAAGCCTCACCCGGCTTGTTCTACCTGGGGCCGGTGATGACCATGATGCCGGTGTTGGCCGCATGGGCCGTGGTGCCTTTTGGTCCCGAGGTGGTGTTGGCTGATGTGAATGCCGGCTTGTTGTTTTTGATGGCAGTCACTTCGTTGGAGGTGTACGGCATCATCATCGCCGGCTGGGCTTCCAATTCTAAATACGCTTTCTTGGGTGCATTGCGTGCTTCTGCACAAATGGTGAGCTACGAGATCGCCATGGGTTTTTGTCTGGTGGTGGTGCTCATGGTGAGCGGCAGCATGAACATGAGCGACATCGTGCAAAGCCAAAACAAAGGCCTGTTCGCAGACCAGGGTTTGAGCTTTTTGTCTTGGAACTGGTTGCCCCTGTTTCCGATCTTCATCATCTATTTCATCGCCAGTTTGGCCGAAACCAACCGCCATCCGTTTGACGTGGTGGAAGGTGAATCTGAAATCGTGGCCGGTCACATGATCGAGTATTCGGGCATGTCCTTTGCCATGTTCTTCTTGGGCGAATACGCCAACATGATTTTGGTGTCCACCTTGTGTGTGGTCATGTTCTTGGGTGGTTGGCTGGCACCGGTGGATGTGGCTTGGTTGACCTGGGTGCCGGGTTGGATTTGGCTGGGTCTGAAAACCTTTGTCGTGGTCACTATGTTCTTGTGGGTGCGCACCACATTCCCGCGTTTCCGTTACGACCAGATCATGCGTCTGGGTTGGAAGATTTTCATTCCAGTCACCTTGGTGTGGTTGGTGGTGGTGGGTGTTTGGATGCAAACACCTTGGAACATTTGGAACTGATGCAGAGACTGACATGAACAAGCTTGCAACGGCTTCTGCCCCAACACCTTTTTCCTGGATTGATTTTTTCTCCAGCTTTTTGCTGCTGGAGTTTTTCAAGGGCATGGCCATCACGGGCCGCTACATGTTCGCCCGCAAAATCACGGTGCAATTCCCCGAGGAAAAAACACCGCTGAGTCCGCGTTTTCGGGGTCTGCACGCCTTGCGGCGTTATGACAATGGTGAAGAACGTTGCATCGCTTGCAAGTTGTGCGAGGCCGTGTGTCCGGCCATGGCCATCACCATCGAATCCGATGTGCGCGCCGATGGATCGCGCCGCACTTCGCGCTATGACATCGATCTCACCAAATGCATCTTCTGCGGTTTTTGTGAAGAAAGCTGCCCCGTGGATTCGATTGTGGAAACCCATATTTTTGAATACCACGGTGAAAAACGCGGTGACTTGTATTTCACCAAAGAGATGTTGCTGGCGGTTGGTGACCGTTATGAGCCGCAAATCGCGGCCAACAAGGCAGCCGATGCCAAATACCGTTAATCCCACAGAAAGATAGCAACATGGACGTCAAATCAGCCCTGTTCTACGCTTTTTCAGCGGTGCTGCTGTTTGCCGCATTGCGGGTCATCACGGCTCGCAACCCGGTGCATGCAGCCTTGTTCTTGGTGTTGGCCTTCTTTCAAGCGTCTGGTATTTGGATGCTGCTCAAAGCCGAGTTTTTGTCCATCACCTTGGTCTTGGTCTATGTCGGTGCCGTGATGGTTTTGTTTTTGTTCGTGGTCATGATGATCGATGTCAACATGGACAAATTGCGCCAAGGTTTTTGGAGCCACTTTCCGCTGGCCGCTTCGATTGGTGCGATCCTGGCCTTGGAGCTGGCTTCGGTGTTGATGGGTGGTTTCAGATCGGCACCCGCACCCTTGGAGCCAGTTGCCGCGCCGGGGGCCCAAATTTCCAACACCAAAGACTTGGGCATGGCGCTCTACACCGATTATTTGTACCCGCTCGAGATTGCTGCGGTGTTGCTGCTGGTGGCCATCATCGCCGCCATTGCCCTGACCATGCGTGAGCGCAAGGACAGCAAACTGCAAGACCCAGCCGAGCAAATCAAAGCCAAGCCTGCAGACCGACTGCGCATGGTGAAGATGGCCCCTGTGCAACAAGCCATCGTTCAAGCCAGCGAGGAGCCCAAACCATGAATGTCACTTTAGGACACTACCTGACTTTGGGGGCTGTGCTGTTTGCCTTGTCGGTCATTGGTATTTTTCTCAACCGCAAAAACCTGATCGTGCTGCTGATGGCCATCGAATTGATGCTGCTGGCGGTCAACACCAATTTCATCGCCTTCTCGCATTACCTGGGTGACATTCAGGGCCAAATTTTTGTGTTTTTCATCTTGACCGTGGCGGCTGCCGAGTCGGCCATTGGTTTGGCCATCTTGGTTTTGTTGTTCCGCAACCGCTCCAGCGTCAATGTGGACGAACTGAACTCTCTCAAGGGCTAGAGCCGATTCACCATGAGCCAAACACTTCAAGCTTCTAACTTGCTCATCGTTGCCCTGGCACCTTTGGTGGGTGCTTTGTTGGCGGGCGTTTTGGGCACCCGATTGGGTGGCGCGCTGCTGGGTCGACGCATGGCGCACAGCCTGACCATTCTGGGTGTGTTGATCTCTTTTGTGTTGTCGGCTCAAACCCTGCACAGCGTGGTCACCGAAGGGGCGCGTTTCAACGAAACCCTCTACACCTGGATGGAGGTGGGTAGCTTGAAGATGGAGGTGGGTTTCATGGTGGATGGCCTCACCGCCATGATGATGTGTGTGGTGACCTTTGTCTCGCTCATGGTGCACATCTACACCATGGGTTACATGGCCGAAGACGAAGGCTACAACCGCTTCTTTGCCTACATCTCTTTGTTCACCTTCTCCATGTTGATGCTGGTCATGAGCAACAACATGTTGCAACTGTTCTTTGGCTGGGAAGCGGTGGGCCTGGTGTCTTACCTCTTGATTGGTTTTTGGTTCAACAAGCCGAGTGCTGTGTTCGCCAACATGAAAGCCTTTTTGGTCAACCGCGTGGGTGACTTTGGTTTCATCTTGGGCATCGGTCTCATTGCCGCTTATGCCGGCACGCTCAATTATGTTGAGGCTTTTTCACACGCATCGGAGTTGGCCACGCAGACCTTGCCGGGCACCGATTGGATGTTGGTCACTGTCATCTGCATTTGCTTGTTTGTGGGTGCCATGGGCAAATCAGCGCAATTTCCTTTGCATGTTTGGTTGCCAGACTCCATGGAAGGTCCCACCCCCATTTCTGCTTTGATTCACGCAGCGACGATGGTGACGGCAGGCATTTTCATGGTGGCGCGCATGTCGCCCTTGTTCGAGTTGTCAGACACGGCCTTGAACCTGATCATGGTCATCGGTTCCATCACTGCTTTGTTCATGGGCTTTTTGGGCATCGTGCAAAACGACATCAAGCGCGTCGTGGCTTATTCCACCTTGTCTCAGCTGGGTTATATGACCGTGGCCCTGGGCGCCTCGGCTTATTCGGTGGCGGTGTTTCACCTCATGACCCATGCGTTCTTCAAGGCTTTGTTGTTCTTGGGGGCAGGCTCGGTCATCATGGGCATGCACCACAACCAAGACATCCGGTACATGGGTGGCGTGCGCAAGTACATGCCCATCACCTGGATCACCTCTTTGTTGGGATCGTTGGCCTTGATCGGCACACCGTTGTTCTCGGGTTTTTATTCCAAGGACAGCATCATCGAGGCGGTGGCAGCCAGCCATTTGCCAGCCGCGTCATGGGCGCACTTTGCCGTGCTCGCTGGCGTCTTCATCACGGCCTTTTATTCGTTCCGCATGTATTTCCTGGTGTTTCACGGCCAAGAGCGTTTCGATCAAAACCCCGATGCGCATCATGGCGATGACCACCATGGTCATGATGAACACCATGCGCCGCACGAATCGCCCTGGGTGGTCACATTGCCACTGGTGCTCTTGGCCATTCCCTCTGTCTGCATTGGTTACTACACCATCGAGCCGATGTTGTTTGGTGACTTTTTCAAAGACGCCATCCAGGTCAACCATGACGTCCACCATGCCATGACCGATTTGGGTGAAGAATTCCATGGCGCTTGGGCCATGGCCCAACATGCATTCAGCACGGCTCCCTTCTTCTTGGCATTGGCAGGTGTGGTGGTGTCCTTCTACATGTACATGATCAACCCGGCCGTACCCGCGGCCATCGAACGCATGTTCAAACCACTGCACACCTTGTTGGTCAACAAATACTACATGGACGCTTTCAACGAGCATGTGCTGGCACGCGGCACCCGCTGGCTTGCCAGTGGGTTGTGGAAGGGCGGCGACCAGACAGTGATTGACGGCTGGCTCGTCAACGGCTCTTGGCGTTTGGTCGGGCGTGTGGCGCAAGTGGCCCGTCGCCTGCAAACTGGTTTTCTGTATCACTACGCCTTGCTGATGATCCTGGGCATGTTCGGCCTGATCACTTGGTTTGTTTGGCTCAAACCATGAAGGTGTTTGCGATGTCCACCATTGATTTTCTACACAGAGAGACGCCATGGGAATGCTGAGCCTGGCCATTTGGACACCCATTTTTGTGGGTGTGTTGTTGCTGGCTCTGGGCCGGGATGAACACGCCGGTGTGGTGCGTTGGGTGGCGTTGCTGGGCGCGCTGGCCAGTTTCTTGGTCACCCTGCCCATTTACGCTGGCTTTGACGTCGGCAGCCATGACATGCAGTTTGTAGAAAACCTCGCATGGGTCGAGCGTTTCAACATGCACTACCACTTGGGCTTGGACGGCATATCCATGTGGTTTGTCCTGCTCACTTCGTTCATCACCGTGATCGTGGTGATCGCCGGTTGGGAAGTGATCACCGAGCGGGTGCACCAGTACATGGGCGCCTTTTTGGTGTTGAGCGGCGTCATGATCGGTGTGTTTTGTGCACTGGATGGCATGTTGTTCTATGTCTTCTTTGAAGCCACGCTCATCCCGATGTACCTGATCATTGGTGTTTGGGGTGGTCCCAACAAAATTTACGCGGCCTTCAAGTTCTTCCTCTACACACTGTTGGGCTCTTTGTTGATGCTGGTGTCGCTGATTTATTTGTACATCGAGTCTGGCGGCAGTTTCGATTTGCACACCTGGTGGCATTTGCCTCTCTCCGCACAAGCCCAAACTTTGTTGTTCTTTGCGTTCTTTGCCGCTTTTGCTGTCAAAGTGCCGATGTGGCCTGTTCACACCTGGTTGCCCGATGTGCACGTGGAAGCCCCCACCGGTGGCTCTGCCGTGTTGGCGGCCATCATGTTGAAGCTGGGCGCTTATGGCTTTTTGAGGTTTTCGTTTCCCATCACACCCGACGCCAGCCATGAATGGGCGTGGTTGATGATCGCCTTGTCCCTCACGGCCGTGGTCTATGTGGGCTTGGTGGCGGTGGTCTATGTCGGTTTGGTGGCGATGGTGCAGCAGGACATGAAAAAGCTGGTGGCCTATTCTTCGGTGGCCCACATGGGTTTTGTGTCGCTGGGTTTTTTCTTGTTCAACGACTTGTCGGTGTCCGGCGCCATCGTGCAAATGATTGCGCATGGTTTTGTCTCCGCCGCCATGTTCTTGTGCATTGGCGTGTTGTACGACCGCGTGCACTCACGTGAGATTGCCAGCTACGGCGGCGTGGTCAACACCATGCCCAAATTTGCAGCCTTCGCTTTGTTGTTTGCCATGGCCAATTGCGGCTTGCCCGGCACCGCTGGTTTTGTGGGTGAGTGGATGGTGATTTTGGCGGCGGTCAAATTCAATTTCTGGCTTGGTTTGTTGGCGGCATCGGCCCTGATTTTTGGCGCGGCCTACACCCTGTGGATGGTCAAACGTGTATACCTGGGTCCTGTCACCAACGAGCATGTGCAGCAGTTGGAAGACATCAATGCGCGTGAATTCTTCATGCTGAGCTTGTTGGCAGTGGCCGTGCTGTACATGGGCCTGTACCCCAAACCTTTCACGGATGTGATGAATGTCTCTGTCCACCACTTGCTCGAGCATGTCTCGGTGAGCAAACTGCCGCATTGAACATCACCATGACCAACCCTGGATTTCAACAATGATGGACAACTTCAACTGGGTGACGGCTTATCCCGAAATCGTGTTGCTGGTCATGACCTGCGTCATCACCTTGGTCGATTTGTGGGTGAAAAGCCCCAAGCGCACACTCACCTATGGCTTGACCATGGTCACCTTGGGCACGGTGGCTTTGATTCAAGCCCTGTATGCCAGCACTGGTGAAACCTATTATGGTTTTGGGCACATGGTGGTGTCCGATGCTATGGGCAATTGGTTGAAATGCTTTGCCACGCTGGCCGTGATGGTGACTTTGGTCTATGGCCGCCCTTATGCCGCCGACCGACAGATGCTGGGTGGAGGGGAGTTTTTCACCCTGAATTTGTTGGCGCTGCTGGGCATGTTTGTCATGATTTCAGGCAACAACTTTTTGGTGCTGTATTTGGGCTTGGAGTTGCTCACGCTGTCCAGTTATGCCTTGGTGGCTTTACGCCGTGACCATGGCAATGCCACCGAAGCTGCGATGAAGTACTTTGTGCTGGGTGCCTTGGCCAGTGGTTTCTTGCTTTACGGCTTGTCCATGCTCTATGGTGCGACAGGCACTCTCGATTTAGCCGGTGTATTTGCAGCGGTCGGCAGTGGGCACATCAAGCACCAGGTGTTGGTTCTGGGCTTGGTGTTTGTCGTGTGTGGTGTGGCGTTCAAGTTGGGGGTTGCACCGTTTCACATGTGGGTGCCGGATGTGTACCAGGGCGCACCCACCGCAGTCACCCTGATGATCGCAGGCGCCCCCAAACTGGCGGCCTTTGCCTTGATGATGCGTCTGCTGGTGGATGGTCTGTTGCCATTGGCCATTGATTGGCAACAAATGATGGTGTTCTTGGTGATCTTCACCTTGTTGGCAGGTAATTTGTCGGCCATTGCCCAAACCAATTTGAAACGCATGTTGGCTTTCTCCACCATTGCGCAAATGGGCTTTGTTCTGATCGGCATGTTGTCCGGCGTGACCAACGGCAACACCTTGTCTGCGGCCAATGCCTACAGTTCAGCCATGTTCTACATGGTCACCTATGTGCTCACCACCTTGGGCGTTTTTGGGGTGATTTTGTTGCTGGCCCGTGAGGGCTTTGAGAGTGAAGAAATCGCTGATTTGGCAGGCTTGAACCAACGCAGTCCCTTGTATGCAGGCGTGATGGCCATTTGCTTGTTCTCTCTGGCAGGTGTGCCTCCCTTGGTCGGGTTCTTCGCCAAGTTGTCGGTGTTGCAAGCCCTGGTGTCCTCGGGGCAAACCAGTTCCTTGCTGTTGGCTATTTTTGCCGTGATGATGTCCTTGGTGGGTGCTTTCTACTACCTGCGGGTCATCAAGGTCATGTACTTCGACACCCCCTTGACGGCAACCACGGTTTCTGCCGACACGCAGGTGCGTGTGGTGTTGACCATCAATGGCGGCTTGGTCTTGCTGTTGGGTTTGTTGCCCGAGGGCCTGATGCGCTTGTGCGCTGATGCCGTCGTGAAGGCGCTGGGGACTTGAGCCGTCGTTGGTGATCGCTTGATTGAGTTGTGACATGATGTCATCATGAAAGTCCTCGATCTTCAATGTCAGCACCAGCACGTGTTTGAAGGATGGTTTGCGTCCGAGGATGATTTCCAGACGCAACGTGCCAAGCAAATGGTGCAATGCCCATTGTGTGGTGATGAGCACATCAGCAAGATGCTGAGCGCACCCCGTTTGAACCTCATGACCTCTCGTGCAGACATGGTCACCGACGTGAACCCCGTGCCAGAGTCGGCCGTCAGTGTGCCGGCGTCGGCAACAGCAGGGATGCCGCCAGAGATGCAAGCTGCTTGGCTACAAATGGTCCAGCACGTGATGGCGCATACCGAAGATGTGGGTGCCCAATTTGCCGATGAGGCCCGCAAAATGCATTACGGTGAAGCACAGGAGCGCGGCATTCGTGGCCAGGTGTCCGTGCAAGAAACCCAAGCCTTGCTGGAGGAGGGCATATCGGTGATGCCCTTGCCATTGCCAGCCGCTATCAAAGGCCCTGTTCAATAAGCCCGAGTCAGCGGCTTATTTGTTTTTCAATTTGCCCCGTGGTGCCACGAAGGTGGTGGGTGCAACGGGTCGGTCGCCTGGCACGATGACCTTGGGTGGTGATGTGTCCTTTTTCGGCTTCTTGGTCATCTTGTTGCTGCGTTGTTCGCCTTTGGCCATGGTGGTTTCCTGGTTGTTTGGGGGTTACTTCACTTCGGTGACGAATTCGCTCAGGGGGCGGCGAACTTTTTTCAAGTTTTGCAACCAGTCTTGACCGTTCAATCGGTAGCCCAAGGGCATGATGGCCACACTGCGCAAGCCCTTGGCAGCCAGACCCAAAATATCGTCGACTGACTTGGGGTCAAAGCCCTCCATGGGCGTGCTGTCCACTTCTTCAAAAGCCGCCGCAATGAGTGCCGCACCCAAGCCAATGTAGGCTTGGCGAGCCGCATGTTCAAAGTTGACCTGTGCCTCGCGAGCAGGGTAGCTCTTCAACAGCATCTGGCGGTAGTTTTCCCAGCCTTCGTTGGTGCCCCCACGCTGTGCGTTGGTCAGGTCGAACATGTGGTTGATGCGGTCTGCTGTGTAGGTGTCCCATGCAGCAAATACCAGCAGGTGCGAACCTTCGGTGATTTGCGCTTGTCCATGTGCAGCCGCTTGAATTTGGGTGCGTATCTCTTTGTTGGTCACAACCATCACTTCAAAGGGCTGCAAGCCGCTGGAGGTGGGTGCCAAGCGAGCTGCTTCGATGATGCGGTCGACTTTGTCTTGGGGGACTGCCTGGGTGGCGTCCATTTTTTTGGTGGCATAGCGCCATTGCAGTTTGTCGAGCAGGAGTGACATGAGGTTTCCTTGGTTGAAAGGATTATCGCCTCAGCCTCTGGCCAAAGTGACCCCACCGTCGACCACCAAGGTGTGTCCGACCACATAGTCGCTGGCGTTGCTGGACAAGTAAATGGCCGCAGCAGCCATGTCTTCGTCTTTCCCAATACGCTTTGCAGGAATGGTTTGCGCGGTGGCATCGCCATGGTCACGCGCTTCGCGGTTCATGTCGGAGGCAAATGCGCCGGGTGCGATGGCATTGACGCAAATACCGTCTTTGATCATCTCTAAAGACATGCGCTTGGTCAGGTGGATAACGCCTGCTTTGCTGGCCGCGTAGGAATAGGTTTCCCAAGGGTTGACTGAAAGGCCGTCGATCGACGCGATGTTGATGACCTTCGCCATGTGGTGTTTGGCGGCCAGTCGCAACATGGGTGCCAAGGCTTGGGTGAGGAAGAAGGGGGTTTTCATGTTGAGGTCCACCACCTTGTCCCAACCGCTTTCAGGGAATTCATCGAAAGGTGCGCCCCAAGCAGCACCTGCGTTGTTGACCAAGATGTCCAAATGCTTTTCTTTGTCGCTCAATTGTTTGACCAACTGTGCGATGCCTTCTTGGTGCGAGACATCCAAGGGCATGGAGATGCATGTGCCGAATGCAGACAGTTCCTGCGCAGTGGCGTCGCAAGCTGCTGCTTTGCGCGCGGTGATGTAGACCTTGGCGCCTTGGCACAGCAAGCCTTTGGCAATCATGCGGCCAATGCCGCGGGAGCCGCCGGTGACGAGGGCTACTCGGCCTTGCAAGGAGAAGAGTTCGGTGGTGTTCATGTGGGGTCCATTCAATGAGCAGGCATCATGCCTCAAGTAAACGTTGGGCCTTGTCCATCCAAATCGACAAGCTGTCGATCAACTCGGTTTGGCTGAAAGAGCAACTCTCTTCGGTGAACAAGGCGCTGGACTCCATCCTGTCGATCAGGTCCAGCCATACCGTTTGGTAGCGCTCGGGCAAAGCGCCTAGCAACACGTCTTGGTCTCTGGCTTGGTGACAGAAGTCCCGGGTCCGCAAAGAGCCATCGCGCAGTTGCTCCAAAGCATGGTGCAGTTGGTCTAGGGCGGTGGTGAGTTGGGTGTCCATGACGTCACTTGCCCCAACTGTCCTTCAAACCGACCGCACGGTTAAACACCAGCTTGCTTCCAGCAACGTGATCCAGCCGGTCCGCCACAAAGTAGCCCAAGCGCTCAAACTGAAATTTTTGATCGGGCAGTGCATGCAGAAGTGAGGGCTCCACATAAGCTTGCGCCAATTGCAAGCTGTGGGGGTTCAGGGCTTCCAAAAAGTCTTTGCCGCCTGCGTCAGGCTGGGGGTCGCTGAACAAGCGGTCGTACAAACGCACCTCGGCTTCCACACCATCTGCCACGCCCACCCAGGTGATCACGCCTTTGGCTTTGACGCTGTCAGACCCTGCCGTGCCGCTCTTGGTCTCAGGGAACACCTTGGCATGCACCTCGGTCACCACGCCATTGGCGTCTTTGCTGCAACCGGTGCACTCGACCACAAAGCCGCCTTTCAAACGCACCACGGCACCAGGAGACAAACGCTTGTAACCCTTGGGTGGCACTTCTTCAAAATCTTCGCGCTCAATCCACACCTCTTTGCCAATGGTGAATTGACGCGCTGCAGGTTCGGGCTGCCCTTCGGGCGGGTGGGGCAGGGCGGGCAAGGTGCAAGCTTCCAAATGGCCTGCGCCAAACGCCTCGTCCCAATTGGTCAACACCAGTTTGACGGGGTTGAGCACCGCCATGGCGCGGTGCGCGGTGTTCTCCAGTGTTTCGCGCAAGCAGCCCTCTAGGGTTGAATAGTCGATCCAACTGTCCGATTTGGTGACGCCAATGCGGTCGGCAAACAGGCGCAAGCTCTCTGGCGTGTAGCCACGACGACGCAGGCCCACGATGGTGGGCATGCGGGGGTCGTCCCAGCCGCTCACCTTGCCCTCGTTCACCAATTGCGCCAACTTGCGTTTGCTGGTGATCACGTAGGTGAGGTTGAGGCGGGCAAATTCATATTGTTTGGGTGCAGGTGCGGCCAACAACCCACCTTCGCAGAGACGCTCCATCAGCCAGTCGTAAAACGGGCGCTGGTCCTCGAATTCCAAGGTGCAAATGCTGTGGGTGATTTGCTCCAGCGCGTCTTCGATGGGGTGTGCAAAGGTGTACATCGGGTAGATGCACCAGGTGTCGCCAGTGTGGTGATGCGTGGCGCGGCGGATGCGGTAGATGGCCGGGTCGCGCATGTTGATGTTGGGCGAGGCCATGTCGATCTTGGCGCGCAGCACCGCGGCACCATCGGCCAGTTGACCATCACGCATCTCGCGAAAGCGAGCCAGGTTGTCGGCGGGTGAGCGCGTGCGAAACGGGCTGTTCACGCCGGGCTTGCCAAAGTCGCCGCGGTTGATGCGCATCTCTTCTGGTGTTTGTTCGTCCACATAGGCGTGACCGGCTTCGATCAAGTATTCGGCTGCGCGGTACATGAAATCGAAATAGTCGCTGGCTTGGTAAGGCGCATCGTTGCCCGGCTGGCTCCAGCTGAAGCCCAGCCACTTCACCGCGTCGATGATGGCATTGACGTATTCGGTGTCTTCTTTTTCCGGGTTGGTATCGTCAAAACGCAGGTGGCACACGCCGCCGTACTCTTGGGCCAGGCCAAAGTTGATGCAAATGCTTTTGGCGTGGCCCACGTGCAAATAGCCATTGGGCTCAGGCGGAAAGCGGGTGCGGATTTTGGCGGGGTCGGGTGCGCCTGCGGCGTGGTGGGCTGCGTCTCCTGGGCTGCCCGCCCAGCGGCGGCTGGCATAAGTGCCTTTGTCCAAATCGGCTTCAATGATTTGTCGCAGGAAGTTGCTGACTTTGTGTTCTTCGGGTGTGGCAGGGGAGGCGGGTTGGGTCATGAGGCGATTTTAGGGGCGCCTTTGTGCTGTTAAAACCAACCAAGCCATTCATGCCAAATCAAGTTTCCCAAATAGCGTGAGGGCAGCAAGGTAAACCCACCTGCAATCAGGCATGCGCCCACATACAAACACTGCATGGTGATGCGGTGTGTGACGAAGTCTTTTCTGGCGATGGCGCGAAAAGCGACCCATAAGCTGACCAACGTGACCGGAATCAATAAATGGATGACAGTAAAGCCATTGAAATTGGGTAAATTGAAATCAAGAATAAAGCAAGCAGTTGTAGCCGCTAGCAGCATGAAGGTGGCATAGGCATAACCCATGGCGCGGTGCAGCCAAGGGCGTTTCGTAGACCCCATGCGAGCCCAAAGCGCAAACGGCCCGATCACCACTGCACCAATGGCAGCGGTCATGTGAACAGCGATGAGAGGCGTGAGTTGCATATCAAAGTCTCCGTCCTAAGCGTTTTTCGACTTGTTGCTTTTCCCAATCCGCGCCCCATGGGCTGAACCGCTCGAACACCACCAAAGCGTGCATCAATACACCAAAGCCCCAGCCCAATGCAGGATAAAAAGCCCAGTAGTAACCAATGTCTTGCCAAATATTGAGGGCAAAAAGAGCAGGGATGATGATCAGGTATTGCATCAAGTGGATATAAAACCCCTTGAGTTTGCGCACATGGTTGAAAGCCAGCATCTCTTCATGGCTGATGCCAGGGCTGGTGGGGACGAGGGTGTCGTTGGCGGTGCTCATATCGGTCCTTTGCAGTTGTGAAAAATCAATTTCAAAAACGGCTGCCAAGGATTTCAAAGATTCGGTACTGGCGTCTTGCCCTTTTTCAAGGCGTTGAATGGTGCGCACACTCAGGCCGCTGAGGTCTGCCAGTTGTTGTTGTGACCAACCGCGTTGCAGCCTTAATTTTTGAATCAACATGAAATCTCCTGTTTGCCGAACTGCCTAATTTAGGACTCTTCTGGGTTGTTGAACACGTCAGCAGTACGACAAAGGACGGACATAAGGGTGACAAGCGTATTGTCAGTTTTTGTTCATTGACATCTTGGATGCTTGGCTTTAGCTAAAGTGGCTAAACATCAGGAGTTGTCATGCACATCACCGCCACCGAAGCCAAAAACAGATTTGGCAGCATTTGTGCTCAGGCTAAAAAAGGGCCAGTGTTTGAGGAAAAAGCAGGGCAGATTGATACCGTGATCCTGTCTGTCGACCAATACCGGGTCTTGCAAGCCGGCCAAAATACAGCCAGCTTAGCCACCCGCAAGCAGCAATTTGAATCTGAGTTCGCCGAATGGATCACTGCCCAAAACGCGTGGGTTGAAACCCACGGCATCCCTGGCGCTGATTTACGTCCTTGGTAATCCGCTGTGGCGCAATTTGACCTTCGCGCATTGGCGCACTATGCAGCCCCCGTGCCGGTGCGAAGCTTGCGTCAAATGGTGGGTAACTTGTCCTCTCAATCGCATTTGCTGATTGCCGCCATGGATGTGGTGTTGTCAGGTATTTGACCCGTATCAACATGGGTTGCATAGAATAAACCCAAATTAATCAAAAGGATACGTCGTGGATTTCACGTTGTTGCTGAAAGCCGCTGTCATGGGTGTGGTCGAAGGTTTGACCGAATTTTTGCCCATCTCGTCCACCGGTCACCTTATTTTGGCGGGTGCCTTGCTGGGTTTTGACGATGAAAAAGCCAAGGTGTTTGACATCGCCATCCAAACCGGCGCCATCTTCGCCGTGATCCTTGTGTACTGGCAAAAAATCAAAAGCACGGTGATTGCACTGCCCACACAGCGCTTGGCCCGGCGCTTTGCCCTGAATGTGTTCATCGCTTTTGTGCCTGCCGTGGTCTTGGGCTTGTTGCTGGGCAAGGTCATCAAAGCGCATTTGTTCACGCCCACGGTGGTCGCGTCCAGTTTCATCATCGGCGGCTTCATCATTTTGTGGGTCGAAGGTTGGGGGCGTCAGCGCCCTGAAGGCGACCATCCCGATGACCATGCCCGCATCCTGAACGTGGAAAGCATGTCGCCCATGGATGCTTTGAAAGTCGGTTTGGTGCAGTGCTTGGCCATGGTGCCTGGCACCAGCCGCAGCGGTGCCACCATCATCGGCGGCATGTTGTTGGGCCTGAGCCGCAAAGCCGCCACCGACTTTTCTTTTTACCTCGCCATTCCCACGCTGATTGGCGCGGGGGCTTACAGCCTTTACAAAGAGCGTGCCTTGCTCAGCTTGGCCGATGTGCCCATGTTTGCCGTGGGTTTGGTGTTTTCTTTTCTGAGTGCGTGGTTGTGCGTGAGGTGGTTGTTGCGCTACATCGCCACCCACAGCTTTGTGGTGTTTGCCTGGTACCGCATCGCTTTTGGCATCGTGGTCTTGGCCACCGCATACAGCGGTATGGTGGTCTGGCAAGCTTAGTTTTTAGCCACCACAGGGCCCAGCATGTTCAGTATGGCCGCTTCGACAGCGGCCGCTGTGGCAACCGGGCTTTCCATGGGCACCAAGTGCGTGCCATCAATGATGGTGATGCGCCCCTTGGTGATGCGCTTGGTGAACTCGATGCCCGCCAATTTCATTTCTCGCGAATGCCTGGCGGCCACCAAACTGATGGGGCATTTCAGCGGATGGCGCTTGATCAAGCTTTCCAAATGGTGGGGCACGGTGTTGTAGATCAGGGTTTCAATTTCGCGTGAAAAACTCAGCTCTCTGCGTACTTGCCCATCCACCATCACCTCTTGGGTGCCGTGCTGCACATAGTCTTCCAAGGCTTGCGGGTGCCAACGCGCAAAGTTTTTCTTGGATGCGAAATGCTGGCGCACCTCGTCCAAAGAGCCCCATTGGTGGCGGCGTTTTTTACTGACGGCACCAGGCGAGTACTTGCCGGTGAATGACAATTTTTTCGATAAGAGCAACAAATTCGCTTGCCAACCTGCCACGGCCGGTGCGTCCACCATCACCACCGCATGCGCCAACTCGGGGTAAAGCGCGGCCAGCATCAAACTGAGCATGCCCCCCAACGAATGGCCGACCAACACCACCGGGCCTGGGTGTGCGTTCACCAACGGTTGGGCAAAAGCATGCACCTCTTCCACCAAATGCGGCCAGTTGCTGGTCACCGGGTAAGCCGGGTTGTGGCCGATTTTTTCCAAGGTGTGCACCTGCAAACCACGGCGGCGCAATTCGTTCAACATGACCTGGTAGGTGCTGGCCGGGAAACTGTTGCCATGGAAAAAAAGCACCAACGGTGTGCCGCTGGGCAGGGGTCTGGCGGTCGCAGGCGTCATGTGAGTTTCTTCAAAGCGTAAAGCGCATCCAGCGCTTCGCGGGGTGTGAGGCTGTCGGGGTCGATGTGGTTCAAAGCGGCTTGCAAGGGACTGGGGCCGCTGTCCAAGCTCTCTGGCGGTTCGGCAAACAAATCCACCTGGGCGCGGCTGCCTTGGGCTTGCGATTCCAACGCGGCCAAGGCGTGTTTGGCATGGCTCAACACACCCGCGGGCATGCCCGCCAATCGCGCCACTTGGATGCCATAGCTTTTGCTGGCGGGCCCGGGTTGGATTTCATGCAGAAACACCACGTCGTTGCCACTTTCGGCTGCACTGACATGCACATTGACTGCAGCGCGGTGGTTGGCCGCGAATTCGGTGAGCTCGAAGTAATGCGTGGCAAACAGGCTGTAGGCCTGGGTTTTGTCGTGCAAATAAGTGGCGATGCCACTGGCCAAAGCCAAGCCGTCAAAGGTGGATGTGCCACGGCCGATCTCGTCCATCAGCACCAGGCTTTGCGGCGTGGCGTTGTTCAAAATTTGCGCCCCCTCGGTCATCTCCAGCATGAAGGTGGACTGGGCGTTGGCCAAATCGTCTGCCGCGCCAATGCGGGTGTGGATGGCATCGATCGGCCCCAAGCGACAGGCAGTGGCAGGCACATGGCTACCGATGCTGGCCAACAGCACAATCAGCGCGACTTGCCGCATGTAGGTGGACTTGCCGCCCATGTTGGGCCCGGTGATGATTTGCATGCGCTGTGTAGGCCCCAGCTGCGTGTCATTCGCGATGAAGCTGCCGCCAGTTTCTGCCAGCCTGGACTCGACCACGGGGTGGCGACCCTGGGTGATGCTGATGCCCGGCGTGTTCACCAGTTCGGGGGCACACCAGTTGAGCGTGAGGGCGCGTTCGCTCAAGGTGGCCAAGACATCCAAGGTGGCCAAACCCCAAGCCACTTGGGTGAGGGCCGGCACAAAGGCTTGCAAGCTGTCCAGGAGTTGTTCGTAGAGAAACTTTTCACGCGCCAAAGCCCGGTCTTGCGCCGACAAGGCTTTGTCCTCGAAGGCTTTCAATTCAGGCGTGATAAAGCGCTCGGCGTTTTTCAGGGTTTGGCGGCGGCGGTAGTCGTCAGGCACACGGTCGAGTTGGCCTTGGGTCACCTCGATGTAATAGCCATGCACCCGGTTGAACTGCACCTTGAGGTTGGCAATGCCGGTGCGTTCACGCTCACGAGACTCCAGAGCCAACAAAAATTCGTCACCGTTGTTTTGAATGCCGCGCAGCTCGTCCAACTCCGCATCAAAACCGTGGTTGATGATGTTGCCGTCCCGCACCATGGCAGCAGGCTCGGGCAGCAAGGCCGCTTGCAGCAGGGCAGCGCACTCGGGTGGTGCCAACAAGGCGTTTGCCAAGGTGGTGAGCCACGGGGTGTGCAAAGCTGGTTTCAAGACATTGGGCAGAGCACTGGCGCGTTGCAGCGCGGCACCCAGCGCCACCAACTCACGCGGACGCACTTGGCGCAGTGCAATGCGAGCACTGATGCGCTGCACATCGCCCAAGCCTTTCAAGGCGGTGCGCAGTTCACGCCACAACCCCGCACCATGCTCACCTTGTAAGGCGGCGATGGCGTCCAAGCGTTGTTGCGCCACACTGCGTTCACGCGGCGGCTCCAACAGCCAGCGCTTGAGCAGTCGACTGCCCATGCCGGTCATGCAGGTGTCCATCAGCGAGAACAAGGTGGGGCTGTCTTCGCCGCGCAAGGTTTGCGTGAGCTCCAAGTTGCGCCGTGTGGTGGCGGGCAAATCAATGCGTTCTTCGTTGCGTTCCACCCGCACCTTTTGCACATGCGAGAGGCTGCGCCCTTGGGTGTGCTCGGCATAGGCCAACAGCGCTGAAGCAGCGGCGTGGGCTTGCGGCAGGTCTTGCGCTTGCCAAGCAGTGAGGCTGGCAGCTTGCAATTGCGTGAGCAATTTGCGTTGACCCAAGGCGCTGTCAAATTCCCAAGCAGGGCGTTCGCTTTTGACCGTGGCTGAAGCCAGCAGTGTTTGAAGGTGCTTGGGAAAGTCGCTGCTGAAAATCACTTCGCTGGGGGCAATGCGGGCGATCCAAGCGGGCAATTCGTCCGCTGCGCACTCGGCCAGTCGCAACTCGCCTTCAGTCACGCTCAGCCAGGCCAAGCCGCAGCCTTGCGGTTTGCCTGCGCGTTCGCTGGCATGAACGGCCAACACATAAGCCTCGGTTTTGTCGTTCAAGAGTTCAGCGTCGGTCAAGGTGCCAGGTGTGACCACCCGCACCACCTTGCGCTCGACAGGCCCTTTGCCGCCGACTTCCCCCACTTGTTCGCAAATGGCGACTGACTCGCCCAGCTTGATCAGCTTGGACAGGTAGTTGTCCACCGAATGAAATGGCACACCCGCCATCACCACCGGTTGCCCGGCAGACTGGCCGCGCTGGGTGAGGGTGATGTCCATCAGCCGAGCGGCTTTTTCGGCATCTTCAAAAAACAGCTCGTAAAAATCCCCCATGCGGTAGAACAGCAAGGTGTGGGGGAAGTCCGCTTTGAGGCCCAGGTACTGGGCGATCATGGGGGTGTGTTGCGACAAATCGGCCATGGTCACAGCACCTTGGCGTGTTTACTCGCCGTTACCCAAGTCTTTGCGCAGCTGGCCAATCAATTTGCTGGCTTTGGCCTTGTCTTCTACGCCAGCAAACTTGGAGTACTGCTGCAACAAACCGACCAATTGGGCATACACCTTGGGGTTGGCCGCCATGCATTCGCGTTGGTGCAGATAGTCGGCGTCACCGGTGAAATTGCCGACCAAACCACCGGCTTCGGTGATCAGCAGCGAGCCCGCTGCCATGTCCCAGGGTTGCAAGCCGGTTTCAAAGAAACCATCGCTGAAGCCTGCCGCCACATAGGCCAAGTCCAGTGCTGCCGCACCTGGGCGGCGCAGACCAGCGGTGCGTTGCATCACATCGGCCATCACCTTGAGGTAGGCCGCGAAGTCGTCGTCAGGGCGGAAGGGGAAACCGGTGCTGATCAGGCAGTCTTGCAAACGGGTGCGCTTGCTCACACGCAGGCGGCGGTCGTTCAGGAAAGCACCACGGCCACGGGTGGAGGTGAACAAGTCGTTGCGGGTGGGGTCGAACACCACGGCTTGCTCGAGCTTGCCTTTGCTTTGCAGCGCGATGCTCACGCAGTAAAACGGGAAACCGTGGATGAAGTTGGTGGTGCCATCCAGCGGGTCGATGATCCAAATATGGTCAGCGTTGGGGTTGCCGCGAGTTTGGCCCGATTCTTCGGCCAAGATGCCGTGGTCGGGGTAGGCGGTGAGCAGGGTGTCGATGATGATGTTTTCACTGGCATGGTCGACTTCGGTGACGAAGTCATTGGCCATTTTTTGCGACACCCGCACCGATTCCACATCCAGCGCGGCACGGTTGATGATCACCCCCGCAGCACGAGCAGCCTTGATGGCCACGTTGAGCATGGGGTGGATGGAAGAGGAGGAAGCAACGGTCATGGGTGGGTCGGCGGCGGCCTGAAAAGCACACGCCAATGAATGCGTGGGACATCAAAAAAAATGCGCCCGGTGAGACGGGCGGCGACAATGGCTTATTTTAGACCCATGCACACCCGCTTCATCCTGATCGAAACCAGCCACGCCGGCAATGTCGGTGCCACGGCCCGCGCCATGCGGGTCATGGGCTTTGACGACCTGGTCTTGGTCGCGCCGCGCTGGTCCAATGTGCTGCGCCGTGAGGAAACCATCCAGCGGGCCAGCGGTGCCTTGAACGTGCTGGAAAACGCCCGCATCGTGGCCACCCTGGACGAAGCCTTGGATGGCATCACCCACCTGTGCGCCACCGCCATGACGCCGCGGGATTTCGGCCCACCCACTCGCTCGCCCAGAGAACATTTCGCCACGCTGCCAGCGCCCACGGGCGAGGGCGGCATGGCGTTTTTGTTCGGATCCGAGCGTTTTGGCATGAAAAACGAGGATGTCTACCGCTGTCATGTGGCACTTTCCATCCCCACCGACCCCAGCTTCGGTTCGCTGAATTTGGCCAGTGCAGTCCAGGTGGTGGCCTATGAATGGCGCTTGGCCTTGGGCGGCTATGCGGTGCAAGAAGCGACCACGCCGCCCCGCCATGCCGACGCTTCGCAGGTGGCGGGCATGCTGCAGCACTGGGAGCAGTCGCTGGTTGACATTGGTTTTTTGGACCCGCAGGCCCCGAAAAAGCTGATGCCCCGCCTCAACCAATTGTTCAACCGGGCTGATTTGAGCGAGGAAGAAGTCCATATCCTGCGCGGGATTGCCAAGGCCATGAGCCAGTCCGCCAAGGGAAAAAGTTAGACTCTTTGTATGTTTTCAAGAATACGCGCTGACGCCCAAACCATCCTGGACCGAGACCCTGCCGCACGTGGTTGGCTCGAGGTCCTCACCTGTTACCCGGGCTTGCATGCCTTGTTGTTTCACCGCATGGCCCATGCCTGCTGGGGTGCTGGCTTGTACTGGTTGGGCCGCTTCATTTCGCATGTGTCACGGTTTTTGACCGGCATTGAAATTCACCCAGGTGCAGTCATTGGCGAGCGGGTGTTTTTCGACCATGCCATGGGTGTGGTGGTGGGCGAAACCGCCGAAATTGGCGACGGTTGCACGATTTACCAAGGCGTGACCTTGGGCGGTACCTCGCTGTACAAAGGCACCAAACGCCACCCCACCTTGGGCAAAGACGTGGTGGTGAGTGCGGGTGCCAAAGTCTTGGGCGGCTTCACCGTGGGTGATGGCGCCAAAATCGGCAGCAACGCGGTGGTCATCAAACCCGTGCCAGCTGGTGCGACGGCGGTGGGCATACCGGCGCGCATCATCCAAAGCCAATCGGGTGAAAGTGCGGATGTGGCCAAACCCAAACCCGCCTTCAGCGCCTATGGCATCACCCAAGACGATGACCCGGTCAGCCAAGCTTTGCGGGGGCTGATCGACTACACCGTCGAGCAGGACAAGCAAATCGCCATGCTCTGGCAAGCGCTTGAGAAAGCCACCGCCGGTTCGCCCTTGGCCGCAGATTGTGTGCCCGAGGAAGCGGCAAAAAATGCCCATTTAGAAATTGAAAAACTCAACAAACTGATAGATTAGTCAAGTTTTCGGGGGTCAAATAGCGTATTTGGCATTTCTAGACTTGTCTGCGTCCATGGCTTTCATCAAACTCCATCCCCATTACCTCATGCTGGTCCGGGACCAACCCGAAACCTATGTGGGCGAACTGTCTTTCAGCGTGGAGCAATACGGCTTGGTCGTGAACGACTTTGTCTTCAACCTGACACTCACCCCCCCCAATGAGCATTACGAAAATTGGCGTTTCATTTGCGATGAACCCGCGCAGTTGAATGTGCCCAACTTTGTGCTGTTCCTGAAATCCATCGAGCACCACATTTTTGTCAACTTGAAGTTCTCGCCCCACGAGGCGGTCCAAGCCGCACAAGAGCCGAAAAAGGGCATCATGAAGCTGTTGTCGCCCAAGAAAGAACCGTTTCGCTTGTATTTCAAAGACATGTTTTTTGACATCAACGACAACGGTCTGAAACACAAAGACGATTGAAGACCGGATTCAGGCTGCCACGCCCTTCGGGCTCGCAGTGACGGTATCCAAGGCTCGCAGTGACGGTACCCGCGGCACGCAGCGACGTGACGTTCAGGTGGCGGACGGGCGAATCGCCGACTTGGGCCTGAAGGCTTTGCAAAACCTATCGTGGGTTTGCAGGTAGGGCCCACCAATCAGGTCGATGCAATAGGGCACGGCCGCGAAAATCCCATCCACCAAAACCTCTCCCTCAGGGGTTTTCAAGCCCCCCAAGGTCTCGGTGATCGACTTGGGTTGCCCTGGCAAATTGATGATCAAGGCCTCGCCGCGAATCACCGCCACTTGTCGGGACAGGATGGCGGTGGGCACAAAGCGCAGGCTGATTTGCCGCATTTGCTCACCAAAACCAGGCATTTCTTTGTCCGCCACCGCCAGCGTGGCTTCGGGCGTGACATCCCGTTTGGCGGGACCGGTGCCGCCTGTGGTCAGCACCAGATGGCAACCCGCATCCACCAAGTCGATCAGCGTTTGGCTTATCAAGGCTTGTTCATCAGGAATGAGTCGGGGCTGGAATTCGAGCGGGTTTTGCAGGGCTTGGCCTAACCAGTCGCGCAGCGCAGGCAGGCCTTTGTCTTCGTAGGTGCCGCTGGAGGCGCGGTCACTGATGGAAACGATGCCGATGCGCACCGTGTCAAGTGTCGTGGTCATGGTTTGGCAAGGTCGGTGGTGGTGGTCAAGTGGTCGCGCACGATTTTGAAAATATCCCGGTAAGCACGACCTTGCCTGGGAAATTGCCCCTGCGAGACCGCGGTTTTGTCAGGGAGGCCGTCTTTGCGGGCTTGGCGGATCAGGGCGCGCAGTTGCTGGCTGTCGGTGTCGGGGTGACCGTCCAGCCACTCGGCCAGCGCGCCGTCGTCTTTCAGCAAACGGTCGCGCCAATGCTCCGCCAGGTGCAGCGCCAAGGTTTCTTCGGCACTGCCGTTGTGCTGCACATCCAAAGCATCGCGAATGGCCTGCACCTGGGCCTCGTCGAGCTTGCGCATGAGCTTGCCGACGAATTGCATTTGACGGCGTTTGCCCTCGAAATTGGTGATTTTTTTGGCTTCGCGAATGGCTTCGCTCAAGGCCTCAGGCACTTGATCTAGCGCCACCAGTTGCTGCATCGCGTCTTGGCGCAACGCCAGCAAGTCCTCGCCCAGCTTTTGCAACTCGCTGCTCTCGCGCTTCAAATCGGTTTTGCTGGCCGTGTCACTGCCTTTGAGCTCGCGTTTGAGCTCCAAATCGAGATCGCTGCCTTCGGCAACGAAGTGGCCTTTGACGTAATAGCCTTTGGTGGGTTTGCGCGACATGGTGTGTGTTTCAAGGGGGAGAAGTATCATAGCTGTCGATATGAAACATACTTCCTCACACCCCACCGCCACCCCCTTGCCAGGATTCAGCCAAAGCCGCGCCCAATTTGAAGCGCTGGTGGACAGCGCCTTGGCCCATGCCAAGCAACTCGGTGCCAGCAATGCTGCCGCCGAGGCTTCCGAGGGCACGGGTTTGAGCGTGTCGGTGCGCAAAGGTGAGCTGGAAAACGTGGAACGCAACCGCGACAAGTCCTTGGGCGTCACGGTGTACCTGGGCAACCGGCGAGGTCACGCCAGCACCTCCGATTTTTCAGAGGCGGCTGTCAAGCGCACGGTGCAAGCTGCATTTGACATCGCTCGTTTCACCGCAGAGGACCCGCTGGCAGGTTTGCCTGACCCTGATTTGATCGCCCATGCGCAACGTGACCTGGACCTGTTCCATCCCTGGGCCATCATCAGCGAACAAGCCGCCGAGCTGGCGCTGCGTTGCGAAGCCGCTGCCCTGGGTGTGGACAAACGCATCACCAACAGCGAAGGCGCGGGTGTGTCGGCCCAGCAAAGCCATTTCTTCAGCGCCCACACCCATGGTTTCAGGGGCGGCTATGCCAGCTCTCGCCACAGCATTTCCGTGGCACCCATCGCGGGCAAGGGCGATGACATGCAGCGCGACCATTGGTACAGCTCGATGCGCCATCCCCATGAATTGGCGGCCCCTGAAGCGGTGGGTCGTTATGCGGCTGAACGTGCATTGAGCCGTTTGAAAGCGCGAAAAATACCGACCATCAGCTGCCCGGTGTTGTTCGAGGCCCCATTGGCCGCAGGTTTGCTGGGCAGTTTGGTGCATGCCTTGAGTGGCGGCGCGCTCTACCGCAAGAGCAGTTTTTTGCTCGACAGCCTGGGCAAGCAAGTGCTGCCCTCCCACATGCAGGTGCACGAGGACCCGTTTGTGATGCGCGGCAAAGGCAGTTCGCCATTTGACGAAGAGGGTGTCAAAACCCAAGCCCGGCAAATCATCCATGATGGCCGGGTCGAAGGTTATTTTCTCAGCAGTTATTCGGCACGCAAGTTGGGCATGCGCACCACGGGCAATGCGGGGGGCTCGCACAACCTGGTGCTCAGCTCCAAACTGACGCGGGCCCAAGACGACCTGGATGCCATGCTGAAAAAACTCGGCACGGGGTTGTTTGTCATTGAACTCATGGGGCAGGGCGTGAACTATGTCACCGGCGACTATTCACGTGGTGCCAGCGGCTTTTGGGTGGAGAAGGGCCAAATCGCTTACCCGGTGCAAGAAATCACCATCGCTGGCAATTTGAAAGACATGCTGATGGGGGTTGAGGCTGTGGGCGCTGACAGCTACAACTATGGTGCCAAGACCGTCGGCTCTGTGCTGATCAACCGCATGAAAGTGGCCGGCGCGTAAGCCACTGGCAGCGGCTGACTGGGGTTCAGTGGGTCAGCACCACCATGGCGTTGTCTTGCCAATGGGCCCAGACGGTTTGGCCTTCTTCAATCGTGTCGTTGTCCCGGTCGGTGTTGGTGACCGACACCTTCAGGCGCTGACCGCCCGGCACCCGCAGGCTGTAACTGGTGTGGCTGCCAAAGTAAGACCAATCTTCCAGCACACAGACCATGCTGTTGTGCGTGAGTTGGGGGTCGTCCATGCTGAGCAAAACTTTTTCGGGGCGCAAGGCCACGGTGACCGACATCCCCAGACTGCCACTGATGCCATGCGCCACGTGGAAAAGCCCTGACGGCGTGGTGATTTCCACATGATCGGGTTCGTGAACACTGACTTCGCCATCGAACAGGTTCACATTGCCGACAAAGTCGGCGACAAAACGGCAGTTCGGGTTTTCATAGACATCGTTGGGCGTGCCCACCTGCAGCAGGCTGCCTTCGCTCATGACCGCGATGCGGTCAGCCATGGTCATGGCCTCGTCTTGGTCGTGGGTGACCATGACGCAGGTGACACCCACTTGCTTGATGATGTTGACCAGTTCCACCTGGGTTTGTTCACGCAGTTTTTTGTCGAGTGCGCCCAAGGGTTCGTCCAGCATCAGCAACTGTGGGCGTTTGGCCAGGCTGCGGGCCAAAGCGACGCGCTGCTGCTGGCCACCTGAGAGTTGGTGCGGGCTGCGCTTGGCAAATTTTTGTAATTGCACCAGTTGCAGCATTTCGTCCACCCGGTGTTCAAGTTCGGCCTTGGGGACGCCGTCACGCCGCAGACCAAAGGCCACGTTGTCCCACACATTCATGTGCGGAAACAAGGCGTAGGACTGGAACATCATGTTCATGGGACGTTCATAGGGGGGTAAATCGGTGACGTCTTGACCATCCAGCCACACCCGTCCACTGGTGGGCGTCTCAAAGCCTGCCAACATGCGCAACAGCGTGGATTTGCCGCAACCTGATGAGCCCAACAGCGCGAAGATTTCACCCCGGTAAATGCTCAGACTGACATCGTCCACGGCCAAGGTGGCACCAAATTTTTTGGTGACTTGGTCAATGTGCAGGAAGATTTGTGAGGTGGTCATGGCGCTGGAATGATAGAGCAGGCGGCTTCAGGGTTGCAGCGCGGCTTTCACGGCGGCGCTGACCAAGCCCATGTCAGCTTTGCCCGCCAGACGGGTTTTCACCGCGCCCATCACCTTGCCCATGTCGCCAGGGCCCGTGGCGCCCAGTTCGGCCACGATGGCCGCCACTTCAGCCTTGATGTCATCGGCACTCAGGCGCTGCGGCAGGTAGACCTCCAGCACAGCAATTTCAGCGGTTTCGACATCGGCCAGGTCTTGGCGCTGGGCGCTCAGGTAGGCAGCGACCGAGTCTTTGCGCTGCTTGATCAATTTGTCGACGATGGCAATCACCGCCACGTCGTCCAACTCAATGCGCTCATCCACCTCTTTTTGTTTCATGGCCGCTTGCAACAAACGGATGGTGCCCAAACGGGCACTGTCTTTGGCCCGCATGGCGGTTTTCATGTCTTCTGTGATTTGGTCTTTGAGGGCCATGGCCGTGCTCCTGAAGTGAAAAAAGGCCCGCGCGGACGGGCCGGGCGAGCCTGTTCAAGCTGGTGCTTGAATCGAGATCAGTACAGTTTTTTGGGCAACTGCATGCTGCGAACGCGCTTGTAGTGGCGTTTGACGGCAGCTGCTTTTTTGCGCTTGCGCTCGGCGGTGGGCTTTTCGTAAAACTCACGGGCGCGCAAGTCGGTCAGCAAGCCCAGTTTTTCGATGGTGCGCTTGAAGCGGCGCAGGGCCACGTCAAAAGGTTCGTTTTCTTTTACACGGATGGTGGTCATTGACAACAATTTTCAAAATGTGCACACCTTGGAAAAGAAGAAGATCGGACTTCAAAACCGTGGCGGCGGTGGTTCCCAACGGGTTGTGGCTGTCGGGGGGTGGCCGTAATCAAGCCTGACATTATAGCGGCTTCAGCCGATCCGCCAAGGCTTTGGCGCAAGCATGGCCGCTGGACCATGCCCATTGGAAGTTGTAGCCACCCAGCCAACCCGTGATATCGACCACTTCCCCAATGAAATACAGGCCTGGCTGGCGCGATTCCATGGTTTGCTGGGACAACTCAGCGGTGTCCACGCCACCCGCGGTGACCTCGGCCTTGGCATAGCCTTCGGTGCCAGAAGGGGTGAGGCTCCACTGACTCAGGGCCTGGGCCAATTGGTGCAAAGCCTTGTCAGGGGTGTCGGGCAGGCTGCGCTGCCAGGCGCTGTTGTGCGCTGTCCAGGTGTCGGCCAAACGCGAGGGCAGCCAAGCCGCGAGTGCATTGGCCAGCTGTTTTTTGGAGGATTGCTTGGCTTCAAGCAACACCTCGGCCAGGTCGGTTTGGGGGGCCAAATTCAGCTGAATCGGGCTGCCTGCCTGCCAGTAGCTGGAAATTTGCAGCACTGCAGGCCCAGACAAGCCCCGGTGGGTGAACAGCAGATCTTCTTCAAACAAAGGGCGCTGCTTGCCTGTGCCGGTGCTGATGTCCACCGGCAAGGACAAACCCGCCAAGGCTGCAAAGGGCTGCCAATCGGCGGGGTTGAAGGTGAGCGGCACCAAGGCGGGGCGGGGTGTGACCACTTTCAAACCAAACTGCTTGGCCAGCCGGTAGCCCAGGTCGGTGGCGCCAATTTTGGGGATGGACAAACCACCTGAGGCCACTACCACCGCTTTGGCCTGTACCTCGCCTTGGCTGGTCTGGGCGATGTAGGCGTGACTGCTTGTGTCGCTGAACTGCAGGCTTTGCAGGCTGCAAGGCTGCCAGCGGGTGACCGCGCCGCCCATGGCACCTGCTTCGCATTCGCGCAGCAACATGTCGATCAGGTCTTGGGCGCTGCGGTCGCAAAACAGCTGCCCCTTGTGCTTTTCATGGAAAGCGATGCCGTGTGTTTGCACCAAGGCCACGAAGTCGGCGGCGGTGTAACGGCTCAAGGCGCTGCGGGCAAATTGCGGGTTCTCGCCCAAAAAATGCTTGTGCGGCGAGCGTGGGTCGATGTCTTTGTTGGTGAAGTTGGAGCGCCCACCACCCGAGATGCGGATTTTTTCGGCCACCTTGTCGCTGTGGTCCAGCACCAACACTTGCAAGCCCTGTTGCGCCGCCACCCCCGCGCAAAACAGCCCGGCGGCCCCCGCGCCGATGATCAGCACATCGACCTGGGTCATGGCTGGTTCAAAAACGCTTCGATGTGTTGCGCCAGTTCAAGGGGGCGGTCGTGGTGCATCATGTGACCGGCGTCTTGGATGACCACGCTGTGGACATCTCGCACCGACTTCAAGCGTTCGTGGTACTCGGCCAAGGTGTAGCGGCCCTTCCACCATTGGTCCATGCTGTTGTCGCTGGCTTCCACGTTCAGCACGGGTGCGGTGATGCGCTGGTACATGGCCAAAATTTCTTCCACATGGAACAAATTGGCGTTGGTCACTTTGTGGGCAGCGTGACCCAAAATTTCCCACTCGCCTTGCGCGTTGGCTTGGGCCCAATGCTGCGCCAACCACTCGGCTTTGTCGGTGGGCAAACGCGGGTTGGTTTTCATCAGGCGTTGCGCCACGGCGCTGGCACTGGGGTAGGTGCGCAAGGATTTTTCGCCTTGGCGCAAGGCTTTCATCTCGTCCATCCACTGGGCGTAGCGGGTCGGGGCTTGCTCGGGTTTGGTAGCGGCCAGTCCAAAACCTTCCAAATTGATGAGGCGGCGGATGCGGGTGGGGCGGATGCCAGCGTATTGCATGACCACATTGCCGCCCATGCTGTGACCCAGCAGGTCGATCGGCCCCTCGGGCTGAAAGTGGTCAATCAGGGCGTCGAGGTCGGCCAAGTAGTCGGGGAACCAAAAGTTGTCCACCTCGCCGGGGTGGGTCAGGCCATAGCCGCGCCAGTCAGGCGCAATGATGTGGCGGTCGTCTTTCAGCGCATCGATCACGAACTGGAACGAGGCGCTGACATCCATCCAGCCATGCACCATGAAAAGTGGCAAAACACCAGGTTGGGGCGTTCCCCATTCGCGGACGTGGTAATTCAGGTGGCGCAGCGGGACAAAGCTGCTGCGCGAGGGGCGTTGGACTTGGTACATTGCGCTGATCATAAGGACGTCTTGCATGACCACCCGTCACCCCTTGGACAACCACGCGCCCATGCTGGCGCAATTTCGCTGGCAGGTGCCCCACCCATTCAACATTGCTGAGGTGTGTGTCAGGCGTTGGGCCCAGCATTCGCACACCGCCAACCGCCTGGCCGTCATCACACACCGTGCGGATGCCCCTGCTGAACAACACAGTTTTGCCCAGATTCAAGCCGCTGCCGAAGCCTTGAGCCATTTGCTGGCGGCCCAAGGTGTGCAAGCAGGCGACCGCGTGGCCGTGGTTTTGCCCCAGCGCTTCGAGACCGTGGTGGCTTACATGGCGATTTGGCAAATGGGCGCGGTGGTCATGCCCTTGTCGCAACTGTTTGGCCCCGAGGCGCTGCAATACCGTTTGCAAGACTCAGGCGCGGTGCTGGCCATCGTGGACCAGGTGTCTGCGTCCGTCGTCGCCGAATTGAAAAGCAGTTGTCCCGTATTGCGTGTGTGCATTGGCGTGGATGCTGGCTGCGGCGAGGTGACTTTTGATGCAACAACCCATCAGGCCCATGGGCCGACCGAGGCATGGCCGCTTCATCCCACTGTGGCCCGCGACCCAGCCGTTTTGATTTACACCAGCGGCACCACCGGCCCTCCCAAAGGCGCCTTGATTCCGCACCAAGCTTTGATCGGCAACTTGACCGGCTTTGTCTGCAGCCAAAACTGGTTTGGTTTTGCGCCCAACGGCCCAGGCGTGCAAGACGGTGAGCTGCCCTCGGGCAGCCATGCGGTGATGTGGTCACCGGCCGACTGGACCTGGACCGGCGGCCTGATGGATGCTTTGTTGCCCAGCTTGTATTTCGGGCGGCCTATCGTGGCGTGGGCAGGGCGTTTTTCGGCGGAATTGGCGTTTGGTTTGATGCAGCAACACCGCGTGACCCACACGTTTTTGTTCCCCACGGCTTTGAAAGCCATGATGAAGGCTTATCCCCACCCCAGCAGCCAGTTTCAACTGGATTTGCAAGCCATCATGAGCGCGGGTGAGGCGGTGGGCGACGCGGTCTTCGCCTATTGCCAAGCCGAGTTGGGCGTGACCGTGAACGAGATGTTCGGTCAGACCGAGATCAATTACATCGTCGGCAACTGCGCCATGAATGGCGACACCGCCGATGGCGTGGGCTGGCCGGCCAAACCCGGCAGCATGGGCCGCGCCTATCCCGGTCATCGCGTGGCGGTGATCAATGAAGAGGGTCAAGAATGTGCTGTGGGTGTGCCCGGTGACGTGGCATTGCACCGCTTCGACATGCACGGCGACCCCGACCCGATTTTCTTTTTGGGCTATTGGAACCAACCCGAGGCCACGGCCCATAAATTCACCGGCGACTGGTGCCGCACTGGGGACCTCGCCACCCGCGATGCCGACGGTTACCTTTGGTACCAAGGCCGCGCTGATGATGTGTTCAAGGCGGCGGGTTACCGCATCGGCCCCAGCGAAATTGAAAACTGCTTGGTCAAGCACCCGGCGGTGGCCAACGCGGCCGTGGTGCCCAAACCCGACCGGGAGCGCGGTAACTTGGTGAAAGCCTATGTGGTGTTGTCTGCGGGCTTTGCGCCTTCAGACGCTTTGGTGCGTGCGTTGCAAGACCATGTGCGGGGCCTGCTGGCGCCTTATGAATACCCCAAGGAGATCGAGTTCATCAACGCCTTGCCCATGACCACCACAGGCAAGGTGCAGCGGCGGGTGCTCAGGTTGCAAGAAGAGGAACGGGCCAGCCAACTCAGACTCTGAGCGCTGGCAAGCCCACGCCCGTCGCCTCGAAACCACCGTCCACCGCCACCACCTGGCCGGTGAGGTAGCTGGCCTCTTCAGACGCCAAAAATACGATCACACGGCCAATCTCGGCTTCGCTGCCGTAGCGGTTCAATGGAATCGCGTCGTGGTAAGCGCTGATGATTTCTGGGCTGTGCACCGCCATGGCGAGTTTGGTTCTGACTGGACCAGGGGCCACGCAGTTGACCCGGATGCCGTATTCGCCCAACTCCACCGCTTGTTGTTTGCTGAGTTGAATCACCGCGGCCTTGGAGGTGCCATAAGCCACGCGCAAGGTGGAGGCACGCAGCCCCGAGATGGAGGCGATGTTGACAATGGCACCACGGCTTTGGCGCAGGGCAGGGATGACCGCTTGCGAGCATAAAAACACGCCATCCAAGTTGGTGCGCATCACGGTTTGCCAACGGGCGAAGCTGGTTTCCTCTATTGGCCCGAATTCGGCTACCCCTGCGTTGTTCACCAGTGCGTCAATGCGCCCCGACCAGCCGAGCACGGTTTGCACCATGGCCGCCACTTGGTGCTCGTCAGACACATCGCAGTCCACGGGCAGCACTTGTTGCAGGCTATGGGCGGCGCGGTGCAGCTCTTCGGTGTCGTGGTCCACCATGGCGACTTGGTAGCCCTTGGCTAAAAAAAGTTGGGTGGTGGCCAAACCGATGCCGCGAGCGGCGCCGGTGACGATGGCAGTGGGCAGGGGAGTGGTGTTCATGCGCGCATTCTCGGCCAAAGACGTGCCTTAAGCTGTCGCATCGGACGCATCTTCACCCCACGTAAACTCCGCCCCATGAACAAACTTGACCTCACCCCGGTTCGCTTGGGTCAAAGCGATCTGCACGTCACCCCCATTTGTTTGGGCACCATGACCTTCGGTCAACAGGTGGACGAAGCCACCAGCCACACCATCATGGACCACAGCATCCAGCGTGGCGTCAATTTCTTCGACACCGCCGAGATGTACGCGGTGCCGCCCACGGCCGACACCTATGGTTTCACCGAAACCTACATTGGTAATTGGTTGTCCAAGCGTCCTGGCATGCGCCAAAAAATCGTGCTGGCCACCAAAGTGGCGGGCCCCTCACGCGGCATGCCTTGGGTGCGTGCGGGCGAGGGCATGACCGCGGCCGACATCCTGGCTTCTTGTGATGCCAGTTTGAAGCGCCTGAAAACCGATGTCATCGACCTGTACCAAATCCATTGGCCCGAGCGCCATGTGCCCATCTTTGGCGCGATGTACTACGACCCCTCTAAAGAAAAGTCTGTCACACCCATCCACGAGCAGTTGGAAGCCATGAGCCAGTTGGTGAAAGCTGGCAAGGTGCGCTACATCGGTTTGTCCAATGAAACTTCCTATGGTGTGCACGAGTTTGTGCGCTTGGCCGAACAGCACAAGCTGCCCCGTGTGGCCTCGGTGCAAAACGTCTACTGTTTGATCAACCGCATTTTGGACAACGGTTTGGACGAGACCCTGCACCGCTTGGACGTGTCTTTGCTGGCGTATTCACCTTTGGGCTTTGGTTTGCTCACAGGTAAATACGACACCTCCGGCATCACCGGTGAGAACGCCCCCAAGGAAGCCCGCATCAGCAAATACGAGAGCATGCGCAAACAGCGCTGGGGCCGCCCCGAGGCCCTGGAAGCTTCCAAGCGCTACAACGCCTTGGCCCGTGCCAACGGCATGACGCCAGCTCAAATGGCCTTGGCCTTTTGCTACACCAACTGGCGTGTGGCCAGCACCATCATTGGCGTGACGTCGGTGGCGCAACTTGATGACGACCTGAACGCCTGGGGCACCAAGCTGTCGCCCGATGTGTTGGCGGCCATTGACGCGATCCGCTGGGAAATGCGCGATCCCGCGATTTAAGCCATGAACATCCCCCTTGAATTCCTGAATCCTGTGTTGGCGGTGGTGCTGGCCTACCTCATCGGTTCGCTCTCCTTCGCTGTCGTCGTCAGTCGCCTGATGGGCTTGGCCGATCCGCGCTCTTATGGCAGCAATAACCCCGGCGCGACCAATGTGCTGCGATCGGGCAATAAGGTGGCGGCCTTGCTCACCCTGCTGCTCGATGCCGTGAAAGGATGGTTGCCGGTGTATGCGGTGGTGCACTTTGGCGCGGCCTACGGCTTGGGGCAGGGCAGTGTGGCGATGGTCGCATTGGCTGCATTTCTGGGCCATGTATGGCCGGTGTTTTTCAGGTTTCAAGGCGGCAAGGGCGTGGCGACTGCTGCCGGGGTGTTGTTTGGCATTGAACCCCTGTTGGGATTGGCCACCATGTGCACCTGGCTGATCGTGGCGTTTTTCTCGCGCTATTCTTCACTGGCTGCACTGGCGAGTGCGGTTTTTGCTCCGGCCTACTACTTTCTCGGTCACCGATTGGTTTGGTATGCGGATGATGCGGTGCTGTTGGCCGCGGTGGCCATGAGCGCCATGCTGATATGGCGTCATCAAAGCAATATTGGCAAGTTGATGCGCGGTGAGGAAAGCCGCATTGGCGGCTCAAAGGCAGCTGATTCCCATTAGCTCTTTCCCGTCATTGCGCTTTTCCGTCATTGCGAGCGCAGCGAAGCAACCCCCGTCATTGCGAGTTTCGCGTCATTGCGAGCGCAGCGAAGCAACCCCCGTCATTGCGAGTCTCGCGTCATTGCGAGCGCAGCGAAGCAATCTCCCCAGCACCCCATCACGGATCGCCCGCCGCTCACCGCAGCAGAGCTGCGACGTTCGCTCAGCGTGCGACCGTGTTGTGGCGCAGAGATCACTGCTTGCCGTGTGCAAGCCACTTGACTGGACAGACGCGGCGAGTCGGATGCGTAGCGAACGTCGCAGCTTCGCTGCGGTGAGCGGCATTCGACTTGGCGCGTCTGATGAAACCATGAGCTTGCTTCGTCAGTTTGCTTCGTCGCTACGCTCCTCGCAATGACAGCTCCTCGCAATGACGATGCGCAATGACGATGCGCAATGGCGGTTAGACTGAACTGATGAACACCTCGCACCACTCCCCCGAATGGCACGACCGCGTGTACAACAACCGCGCGCTGGTGCCTGATTTCGCCACCTATTTGGCGCAATGGACCGCCGACTCCAAGGTGGTGCGTGAGACCCAGCCGTGTTTGACCGACATCAGCTATGGCACGGGTCCCAGTGAAAACCTGGACATCTTCACCACCGCCACCCCCGATGCGCCCGTGCTGGTGTTTTTGCACGGCGGTTACTGGCGAGCCCTGGACAAATCTGATCATTCATTCGTCGCGCCATCCTTGACCAGTCAAGGTGTCTGCGTGGTGGTGCCCAACTACGCGCTGTGCCCCATCGTCACCATCCCGCAGATCGTCATGCAAATGGTCAAAGCTTTGGCCTGGGTATGGCGCTACATCGATAACTGGGGGGGCGACCCCAGCCGCATTCATGTGGCGGGACATTCCGCAGGGGGGCATTTGGCTGCCATGATGATGGCTTGCGATTGGCGCGCCTATGCACCGGACTTGCCAATGGATCTGGTGAAGTCGGCCCTGTCTGTGTCTGGCTTGTATGAGTTGGATTCGCTGCGCCGCTCCCCTTTGTTGCAAGAGGCCTTGCGATTGGACGACGTCCAGGTGCTGCAAGCCAGCCCAGCTTGGATGCCTGCGCCTGCCCACGGTGAATTGCACAGCGTGGTGGGGGGCTTGGAGAGCGAGGCCTTTTTGGCGCACAACCAACTCATTCAAACCGCCTGGGGCACCCAACGCGTGCCGGTGGCGGAGGTTGTACCGGACCTGCATCACTTCAGCATGATGAACGCGTTCGCCACGCCAGGCCATGCGCTCAACCGTCAGGTGCTGGCGCTGTGCAGTGCCCGTGCTTGAGGGACCCTGATCAGAGCGATTGAGCCAAGGCTTCCAGTTGATCGGCGGCAGCGCCCCAGCCCTGGTGAAAGCCCATGTTCTCGTGGGTGGTCTTGTCTTCTTCGTTCCAGTGAAGCGCACGTGCCACATAGAGGGTGTGGCCCTCAGGTGTGTCCGAGAACGCAATATCGCCCACCATGAAGGGCTTGGCTGAAGGCTGCCAGGCGGACACAAAAGCATCGGTGAAGACGAGCCGCTCACCATCGATGACCTGCAAATAAACGCCACCCACCGGGACTTTTTCACCATTCGGTCCATTCATGACCATGGTCTGCGCACCGCCCACGCGCACATCCATCTGCGCCTCGGTCACGAACCAAGGTTGGGGGCAATACCACTGCATGAGCAACTCGGGCTCGCACCAGCAACGCCAAATCTTGCTGCGTGGGGCCATCAATACACGGGTGAGGGTGAGGCTGTGGTCGGTGAGTGGGTTCATATGGAAGTGGATGATTGACGTGGAAACAATCCTGTCGCCATGGCGGTGCCCAGCAAAATCACCAAGGCTGCCAACAGCATGGCACCGGTGATGGTTTCATCGAGCACCAACACCCCGATGAGGTTGGCAAACAAGGGAATCAAGTAGGTGACGGTCATGGTGCGGGCTGCCCCGGTTTTGACAATCAAGCGAAAGTAAAGCACATAGGCCAAACCGGTGCACAGCACACCAACCGCCAGCAAACCCAGCCAAGCGTGGTTGCTGGGCCAGGTGGTGGGCCAATACCAAAGACCCGGCAGCGCCAGTGCCAAACAAGCGCCCCATTGGCTGCCCGTGGCAATGGCCATGGGTGGTACACCAGCCAAATAGCGTTGTGAATAGTTGGTGCTGATGCCGTAACAAGTGGTGGCCAGCAAACAGGCCAGCACGGCCCACCCCGAACCCCCCGGTTTGAACGACACGCCACCGGGCATGCCCCAGGCGAGCAACACCGCACCTGCAAAACCCAACAGCAAGCCCAATGAACGCCAGCGGTTCGGTCGGTCTTTCAACCACACCCAGGCGATCAAAGCGCCAAACAGCGGGGTGGTGGCATTCAAGATGGACGACAGCCCGGTGCTGATGGACAGCAAGGCATAGGCATAGCAAATGAAAGGGATGCCTGAATTGACCACGCCCATGGCAAAGATGGGACGCCAATGCGCCCTCAGTGCCGATCCATGACCTTGCCAGAGCAACACCGGCAACAGCGTGAGCGAGGCGACGGAGACGCGCATCCACGCCGTGCTGAAGGTGCCAAATTCGGCCACGGTCATGCGCATGAACAAAAAGGAGGATCCCCAAATCATGCCCAGCAAGACAAATTCTGGCAGCCACACCCGCCAGCGCGGCGCGGCAGTCACAAGAGCATGCCTTCTCTTTGCAACAAATCCACCTTGCGCTCCAGGCCACCGGCATAACCGGTGAGGGCGCCCTGGGCACCCACCACGCGGTGGCAGGGCACGATGATGCTCCAAGGGTTGCGCCCCACCGCCATGCCTACCGCACGCGCACCATTGGGATGGTGCAGATGCTGGGCAATGTCGCCGTAAGACGTGAAGCGACCAAAAGGAATGTCTTGCAAGGCCCGCCAAACTTGCTGTTGGAATGCGCTGCCGCTCAAGGGGGACAAGGCCAGTTCAAACTGTTGGCGTTGTCCCGCGAAGTATTCGCTCAACTGTGTTTTGGCCAGGCGCAACCAATGCACGCTGGGTCCCCAGGGCAGGGTGTGGGTGTCGGGTTTGTAGCGTTGATCATCAAACCAAGCGCCGCACAAACCATGCTCGCTGGCCACCAAAGTCATGCTGCCCAACGGGGTGTTGATCGGCATTTGCCAGACCTTGTCAGGCTTGCTGTGGGTGGCGAGGGCAGAGGGCATGGAGAAAGGGTGTGAGGGCTTGTCAAAGGTTGAGTTCATCATAAGCCGAATGTGTGAACTTTCAGGTGCCCATCCCCCGCCTACAATGCCCGACCATGCAGATTCAAGCTCATGTTTTCAAGGCCTACGACATTCGCGGTGTGGTGCCTTCAGCCCTCAATCCTGAGGTCGCGCAAGCACTGGGTCGCGCTTTTGGCACCCAAGCTTTGGCGCAGGGTGAAACCCAAGTGGCCGTGGGTCGTGATGGGCGCTTGAGCGCCCCCTCTTTGGCCAACGCACTCATTCAAGGTTTGGTCGATGCCGGTGTGCACGTGATTGACGTGGGCATGGTCACCACGCCGCAGTTGTATTTCGCAGCGCACACCTTGTGCACCAGTGGCATACAAATCACGGGCAGCCACAACCCCAAGGACTACAACGGCTTCAAGATGGTGATGGCAGGTCGTGCCATCTATGGCGACGAGATCCAAGGCTTGCGCCAGATGATGCAAGACGAATCTTGGGTCTTGAAAGCCGGTGGCGGTGTGCAGCAGGTGAGTGTGAACCAAGCGTACCAAGACCGCATCGTGCAAGACATCCATTTAAGCCGTCCCATGCGCATCGTGGTCGACAGTGGCAATGGCATTGCTGGCGCATCGGCACCCGGTATTCTTCGCGCGATTGGCTGCGACGTGGTTGAACTCTTCAGCGAGGTGGACGGCAATTTCCCCAACCACCACCCCGACCCCAGCAAGCCCGACAACTTGAAAGACCTGATCGCTGCCTTGCAAACCACCGGCGCTGAATTGGGCTTGGCATTTGATGGCGATGGCGACCGCTTGGGCATCGTCACCCAGGATGGCCAGACCATTTACCCCGACCGACAAATGATGTTGTTCGCGCAGGATGTGTTGAGCCGCGTGCCCGGTGGTTCCATCGTGTATGACGTGAAATGCTCGCAGCAACTCGCTCCCGCCATCCGCGCTGCGGGTGGCGTGCCTGTGATGTTCAAAACCGGCCATTCGCTGATCAAGGCACAGATGAAAGCCATTGATTCCCCCCTGGGTGGCGAGATGAGCGGCCATGTATTTTTCAAAGAGCGTTGGTATGGCTTCGATGACGGCACCTATGCGGGTTGCCGATTGCTGGAAATCCTGAGCCGCTCACCCGACGGCAATGCGGTGTTGCATGCCTTGCCCACCAGCCAATCCACGCCTGAACTCAATGTCGCTTGTGCCGAAGGCGAACCCCACCGCGTCACTGCTGAGTTACTCCACCTGGCTCAAGCCCAGGGTATGCCTTCGCCCGAACACCAACCCGTGTTGTGCGACATCGACGGTGTGCGCATCGATTGGTCGGATGGTTTTGGTTTGGTACGTGCCTCCAACACCACGCCTGTGTTGGTGTTGCGTTTCGAAGGGCAAACCACTCAGGCTCTAGAACGCATTCAGCGTGACATGATGGCCATGCTGCGCCAAGTCAAACCCGATGCCCAGGTGCAAGAGGCGGCGCATTGAGGGTGTTGCTGGTCAAGCTGTCTTCCCTGGGAGATGTGGTGCACAGCTTGCCCGCGGCCATGGACATACAGGCTTCATTGCCCGGCGTGCAGATCGATTGGGTGGTGGAACCCGCCTTCGCCTCTTTGCTCAAATTGTGCCCCGCCGTGCAGCGGGTGATTCCTTGCAATTTGCGGCATTGGCGCAAGACTTTTTGGCAAGCCGACACGCGCCGCGCTTGGCAGGCTTTCAAGCAAGACCTGCAAGCCACCGACTATGACGCGGTGATTGATTTGCAAGGCCTCACCAAGTCTGCATTGATGGCCAAGATGGCGCATCTCAGCCCCCATGGCAAACGTTACGCCATGGCCAACCGCACAGAAGGCTCGGGCTATGAAGCGCCGACCCGATGGGTGGCGGATGTAAGCATTCCTTGTGAGTGGCACAGCCACGCGGTCGATCGAGGCCGCCATGTGTGCGCCCAAGCTTTGGGTTATGCCTTGCCCAAGCGACTGCAAGCCGGTTTGCAAGCCAGCCCTCACCCGGAGGTGTTGCCGAAAACCGTGGCGCTGGTGCATGGCAGTTCGCGTGCCAACAAAGCATGGCCATTGAAGCATTGGCAACAGCTGGGTCAAGTCCTGCAACAACAAGGTTTTCAGCTGGCCTTGCCCCATGCCAACGACGCTGAGTTGCAAACCGCGCAAGCCGTGGTTCAAGCCTGCCCGGGTGCCGTGATGTGGCCGCGCAGTGCCTTGGACGAACTAACGCAGCGCTTGGCAGCCTGTGTGGGTGTCATCGGTGTGGACAGTGGTGTCAGCCACATCGCGGTGGCGCTGGGCTTGCCGCATGTGCAGCTCTACAACTTCAACACCGCTTGGCGCACCGGCCCCCTGCACCTCGAACAACAAATGGCCGTGTTTGATGCACCCACACCGTCTGTTGACACGGTGCTGTTGGCCTGGCGCAGTTGCTGGCATGTGACCACCCAAGGCCAGTCATGATTCGTTTTCTGTATGCCTGTTTGATGTGGCTCTTGGTGCCCTTGGTGTTGCTCAAACTCTTCAAACGTGCACGACAAGAACCTGCCTATGGTCAGCACATCGGTGAGCGTTTCGGTTGGTACGACTCGCCTGCGCAAGCAGGCGCGGTTTGGTTGCATGCGGTGTCCTTGGGAGAGACACGCGCGGCCATGGCCTTGGTGACAGCCCTGCGTGAGGCGCATCCAGGCATCCGGTTTGTGTTCAGCCATGGCACGGCCACGGGCCGCATGGAAGGCTTGGGCATGGTGCGCGAAGGAGATGTGCAAGTCTGGCAGCCGTGGGACACGCCCCAAGCAGTGCAGCGTTTTTTGCAACATTTCAAACCTCAGTTGGGCTTGTTGATTGACACCGAAGTTTGGCCTAATTTGATCTGGCAAGCCCGAGACCAAGGCATGCCATTGGTGTTGGCCAATGCCCGCTTGAGCGACAAATCCTGGCGCAAAGCACAGCAATGGCGCTGGTTGGCGCAACCTGCGTTCAGCAGCTTGGCAGCGGTGTGGGCGCAAAGTGAAGAAGATGCCGCGCGCTTGCGATCTTTGGGTGCGCCGGTGCGTGCCATCACCGGTAATTTGAAATTTGACGCCCGACCAGACCCGACGCTGCTCGCCTTGGGTCATGTGTGGCGGGCCCAGACTGCAAAGCCCATTGTGGTGCTGGCCATTTCACGCGAAGGCGAGGAGGCGGCTTTGCTGGACGCATTGCAGCAACATCCGGCGTATTTGCAGGATGTGCAGTGGTGGATCGTCCCCAGACACCCGCAGCGCTTTGAGGTGGTGGCTGATTTGATCCAAGCCAAGGGTTTTGCCATGGTGCGTCGCAGTACCTGGTCCGAGCAACCAGATGCCGAGGAACACCCGTCAACCCGGGCTATTGTGCTGGGGGATACTTTGGGGGAGATGCCGTTTTATTACGGTGCAGCCAGTGTGGGTTTACTGGGCGGCAGTTTCGAGCCCTTTGGCGGGCAAAACCTCATCGAAGCCTGTGCCTGTGCCTGTCCTGTGCTGCTGGGGCCGCACACCTACAACTTCAAGCAAGCAGCTGAATGGGCCTTGAAAGCTGGGGCAGCTGAACGCTTGACCCACTTGTCAGAGGCCGTGCAAAGGGCGCATGCATTGGCACTGAACACAGTCCAACAAAAACAGATGGCCCACGCAGCGCAGGTGTTTTCATTCACACACCAAGGGGCTGTGGCGCGTTGTGTGGCGCTGGTTCAGCCCCTGTTGAAAGACTGATCAGGGCGCCAACAATTTGTTGATGTCTTGCAGGTCTTGCAATTGCAAACTGCCGCTCACCTGTCGCAACTTCAGATGACCCACCAACACGTCGTAGCGTGCTTTGGCCAGTTTGGTCTTGGTGTCAAACAGTTTGGTTTGCGCATCCAACACATTGATGTTGATGCGCACACCGACCGAGTAACCCAGTTTGTTGGCTTCCAAGGCGACCTGGCTTGATTCTTCGGCCGCTTTGAGGGCTTTGATCTGGCTCACACCGGTGACCACACCAAAGTAAGCGGCGCGGGTGGTCTGGGCCACTGTGCGGGTGACGGTGTCCAAATCGGCGGCAGCCTTGCTGGACAAGCTGATGGTTTCACGCACGCGGTTGTTCAACGCTTGACCGGTGTAGAGGGGGTAGTTCATCACCACACCGGCTGTGGCCAAACCGAGTCGGTTGTCATAGAAACCGGACGCGCCCCCATTGACGTTGTTTTGGTAGGTGAAGCTCAACTGGGCATCCACGGTGGGACGCAGGCCTGCATCGGCTTTTTTCACTTCCAGCTGGGCCACGTCAAAACCAATGCGCGACTGCTTGATGGAGGCGTTTTGCTGTTCGCTCAGCGCCACCCAATCTTCCACATTGGCAGGCTGGGGTGCTTCAGGGGTGGCCGTCAAAGCCACCGATTGAGGCGTGATGTCGGACTTGCCCACCAATTGGTCCAAGGCCATTTTCTTGACCCGCAAATCGTTGGTGGCACCGATTTCTTGGGCGATCACCAAATCGTAAGTGGCTTGCGCTTCGCGGGTGTCAGTGATCGTGGCGGTACCGACTTCAAAATTGCGTTTGGCAGAAGCGAGTTGCTCGGCCACGGCTTTGAGCTGGGTTTGCACAAAGGCCAAGGTGTCTTGGCTGGCCAGGACATCGAAATAAGCTTGGCTCAAACGCACCATCAGGTCTTGCTCGGCGGCGCGCAGTTGCTCTTGGGCCAGTTGAATTTGCAACTGGGCTTGAGACACCTCGACTTGATCGGCTGGGCGGTACAGCGGATGGCTGGCAGACACGGTGCCTTGTTGAGCGCTGTAGCCGCGGGTGTTGTCGTTGTAGCCCGTGGGTTTGGTGTTGGTGTAGGTGTTGCTGGCACTGTTGACGTTGGCTGTCAAATTCAGGTTGGCCGTGGTGCCCAGTTTGGCTTGGGCTTGTTCCACCTTGAGACGGGTGGCTTGGGCTTGCAATTGAACCGATTTGAAGCTGGCGTCATATTCACGCGCCACATCAAACAACTCCACCAGGCTTTGACCGCGGGCCGCGCCTGCAAAGGCCATGCTCATGGCCGCTATCAAGGGCAGGGTGCGAAACAATTTCATGGTCTTCCTTTGTTGTGACATCTGTGGTTAGAAATGAAAAGAACTGTGCTCGGCAAAACCATGCAAGCGGGGGGTGACCACATCCCACAACACCTGGCTGTGACCTGAGCCATCAGCTTGGCGGGTGATGCGCGTGGCCTGCATCATGGGTTCGTCGCCCACCACGGCCACCAAGCGGCCGTGGGGCTTGAGCAGGTTGAGCAATTCAGACGGCACCTCGGCCACAGAACCACCCAACACCATCGCGTCAAAGGCGGCATCGTTCAAACCATGGGGCACACCTTGGCTCAGCCGAACTTCGGCATTGCGAATCCCGGCATGGGACAGGTTGTGTTGGGCCATGTCCATCAAGTCGGCATGGCATTCCAAACTGAGCACCTGCGCACAGGACAAGGCCAACAAGGCGGTCAAGTAACCGCTGCCCGTGCCAATTTCCAGCACGCGTTCGTGGGCTTGCAGCTTCAAGTCTTGCAGTAAACGCGCTTCTACGCGGGGCGCGAGCATGCACTCGCCATGACCCAAGGGAATTTCAGTGTCGCTGTAGGCGAGCGAGGCGAAGGCTTTGGGTACAAACAGTTGTCGATCCAGCCGGGCCAAATGCCCCAAGACCTGCAAGTCCAGCACGTTCCAGGTTCGGATTTGCTGCTCGACCATGTTGAAAAGTGCGCGTTCGGTGTTCATAAGCTTCTCTTGAATCTGTAGATTTTAGCCAGCGACCCGGTCTGAGCCCTTGCCGTGCCACAGGCGTTTGAGCCACTGGGCCAAATCGTCCAAGTAGCAGTAGACCACGGGCACCACCACCAGGGTCAGCAGGGATGAGGTGATGACCCCACCAATGACTGCTTGCCCCATCGGGGCGCGCTGCTCGGAGCCCTCACTGACCGAAAACGCCAAGGGAATCATGCCAAACACCATGGCCAAGGTGGTCATCAGGATGGGGCGCAAGCGCACCCGCGCCGCCATCAGCAAGGCTTGGTTGCGTTCCATGGGCGGTTCGCGGCTGCCATCATGGCGCAGCAAGCCCTCGCGGGCACGGATGGCGAAGTCGAGCAACAAAATGGCATTTTTCGTGACCAAGCCCATCAGCATGATGACGCCAATCACCGAGAACATGGACAGCGTGGAGCGAAACACCATCAGCGCCAACACCACGCCAATCAAGGTCAGGGGCAAGGAGGTCATGAGCGCCAGCGGTTGCAAAAAGCTCTTGAATTGGCTGGCCAGAATCATGTAAATGAAGATCACCGCCATGGCCATGGCGATCAAGGCGTATTGGAAGGATTCCTTCATGTTCTTGGTGGACCCGCCAAACTGGTATCTGTAGCCATCAGGCAGGGGGATTTCGGCCATGATGGCTTGGATGTCTTTGGACACATCGCCACCGGGGCGGCCGTAGGTGTTGCCGCTGAAGGCCACCTCGCGGGAGAGTTCGCGCCGGTTCACCTGGTTGGGTCCCACGCCTTCGGTGACCTGGGCCACTTGGTTCAGTCGCACGATGCGCGAGCTGCCATCTGCGCCCTGACCGATGCTGAAGGGCAGGCGTTCCAGGTCTTGCGGCGTGGTGCGCAAACTGGGGTCCAGCCGCACCAAGACATCGTAGGTTTGGTCATTGCTGGCGCGCCACACGCCCACGCTTTGACCGGCCACCAGGGTGCGCAGTTGGTTGGCAATGCTGCCCACCCCCAGGCCAAAGTCGGCGGCGGCCTCACGCTTGATGCTGATGTCAATGGTGGGCTTGTTGGGCTTGACGCTGGATTCGATATCCACAAAGCCTGGCACATTCGCCACCTTGGCCATGACGATGGCGGCCAAGCGTTCCAACTCAGCTTGGTCCGGCCCCAGCAGGTAAAACTCGATTTGTTTGGAGCCGCCCACCGCGTCCAGCAAGCCCACATGGGTCACGGTCAAGCCCGGCATGTTGCGCAAGCGATCGCGGATTTTGGGCGTGAAATCGTTGATGTTGAACTTGCGCAAATGGCGGTCCAGCATGCGGAAATACACGTTCGCGTAAATCTTGCCGTTGGCGTTGCCGGTGTTGATCGTGGTCAAGGTGTAGCGCACCTCGGGGAAGCTGCGCAGCATGGCTTCCACCTCTTTCGCCTTGGCCTCGGTCACTTGCACCGAAGAACCCACAGGCACGTAAAACGTCACCGAGGCTTCTGAGTAATCTGCTTTGGGCACGAACTCGGTGCCCAGCATGGGCACCATCAGGACGCTGCCAATGAACACGCCCAGCGCCGACAACACGGTCACCAAACGGTGGCGTAAGGCCTTGGCCAGCAAGCCTTGGTAGACATGGCTCAAACGCTCGGTGCTGTGCTCGAACCATGCGGTGACGCGGCCAATGGTGCGGTCGTACAAACCGCGTTGGCGCGGGGCTTGGCCGTCGATGTGGATACTGGGGTCGTGCCAGACGCTGGAGAGCATGGGGTCCAAGGTGAAGCTGACGAACATCGAGATCAACACCGCCGACACGATGGTCAAACCAAACTCGTGGAAAAACTTGCCAATCACGCCGTCCATGAAACCGATGGGCAAAAACACCGCCACGATGGAGAAGGTGGTGGCCAACACCGCCAGGCCAATTTCGCGGGTGCCTTCCATGGCCGCGTTGAAGGCGTTTTGCCCCATTTGCACATGCCGCACGATGTTCTCGCGCACCACGATGGCGTCGTCAATCAGCAAGCCAATGCACAAGGACAGCGCCATCAGGGTCATCATGTTGATGGTGAAGCCCAACATGGACATGATCAAAAACGTGCTGATCACCGCAATCGGCAAGGTCAGACCCGTGATGATGGTCGAGCGCCAAGAGTTGAGGAACAAGAACACGATCAATACCGTGAGGGCCGCCCCTTCAATCAGGGTTTTGCGCACGTTGTTGACCGCCACCCGAATTTGCCGCGAACCGTCGTAAATCAATTCCAAGCGGATGCCCGGGGGCAGTTGGGGTTTGACTGCGTCGACCGTTGCCATCAGCCCATCGACCACCTCGATGGTGTTTTCATCTTGCGACTTTTGCACCGACAACAGCAAGGTGCGGCCACCGTTGTAAAGCGCCAAGTTTTCCAACTCTTGCGCGCCGTCATTCACCCGTGCCACTTGCTTCAAACGCACGATGCTGCCAGCTTTGCGCGCCACGATGATTTCGCCAAAATCTTCTGGGCGTTCCATGCGGCCTTGCACCTGCACCACGCGGTCTTGCGCCAATGAACGCACCGAGCCCACGGGCAGGTCTTGGTTCTCGTTGGAGACCGCACTCACCACCTGATCCGCGGTGATACCCAAGGATTCCATGGCCTGGGGGTTGAGGTACAAATTGATTTCGCGCTTGGTGCCGCCCACCAAGACCACGGAGCCGACGCCGCGCACGTTTTCCAGGCGCTTTTTCAGGACCTGATCGGCCCAGTTGGTCATCTCCACATGGCTGGGTGCTTGTACGCCTGCGGGCAGGGTGCTGGGGTCGCTCACCACGGCCAAGTTCCAAATGGGGCGGCTGGCGGGGTCAAAGCGCAGGATGCGCGACTCCTTCACCTCAGGGCGCAAGAAGGGGTGGACGTTGGAGACTTTTTCGCGCACATCGTCGGCTGCTTTGCGGCCATTCACACTGAGCTGAAACTCGACGATGACCACCGACATGCCTTCATAGCTGCGGGAGGTGAGGGCGCTGATGCCGGCGGTGGAATTGACCGCTTCTTCGATTTTTTTGCTGACCTCGCTCTCGACGATTTCAGGCGAAGCGCCGGGGTATTCGGTGGTCACCACGACCACCGGCAGGTCGATATTGGGGAACTGGTCGATCTTCAGTCGTTGGAAAGAAAACAGACCCAGCACCACCAGGGCCAACATCACCATGGTGGCGAAGACGGGGTTGCGCAGACTGACTTGGGTGAACCACATGGGTCAGGGCTTGCTGGTGTTGGTGGGGGCCGGGCTGGCCAAACGAATCAGCATGCCTTCGCGCAGTGCGCCCACGCTGGCTGGCAGCACTTGGCTGTTGGCTGGCAGTCCTTGCACGGAGACCCACACCACGCTGTCTGCTTGACCGAGCAACTGGCCACGCGTGCCAGTGGTAACGATGTGATGAACCACCTTGTCCTTCTCAATCAGTTGCACATAAGGCTGAGGCTTGTCGGTGCGCACCGCGTCCAGCGGCAGGGCGATGGCCTGGGATTGACGCAATTTCAGCGCCCCTTGCCCATACATGCCTTGGCGCAAACCACTGGTGTTTTGCAGGCCCAAATAGACCAGCACGCTGCGGCTGTTGCTTTGCACATTCGGGTTGATGCGTTTGACCATGGCTTTGATCGGCTCACTGCGCCCTTCCATGTTGAGCCAGGCTTCTTGGCCCACGCGCACATCCACCGAGTCGGCGGGACTGAGCGTGGCTTCCAGTTCCAGGCTGCCCAAATCCACGATGTCCAGCAAGCGTGCGTCGATGGAAGCGCGCTCACCGGGTTGGGCCAAACGTGCGGCCACTTGCCCTGAAATGGGGGCGCGCAATACTGCGTCTTCCAGCGTTTTGCGGGCCACATCAGCACCGGCCAGGGCCGCGTTGTAAGTCGCCTCAGCGCCTGCCAGGGTGGCATAGGAGGTGTCCAAGGTGGTCTTGGAGATGAAGCCTTGGTCCACCAGCGCCTTGTTGTTGTCGTACTGGCGTTTGGCGATGTCAATTTGTGTTTTGGCCGCGTCGGCCTGTTGTTCGGCTTGACGCAAGCGGCGTTGGTATTCGGTGGGGTCGATGCGCGCCACAACCTGACCGGCTTTCACGCTGTCACCCTCGCGTCCGTTCAACTCCAGAATTTCACCGGCCACACGTGCTTTGACCACGACGGTGTTGAGGGCCTTGAGGTTGCCCGAAATCGGCAGCGATTGCACCAAGGTTTGCGTTTGCGCCGTGATCACATCAGTGGGTTTGATGTCCATGAAGGCGGCAGGCGCGGCTTTGACCACCGGGGGCGGTGCAGGCGGCGCACTGGATTTGCGCCACAGGCCATAGCCCAGCGCGACAGCCGCCAGCAAGGCCACCAGGCCCCAGATCTTGGTTTTCAACTGCATGCATATCTCCGAGAAACAGGGCTCATGGCGCTTGCCAACCGCGGATGAGCACATCCACATGGTGTTTCAAAAACAACTCTGGGTCGAGTGTGGGGGCCGCGTCGCAAGGTGACAGGGCGTGTCGCCACATGCTCAAAAAGAAAACCGTGGACACCAGGCTGTAGACCGCGGTGTCGGTGTCCATGGGACGGAATTCGCCCCGGTCGATACCACGTTGCAAGATGGCTTTGAACAGCGCACGGCCGGGGCGCATCACCTCGGCATCGTAAAACTGCACCACTTCGGGGAAATTGCTGCCCTCGCTGCTGACCAGCTTGGTGATGCCACTGGCGCGGGTGTTGCCAATGCGCTCCCACCACGACTGCATGGCATAGGACAACATCTCGGCCGTAGTGCCTTGGAAACTGTCGAATTCCTGGTTCCAGACTGGGAAGTGATCGGCCAAATTGCTGCGGATCACCGCTTTGAACAGGTCTTGCTTGGTGTCGAAGTACAAAAACAAGGTGCCTTTGGACACCCCAGCCAGCGCGGCCACTTCTTCCACTTTGGTGGCTGCATAGCCTTTTTCAACAAACAAGGTGAGGGCGGCATCCAACAGTTCGACCGGACGCGCTTCCTTGCGCCGCTCACGTTTGTGGGCGGCATCATCTGTGGATGGGGAGGTGGTGGGGCTGAGCATCTGAGTTAATGACTGACTGGTTAGTAATGTAACCGCAGCCCATCTCCGGGTCAATCCAACAGGGTCAAGTCAGCAGCAGTCCCAGCCACTCGCGCAGAACTTGGCGGGTGTTTTGCAAACCTCTTGCCGATGGGAGGTAATCGGTGTCCCAGCCCATGGGCGGTTGGGTATAGCCCATGGGCGCGGGCTGCACCTGAAAACCGACCAGCTCGAAATTGCGCACACTGCGCTGCATGTGCCAGTCGTTGGTGACCAGGGCGATGGTGGAGATGCCTTGGGCACTGAGCAGTTCAAAGCTGCGTAGGGCGTTTTCAAGGGTGTCGCGGGATTGGGTGTCCACCCATGCAAACCGCAAACCAGTGTCGCGCTGCAAGACATAGGCGGCCACCTCGGCTTCACTTTTCGCTTGGTCTTTTGTGGCCCCCCAGCCTTTGCCGCCTGCATAAACCAAAGGCAATTGGCTTTGTTTGGCCAAGTGAACGCCATAAAGCAAGCGCATGTGCGCTGTCTCGCCCAGCACGGCTTGTCCATGCTCAGGGGCGTGCAAATCCACACCCCCGCCCAGCACCACGATGGCTTGGGCTTTTTTCAATTCTTGAACTTGCAAAGCTGGGTAGGTTTTCAGCAGCCATTGATTGAGTCCATAGGCCGTGGCTTGGCAACTGAGCACCCACAGGCTCACGACAGCCAGACCGGCCATGGCCCAGGCTGTGCGCAATAGTCTGTCTCTTGGGCGTGATTGAGCGGCGTTGGCCGCGTTGGTTGATCTGCCGAGCCAAACGGCCAGGGCGGCAGCTGCAACCAGCAGCAATAATGGACCAGCGGGCGGCATGACCAAGGTGGTCAGCAGGGGTTTGAGGGGACCGAGGAAGGACATGCGCCGGGATGTTAACGAATGCCGTCATGACAAGATGAATTCAGAAAGAATGTGATGAACAAAGAAATCGTGTTGGGTGGTGGCTGCTTTTGGTGCACCGAGGCGGTGTTTCAGCAGGTGCGCGGCGTGGTGTCGGTCACCTCGGGTTACAGCAACGGCCTCACCCCCAAGCAGCCCACCTACGAGCAAGTCTGCCGAGGCGACACGGGTTACAACGAGGTGGTCAAGCTGGTTTACGACCCGACCGTCATTGGTTTGCGCGACCTGCTGGCTATTTTTGTCGAGATCCACGACCCGACCAGCTTGAACCGCCAAGGCAATGATGTGGGCACCCAATACCGCAGCGGCATTTATTTCTCGAACCCAGAGGACCAAGCCACGGTCCAAACAGTGATGGCCGAACTGCAAGCTGATTTCTCAAAACCCCTGGTCACCGAGCTGCTGGCTCTGGCGCATTTTTGGCCTGCAGAGGACTACCACCACAACTACTTTGTGAACAACCCCCACCAAGGATATTGCGCCTTTGTGGTGGCACCCAAGGTGGGCAAGTTGCGCCAACATTTCAGCCAATGGCTCAAGGCTTGAGCCGCACAAGGGCAGGACTCAGGGGGCCAGTCGTTCCTTGACCCAAGCACCGTCTTGTTGGCGGTAGACCAGTCGGTCATGCAGTCTGGCCACGCCGCCTTGCCAAAACTCCCAGCGGTCAGGGACCAGTCGGTAGCCGCCCCAGTGCGGCGGACGCGGCGGTTGCAACATGAACTTGGCGGCGTAACTGGCCGCGTTGGTCACCAACTCGGCGCGGGATGAAATGACTTGGCTTTGCGGGCTGGCCCACGCCCCGATGCGCGAATCCAGCGGACGGCTGTGGAAATAAGCATCGCTGTCGGCCTCGCTGATCTTCTCCACGCGGCCTTCGATGCGCACCACCCGCTCCAACTCCACCCAGTGAAACTGCAAGGCGGCGTAGGGGTTGCCAGCCAGTTCCTGGCCTTTTCGGCTGCTGTAGTTGGTGAACCAGACCAAGCCTTGCTGGTCATAGCCTTTGATCAGCACCACCCGGGTGCTGGGGCGCAAGTTGCTACCCACGGTCGCCAAGGTCATGGCATTGGCTTCGGGCACTTCGGCTTGCAAGGCTTGCTGCAGCCATTGCTCAAACTGTTTGAGTGGCTCGGATTCGGCTTGGTGCTCCAGGAGTTCGGCGCGCTGGTAGCTTTTGCGCATGTCGGCCAGGGTGGGTTTGCTCATGGTGTTGGAGGTGTCAAAGCACTCATCTTAGGGCGTTTGCTGTCGATTCTTGGGTTAGCATGAAACCGCCTCAGGAGTACCTCAACATGATCAATATCTTGCGTGTGTCCAATTTGCCTCACGACATGCTCAGCGTGCTGCAAACCACTTATTTGGTGCATGACCGCGATCACATCACCGACCCTGGCGCCTTGGGCCGCATCCGGGCCATGGTGGGGACCGAAAGCGCCATCATCGACAAAAAGCTCATGATGCTGTTTCCTGCGGTGGAGATGATCTGCATATGTGGCGAGTCCACCAAAAATGTCGATTTGGCCGCTGCCGAGCAGCGCAACATCCTGGTCACGCACACGCCCAATGTCCACATCCCGGACGCCGCCGAATTTGCCATCGGCTTGATGCTCGCCTCCGCCAGGCGCATCGCCAACGCCGATCGCTTTGTGCGCAACAGCGATTGGGTGGACGGCCCCTATCCCTTGACCCGCCGCATGAGCGGTGCACGCTTGGGGCTGGTGGGCATGGGCGACATGGCGCAAGCCATTGCCAAACGGGCTTTGGCCTTTGACATGCCAATCAGCTACACCGCCCAACAAGAAATGCCCGCTTGTGGGTTTGCATACCTGGCCAGCGTGAAAGAACTGGCCGCGTCGGTTGATTTTTTGGTCTTGCCAGAAGCGGGACCTGACACGCCGCCCCGTCTGATCAATGCAGACGTGTTGCAGGCTTTGGCGTTGAAAGGCTATTTGATCAACATGGCCAGCGCGGCCGCCATTGACACGCCAGCGCTGATTGACGCCTTGCAAAAGAAAGTGATCGCGGGTGCCGCTCTCGATGTGTTTCCTGAGGAGCCGCGTGTGCCTGCTGAGCTGCGCAACGCGCCCAACGTGGTGCTCACGCCGCACATCAGCAGTGCCACCCACGAAGCGCGAAAGGCCATGGGAGAGATGGCCTTGCGCCATTTGGCAGCGAAATTTCCGCCAGAGGAATAACGACGCTTATTGCCAGGCGTCGTGGTTGCGAGCTCCTGTCATTGCGAGCTCCTGTCATTGCGAGCGAAGCGAAGCAATCTCAGTCATTGCGAGCGAAGCGAAGCAATCTCAGTCATTGCGAGCAGCCGTCATTGCGAGGAGCGGAGCGACGAAGCAAACTGACGCAATCTCCCAGTCCCACCCCATCAGCCTTGCCCGCCGCTCACCGCAGCAAAGCTGCGACGTTCGCTACGCGGCCAAGCCCGCTGTGGCGGGCCTTCGAAGTGAGTGGGTCTGTTTCTGGTGTCGTCATCGCGTAGTAGCGTCATTGCGTATTAGCGTCATTGCGTAGTAGCGTCATTGCGTAGTAGCGTCATTGCGTAGTAGCGTCATTGCGAGCGAAGCGAAGCAATCCCCGTCAATACGATGAGATGTCATTGCGAGGAGCCGTCATTGCGAGGAGCGGAGCGACGAAGCAAACAGACGAAGCAAACAGACTTCGGTGATTGCTTCGCTGCGCTCGCAATGACTGAGATTGCTTCGCTTCGCTCGCAATGACTGAAAAATGTCGCTTTGGGTCAGCGAGAAAAACCGCCGCCACCGCCACCACCACGACGGCCACCACCGCCGCCAAAGCCACCGGGCTTGCCGCCGCCAAAGCCGCCTGGTTTGCCACCACCGCCGCCACGGCGGTTGCCACCGCCACCGCCACCGCCACGGTTGCCGCGGCTGAGCAGGTCGACCGAGGTCATGGTGGGGTCGGGCTGGCGGCCTGCGCCGCCGCCTGATTTGTGGCCAAAGGCGTTGACACCGCTTTGGGTGCCCAAATGCGCGTTGGCACGGGGTTGGTAATCGTCTTCAAAATGCTTGGGGGGTTGCGCATCATGGTCGTGCGCCATGCCTTGCTGGGCAGGACGTGGACCGCGCTCGGGCCGGTCGCGGCGGGGCTGATTGCGACCAGCGCCACCGCCGGGGTGGGCTGCACCACCGTTGGGATGCGCCGCACGGGGCGGACGGTCACCACGGGGCTCGGGGCGTGGGCCGGCATGGGCACGGGGGCCATCGCCTCGGCCTTCGCCACCGCGTCCACCGCCTGCTGGTTTTTTCTCGCGGATGCGTTCCATCATTTCTTGGCGGGCTGCACGTGCGGCAGCGGCCATCACGTCGCGGCTTGGGGGTTTGCCCAAACCGCCCCACAAGGTCTGGCGGCCCATGGCGATGGGCTCTGCGCGCTCATCTGGGCCAGGGCCAAAGCCCTCAACCTTTTCAACTTCAATGGTTTGACGGGTGAATTTTTCAATTTCTTGCATAAAACCTTCTTCATCCAAGGACACGAGGCTGATGGCTTCGCCGCTGGCACCCGCACGACCGGTGCGGCCAATGCGGTGCACATAGTCTTCGCTGATGTTGGGGATTTCGTAGTTCACCACGTGTGGCAATTCGTCAATGTCAATGCCCCGCGCTGCGATGTCGGTGGCCACCAGCACGCGAATCTCGCCGCTCTTGAAGCCGGAGAGCGCCTGGGTACGAGCCGTTTGGCTCTTGTTGCCGTGCAAGGCCATGGCGGTGATGCCTTGCTTATTCAAGAAGTCGGCCACATGGTTGGCACCAAACTTGGTACGGCAAAACACCAGCACCTGGCTCCATTGCTTGGTTTCGATGATGTGGGCCAGAAGGCCTTTCTTTTGCTGCCTGCCGACTGGGTGAATGACCTGTTTGATCAGCTGCACCGTGGTGTTTTCGGGCGTGACCTGAATGCTTTGTGGGTTGTGCAACAACTGGGCGGCCAGCTCGCGGATCTCGCTGCTGAAAGTGGCCGAGAACAACAGGCTTTGCTTTTCTTTGGGCACCAAGGCCAGCACTTTTTTCACGTCATGGATGAAGCCCATGTCGAGCATGCGGTCGGCCTCGTCAAGCACCAGCATTTGCACAGTGGACAAATCGAGGAAACCTTGTTGCTGCAAGTCCAGCAAGCGACCAGGGGTGGCCACCAAGATGTCCACACCTTTTTTCAGGGCCTTGATCTGTGCGGCCATGCCGACACCGCCAAAGATGACAGCAGATTGCAGCTGCAGGTGTTTGCCGTAATTGCGCACCGACTCTTCCACTTGCGCGGCGAGTTCACGGGTGGGCGTCAGCACCAAAGCGCGGATGCCAAACACGCCAAAGCGGTTGGTGGCGCTGCGGCTCATGGTGAGCTTGTGCAGCATGGGCAGGGTGAATGCCGCTGTTTTGCCGGTGCCTGTTTGGGCCCCAGCCAACAAGTCTTGGCCCGCTAACACCGCAGGGATGGCCTGCGCTTGAATAGGGGTGGGGGTGTCGTAGCCTTGCTCGCGCACAGCTTTCAGAATGGCCGGAGCCAAATTCAATTCATCAAAGTTCATAGTGGAGCGTGCTTTTTGTCGCGACGCTTGGTGTTCGGCCCGTTCCGCCTAGAAAAGGCAGCCAGTGAAAGACCGAGGAAACACAGGTGGGCAGGTAAAGGACAAACAAGTTTGTTTGAATCCAGCCCCAGCAGAAGCGCTGATGTTGAAGCAACTGGTGGCGTCAACTGGGGTGTATTGTGGCATGAAAGCATGGGCGGGCTTTGGGGCGGGAAATTTCGCCAATCAAGCCTGACAGGTTCTGCCAGACCGTCACATGAAGCAGAGATAATCCCCTGCTAAACAGCCCACACCGTGTGGCGCACAGCTCAGAGAGTCCTTCCATGTCCCAATACGTTTTCTCCATGAACCGGGTCGGCAAAATCGTGCCCCCCAAACGCCAAATCCTGAAAGACATTTCCCTCAGCTTCTTCCCAGGCGCCAAGATTGGGGTGCTCGGCTTGAACGGCTCTGGCAAGTCCACCCTGCTGAAAATCATGGCGGGCATCGACAAGGAAATCGAGGGCGAAGCCATTCCCATGGCCGGTTTGAAGATCGGTTACTTGCCCCAAGAGCCTCAGCTCGACCCCCATGAAACCGTGCGCCAATCAGTGGAAAACGGCATGGGCGAGGTCAAGGCCGCGCAAGCCCGCTTGGAAGAGGTCTACGCTGCCTACGCCGAAGAAGACGCCGACTTTGACGCCCTGGCTGCCGAGCAGGCCAAGCTCGAAGCCATCATTGCCACAGCGGGCGACGCCTCCGAGCACCAATTGGAAATCGCCGCCGATGCGCTGCGCCTGCCGCCTTGGGACGCGGTCATTGGCAAGCTCTCTGGCGGTGAAAAGCGCCGTGTGGCTTTGTGCCGCTTGCTCTTGTCGCGCCCCGACATGCTGCTGCTGGACGAGCCAACCAACCACTTGGACGCCGAATCGGTCGATTGGTTGGAGCAGTTTTTGTCGCGCTTTTCAGGCACCGTGGTGGCCATCACCCATGACCGCTACTTCTTGGACAACGCCGCCGAATGGATTTTGGAACTCGACCGCGGTCACGGCATTCCCTACAAAGGTAATTACTCCCTGTGGTTGGAGCAAAAAGAAGCCCGTCTGGAGCAAGAACAGCGCACCGAAGACGCTCGCACCAAAGCCATGAAGAAAGAGCTGGAATGGGCGCGTCAAAACCCCAAAGGTCGTCAAGCCAAGAGCAAGGCGCGTTTGGCGCGTTTCGAAGAACTCTCCGATTACGAATACCAAAAGCGCAATGAAACCCAGGAAATCTTCATCCCTGTGGCTGAGCGCTTGGGCAACGAGGTGTTTGAATTTGTCAATGTCAGCAAATCCTTTGGCGACCGGGTGCTGATCGACAACCTCAGCTTCAAGGTGCCAGCCGGCGCCATCGTGGGCATCATCGGCCCCAACGGTGCGGGTAAATCGACGCTGTTCAAGCTCATCGCTGGCAAGGAACAGCCCGACAGCGGTGAAGTCAAGGTGGGTCAGACCGTCAAGATGGCCTTTGTCGATCAAAACCGCGATGACTTGGCGAATGAAAAAACCGTCTGGGAAGACGTGTCAGGTGGCTTGGACATCCTGACGGTTGGCAAATTCCAAATGCCCAGCCGTGCCTACTGCGGTCGCTTCAACTTCAACGGCGGCGACCAACAGAAGAAGGTCGGCACTTTGTCGGGTGGTGAACGCGGTCGTTTGCACCTGGCCAAAACCCTGATTGAGGGCGGCAATGTGCTGTTGCTGGACGAACCTTCGAACGACTTGGACGTGGAAACTTTGCGCGCCTTGGAAGACGCGTTGCTCGAATTCGCGGGTTCGGTCATGGTCATCAGCCACGACCGCTGGTTCTTGGACCGCATCGCCACCCACATCCTGGCCGCTGAAGGCGACAGCCAATGGGTGTTCTTTGATGGCAACTACCAAGAATACGAAGCCGACAAGAAGCGCCGTTTGGGTGAAGAGGGCGCCAAACCGAAACGTGTGCGTTTCAAAGCGTTGAAGTAAACCCGTGTGTGGGGCTTGGGTGTTGTAATTTGTTGATCAGAATTAATTAATTCTAAAAAATCAATAAATTATGAGCAGATTCATTTTTATTAACCTGAAAATACTATAAAATTTGCTCAGTTAATTCTTTTGATGCGATCAACAACGCACCGGAGCACACACATGAGCCACAAAGCCACCCCCGATTCCACCGATGAATACTGCGGCACAAGTTATGCCGCCAAATTGCTCAATTTGTCGGTGGGCTCGGTCCAAACCTTGGTAGAAAAAAACGAATTGACTGCCTGGAAAACCCAAGGTGGCCACCGCCGCATCTCTATTCAATCCATTTACCAGTACCAAAACCGGGCATCTTTGGCGCCTGCTGTGAGTTTTCAAGACGGCAAATACCTGCGTGTCATGGTGGTTGAAGACGATCCCGCCACCCGGGCCATGTACCAAGCCCATTTCGACAGTTGGGATTTGTCCATCGACGCCACCATCGCATCGTCAGCCATTGAAGCCTTGCTCGACATTGCCGTGGTCAAACCCCAGGTCTTGCTGACCGATTTGCGCATGCCCGGCATTGACGGCGTGGAGATGCTGCGTCAACTCAACACCCACCCTCAATTTTCCCAAGTCGCCGTGATCGTGATCACGGGTCTCAATGACGAGGAAATCAAGGAATATGGCACTTTCCCTGAAGGCACCCATGTGCTGCGCAAACCGGTCGACATGGGCTGGTTGAGGGGTTACTTCCAAGCCATGCTCACCATTCGCGTGGGCCCCAAGCGCCGTCAAGTCTCGGCAGCTGACGTCAACTGAACACCCACCCAACACGCCTGCCCAATGGAGGGGCGATTCGCCCAGCGCAGCTGTCATCGGCTTTCGTATGATGAGCTGATGCTCAAACTCTCCGTGCTCGATCAATCCGTGGTGTCCCTGGGCCGCCCGCAAGAAGAATCCATTCGCAACACCCTGGCACTGGCTCAGCAATGTGAGGCCTGGGGCTTTGAACGGTTTTGGGTCAGTGAGCATCACAGTTTGGGCAGCATTGCAGGCACTGCCCCAGAGGTTTTGTTGGCCGCCATCGCGGCGCGCACTTCCCGCATTCGGCTGGGCAGTGCAGGCGTCATGTTGCCGCACTACTCGGCGTTCAAAGTGGCCGAGCAATTTCGCGTTCTTGATGCCTTGGCACCTGGGCGCATAGATTTGGGCCTGGGGCGAGCCCCTGGCAGTGATGGTCGCACCGCCCAGTTGCTCAACCCCGATCGGTATGCCTCGGAACGTTTCCCCCAACAGGTGATGGAGTTGCAAACCTGGGTAACGGGACAAACCATGCCCTCAGGCCATCCCGGCCAAGGTGTGTGGGCTTTGCCCATGAGTGAGACATCGCCTTCTTTGTGGATCTTGGGCAGCTCCAATTACGGTGCGCAATTGGCGGCGCACTTGGGTTTGCCCTATGCATTCGCCTATTTTTTCAGCGATGGTGTGGGGGTGGAGGAGGCGCTGGCTTTGTACCGCAGTCAATTTCGCCCCAGCCCTTACTTAAAGCAACCGCATGCCACCATTTGCGTTTCGGCCTTGGCTTGCGACACCACGGAAGAAGCCCATTTTCAATTTCAAACCCGCGCTCGGTGGCGCATGGACCGCAACCGTGGCAAAGCAGGGCCCTTGTTGCCCCCTGAATTGGCCGTGGCCGATTTGAACGAGGTTCAAATGGGTGACATCAAGGCGATGAGGGCGCAGGCCTTGGTGGGCAATGCGGAAGAAACTGCCCAGCAATTGAGGGCGTTGGCGCAGAGCTTGCAGTTGACAGAATTGGTGGTATGTACTTGGACACATGACCCTGCCGTGCAGTGGCGGTCCTTCGAGTTGCTGGCGCAGGCATTTGGCATGAGCGCCAGGCCTGCAGCAACAGAAACAGCTTTCGCTTAGGCGGCGGTGCTGGTTTCGTCCAATGGCACACCGCATTCGGGGGGTGGTGCACCCTCAGGCCGCACCTGGGGTTTGTGCACAATGCGGGTGACTGGGTCGTACGCCACTTCTTTCAAGAACATGGCCAGCACCGCGTCCATGCTTTTGGCGTGCCCGTCAAACCAAACTGCCAACTCGCCAGTGAGTTGACGCACCAAACCCAACTTGCCCTCTTCTTGACCACGCCGCAGGGCCTCACGCATGACTTTCAAAATCATGTCGTGTTCATCAGTGTGACAACCGCCTGGGCCAAAGTTCACGTCTTGCATCCACTGGTTTTCACCCGCGAAATGTTCTTCGGTGTGGGCAATCAATTCGATGAATTTTTGAATCAACTGGTCTTCGGGCGCGGTTTCGGTGGCGGCCAGCAACTCGACAAACTCCAGATGGGTTTGGTCCATCTTGTCCATGTTCAAGATCAGGTCTTCGGACCAGGTCAGGGTAGGTTGCATGTCTAGGGTGGTGTCGCTCATGTTTTGCTCAAATTGGCTGGTATGACATCATCATAAACGCTCGTGATGGCTGATGTATCACTGGTGTCTTTGCAAGCGCAACACAGATGCCATTGCGGGCTCAGCTCAGACGTCATTGCGGGCTCAGTTCAGACATCATTGCGAGCACAGCACAGACGTCATTGCGAGCGCAGCGAAGCAATCCTTGAGCCCAAGATGGCTTCGTCGCTTCGCTTCTCGCCATGACGCAGATGGCTTCGTCGCTTCGCTTCTCGCCATGACGCAGATGGCTTCGCCGCTTCGCTTCTCGCCATGACGGGTTCAAAAGAAGTCGGGTGGACACGTCCAATGCACATCGTCTCGTGTGACGGGATGGGTCAAACCGAGTTCAGTGGCATGCAGCATCAGCCGCTCTGACCGCGCTTGCACCGCCACAGGCGCATACAAACGATCTCCCCAGATAGGGTGCCCTATGGCGTTCAAGTGCACCCGAAGTTGGTGTGTCCGGCCAGTTTGGGGCTGCAATTCCAACAATGATGCCGCAGGCGTGGCGTGATGCGCCACACAGCGCCAATGGGTCAAGCTGGGTTTGCCATGCGCGTCAATGATGTGCACAGGGCGGTTCGGCCAGTCCAACAAGATCGGCAGGTCAATCGACTGCCATGCTTCAGTGATCGGCAACACACCTTCCACCCACGCGTGGTACTTTTTATGCACCTGCCTTGCTTCAAAAGCCATGCTGAGTTGTCGTTGCACGGCCGGCGACAGCGCCAACAACATCAATCCTGAGGTGGCCTGGTCCAGACGGTGCACCACCAAGGCTTGCGGGTATGCCCCTCGCACTTGGGTCCACAAACAGTCTTGCTTGTCTGGACCACGGCCGGGCACACTCAGCAATCCGCTGGGTTTGTTGACCACCAGCAGATGAGGGTCCTCGTGTACCAACGACCAAGTCTTCAGTGTGCGCTCCCCCACGCAGAGATGCATTGCAACTGCTGTTGAACATCCATGGAGTCGCACGCGATGACCCGTCGATCGGGCATGCCGCGCAACCAGGTGAGTTGTCGTTTGGCGAGTTGACGGCTCGCCGCAATGCCTTTGTCACGGAAGGTGGCCACGTCTGAAGCCGTCAAGCCGTGGTGTTTCTGCGGGTCCAGGTCCGCTGCATCCAAGGCTTCCCACACCTGCCGATAACCCACGCAGCGCATCGAGGGCATGTCCGCAGTCAAGTCGCCACGGGCCCGCAAGTACCGCACCTCGTCGACCAAACCCGCTGACAACATGGCGTCAAAACGTTGGGCGATGCGTGCATGCAGCCAAGCACGGTCTTGCGGCTCCAGTGCCACCATAGCGATGCGCGGTCCGGCCACTTTGCTGGCCCCAAAAAAAGAGGACAAAGGCTGACCACTGATGCGCCATACCTCCAGGGCACGCGAGATGCGCTGTGCATCCAAGGGGGGTAAACGGGCTGCCGTGACGGGGTCCACGTGGGCCAATTCAGCGTGCATCGCGGGCCAACCCAAGCGCAGGGCTTGCGCTTGAATCTCACTGCGGATCTCGGGGTTCGCCAGGGGCAAGTCGTCCAAGCCATCCATCAGGGCTTTGAAATACAGCATGGTGCCGCCGACCAGCACAGGCAGCTTGCCGCGCGATCGGATCTCACTGATCAAACGCGTGGCATCACGTGCAAATTCGGCGGCGCTGTAGGCTTGCGATGGATCGCGGATGTTGATCAGATGGTGCGGTACGGTGGCCAGTTCCTCGGCAGAAGGTTTGGCCGTGCCAATGTCCATGCCTTGGTACACCAACGCCGAGTCCACACTGATGATTTCGACGGGCAAGGTCTGAGCGAGTGCCAACGCAAGGGCAGTTTTGCCACTGGCGGTCGGACCTGCCAGGCCCAAACCGTCAAATGTGGTCATCAAGTCAATCAGTGGTCTGGGGTTCGCCATGCCATTGCACCAATGTCCAGGCGGTCAGGGCCAAGACCAGGCCCCAAAACGCCACACCATGAGCCAGCGGAAACAGGGTGCCATCGATGCTGCCGCCCAACCATGCGCCCGTGGCAAAAGCGGCCAGCATCATCAAAAAACCATTCATGGCCGAGGCAGCACCTGCTGACAAAGGAAACGGCCCCACGGCCCCGCTTTGTCCAATGGGTTGGTGAATGCCATGCGCCAAGATCATCGGGTACATGGCCAACACCAAGGCCGTGGCCGTGGCGTGGTCGGTGTAGACCAAGCCACACAAAGACAAGCCACTCAGCGCACTGGAAGCGCCTGCCCAAGCGATGGTTTTGCGCATGCCGATGTGACGCAGCAAATACCGACACACCAAGGTGCCTGTGATGTAGACCAGGGACATGGACGACAAAATCCAGCCCAATTGCAAGCCACTGAGGTGCAGCACCTGAATAAACACAAAGGACGAGGTGGCCAAGTAGGTGAACAATGCGCCGTAAGCTGCGACCGACAACAAGGCAAAAGCGCGGAACGTGGGATGGCACAGAACCTGCCACCAAATGCGCAGCATGGTGGGCAAGTGCAGGGCGTCGGGGTTGCGGGTGCTGACCGTTTCTTCAAATTTCCAAGCCACCAAGGCCAAGGTGCCTGCGGCGTAAACCACCACCGACATCAAGGCCACTTGCCAGCCCCAGTGCTGGCTCAAAAATCCACCAATGGGCGGGCTGGTACAGGCCATCGCACCCAATCCCGTCATGGCTTTGGACATGATGCGAGCCCCTTCGAGGGGTTGGTACAAGTCCCGTACCACCGCCCGTGCACTGGTGATGACCGCGCCCATGGCCGCGCCTTGCACCACCCGCCAAACCACCAGCATCTCGATGGTTGTGCTCAACACGCAACCGATGGCGGCCACCAGGTACAGCGCCAAACCAAACAGCATGATCGGACGCCGCCCCACCTTGTCTGAAAACGGCCCCCACAGCAGCTGAGAAATACCAAACGCCAACAACAGGCCGGTCAGGGTGTACTGCACCATGCTCACACTGGCGTGCAAGTCCAGCGCCAAGCCCGGCAGAGCAGGCAGGTACAAATCAGTGGAAACCGGTTGCAGCCCGATCGACAAGGACAGCAACAAAATGACCAAGTAAGCGTGCATCAACGGCCTCGCAAAAACAAGCTGTCGAGGTCACGCATGCCCAGTTGACGCCAAGTGGGTCGGCCATGGTTGCATTGGTCAGCCCGTTCAGTGACTTCCATTTGCCGCAGCAAGGCGTTCATTTCAGCGATCGTGAGTTGGCGGTTGGCTCGCACTGCTGCATGGCAGGCCATGCTGGCCAGCACATCATCACGGGCCCGTTGCAGCACATTGTGGGCATCGTGCTGTGCGAGTTCGGCCAGCACACTGCGGGCCAATGCCACCGCATCGCCTTGTGCCAACGAGGCGGGCACACGCCGCACCACCAAGGATTGCGCCGACAAGGCTTCGATGTCCAAACCCAGTTCAGCCAGGGTGCTGGCATGGGTGTCAACCGTTGCCAATTCTTGGGGTGTGGCCGCAAAACTGGCGGGGATCAACAGGTTTTGGCTTTGCAGTTGATGCGCTTGCAACTGTGTTTTCAGTTGCTCGTAAACAATGCGTTCATGGGCCGCGTGCATGTCCACCACGACCAAACCCTGGGCGTTTTCCGCCAAGATGTACACCCCTTGCAACTGCGCCAAGGCCTTGCCCAAAGGCCATTCGCCTGTTGGCAAAGCTTGGGGCGGCGCGGTGGTGGGGGCCTCTTCATGGGCGGGTAATGCCCGGGGCTGCCAAAGCTGACCCAAGTCGCTCACGCTGTGCCCCACCGAGGGTGCGGACCACGGCAAACCCGTTTGAACAGCCGACGGTTGTCCAAATGTTTGCAGGGCTGCAATGGCTTGGCTTCTGTCTTGCGCGAAGTCATTGCGTGGACTGGGCTGGCTGTGGTCGGTGCCGCCTTGCCCCGCTCGTGACACCGACAGGGCTTGCGTCAAAGCGTGTTGCACCGCTTGATGCACCTCGCGGCTGTCCCTGAACCGCAACTCGATTTTGGTGGGATGCACATTCACATCCACACGCGTGGGGTCCATGTCGATGTAGAGGGCATACACCGGTTGGCGTTGACCGTGCAACACATCTTCATATGCGCTGCGCACGGCATGGGTGATGACCCGGTCGCGCACAAAGCGACCATTCACATAAGCGAATTGGTGGTCCGCGCGGGCCCGCGCCACGTCGGGCAGCCCGGCACGGCCACGCACCCGAACGCCGCCGTGCACATGTTCAATCGCGATCGACGAGGCGACAAAGTCTTCACCCAGCACATCGGCCAAACGCAGGTCCAGCCCCTGTGCTTGGGGCTGGGCACGCCACTGCGCATTCAGTTTGCCGTCGTGCCACAGTGCAAAGCCCACATCGGGTCGCGCCAAGGCGTGGCGGCGCAAGGATTCGATGCAATGTGCCAATTCGGTGGCCGTGGACTTCAGAAATTTACGCCGGGCAGGTGTACTGAAAAACAGCTCCTTCACTTCAACCGTGGTGCCGGTGCTGCGGGCAACAGGGCGCAGTTCGCCGCTGCGGGCGTCGAGTTGCATGGCGTGGTCTTGATCGGCGGTGCGGGACAACATGCTGAGTTCAGACACCGCGGCGATGGCGGCCAAGGCCTCGCCTCGGAAACCCATGGTCGCCACCGACTCCAGGTCGTGCAAGCTGCTGATCTTGCTGGTGGCGTGTCGACGCAGCGCCAAGGGCATGTCGGCCGCCAGCAGGCCCATGCCATCGTCTTCCACGCTGATCAAGCGCACTCCGCCTTCGACCAAACGCACCACCACCTGGCTGGCGCCTGCATCCAGCGCGTTGTCAACCAACTCGCGCACCACCGATGCGGGGCGTTCGACCACTTCACCGGCGGCAATTTGGCTGATCAGTTCATCGGGGAGTTCGCGGATCGGACGTCGCGCTGAGAGGGGGGAATTCACGGGTTGGATTCTAGAGGACGTGCATGTCAACCGGCCCCGTCAAGGCGCAGGCGCGACACGGATAATGGGCGCATGGAAACCTTGTCTTTGCTGATTGATTTTGTCCTGCACATCGACCGTTATTTGGAGGTCTTTGTCCAAACCTATGGCGTGTGGATTTACGCCTTGCTGTTTCTCGTGGTGTTCGTTGAAACTGGCCTGGTGGTCATGCCGTTTTTGCCAGGCGACTCGCTGTTGTTTGTGGTGGGTGTCATGGCCGGTGCAGGCTTGTTGAATTTGCCCCTGGTGCTGGGCCTCTTGTTGGTGGCAGCCATCTTGGGCGATCAATGCAACTACCTGATTGGGCGGCATTTCGGTCAGCAATTGCTGCAATCTGAAAACCGGTTTTTCAACAAACGTGCTTATGACCAAGCCCACGCCTTTTACGAACGGATGGGTGGCGTCACCATCGTCATTGCACGCTTCATGCCTTTTGTGCGCACGTTTGCACCTTTTGTGGCTGGTGTCGCCCACATGGACCGTCGCCGGTTCACCTTCTTCAATGTGGTTGGCGCGGTGCTGTGGGTGGTGGGCATTGGCATGGCCGGTTATTTGTTTGGCCATCTGCCCTGGGTACAGGCGAATTTCGAGAAAGTCATCTGGGCCATGATCCTGGTTCCAGGCCTGTTGGCGCTGTATGGCGCGTGGCGCTCCCGCATTTAGCTGTCATGGCGAGGCCTTTCGTCATTGCGAGGCCTTTCGTCATTGCGAGGCCTTTCGTCATGGCGAGGCCTTTCGTCATGGCGAGGCCTTTCGTCATTGCGAGGCCGCAGGCCGAAGCAACCAAATAACTGAATGTTTGAAACAATTTACGAGAATCACACAAAGCCAATGGTTAAGTCCTGCAAGCAGCCTGCAAATAAAAGGCTTAGTTTGCAAACATTGCCGACACTTTTGCCGCTAAATGGCATGCAATTCGGGACTCAAGTCCCTGATTTTCAATAGAAATCACGAAAATCAACATCCCCTTTTTCTTTAGCCAGTTTTAATAAATTTATTGAAACTGGCCCCTCGTCTGTGGCCACCAACCCACCTGTCGCCGCTCAGAACAGCGCGCCCGCTCAAGCGGTGGCGCGAGCGTGGGTGCTCGAGTCGGTGGTCAAGGGACCCGACGGCAAAGACATGCCGCTCACCAGCCAGCTGGCACCAGGTCAAAGCCAAACCATCACGGTGCAATCGGGCATTCAGTACAAATTAGCCCCTGCCACCAAGCCCAACAAGGGCCAAGCGACCAAGAGCAGCCCCGACGACCAGGTTCTCAACATGCCCGACGGCAACGACTTGCGGGTGATGTTGCCCGGTGGCGGATTGGTCTTGTTCAAGGGTTTTTACGCCAACAAAAGCAAGGCGTCTCCCACCAAATTGCAAATCAGTCAATCGGATGGACGCCAGGAATCTGTGTTCAGCGTGGCACCCGCGCAAGCCGCTGCCAAGGTCCAGGAGATTGACAGCAAGGCGCTGGACGCAGCGCTCAACGCCAACGGCGCAGGTGGCAGCAAGGACCAAGGCAGCTTGCCTGAAACGACCAAAGATGCGGGCAGCGCTGGCGCGGTGTCTGACAGCAAAAGCAAGGGTAAGGGGAAAGGCAAGGGGAAAAAAGGGTCCAAAAATGAAGAAGAGGAGGAAGAGGACGGTTGGTTTGACAACATCGATTGGTCTTGGCTGGGCTTAGGGGGCCTGATTGGATTGTTGGGTTTGTTGGGGGGCAAGTCTTCTGGCGGCACCACAGTGAATGTGACCAACAACATCGACAACAGCAGTGGCGGCGGGGGCGGTGGTGGTGGTAGCGGCAATGGCACCACGCCAGCGGCAGTCAGCACGGTCAGTTTGAGCCATGACAGCGGCGTCGCGGCTGATTTTGTGACCAATGTCAGTGCACAAACCATCAGTGGAACCTTGAGCGCGGCACTGGTGACAGGTGATGTGGTGAAACTGTCCTTGGACAACGGGGTGACGTGGCTCACGGCCACGTCCACGGTGGGCGGCACGACCTTCAGCTTGTCAAACGTGAGCTTGAGTGGCAGCAACACCTTGAAGGCCAAAGTCACCAATTCGGCTGGGGTCGACGGCACTGTCTACAGCCATGCTTTCGTGTTTGACAACACACCGCCGACCACGCCTGTGGTGACTTTGGGGACTGGCGTGGCCGATGGGGCGACTGCGCTGGAGGCGACGGACAGCACCGGTGTGGTGTTGATCACGGTAGATGCTGGCAGCACCAACCTGGTCACCTTGACCGGCACCAGCGGTGTTGTGACCAAAACCATCACGGGCACTGGCTCAGCCCAAGCGGTGGTGTTGAGCGAGGCGGATTTGACTGATCTGGGGTCTGGGACGGTAGCCGTCAGCGTGGTCAGTACCGATTTGGCAGGTAACAACAGCACAGCCGGCACCCACAGTTTTGACCTGGATGAAACTTCGCTTCCGCCAGCATCGACAACTGTCGTGAGCGTTGGTTTCAGCGCTGACACGGGACGCTCAACCAATGACCTGATCACCAAAATAGCCAGCCAGACTGTGCGGGGTACCTTGAGTGCGCCACTTCGCACAGGCGAGACCGTTTATGTCTCAATGGACGCGGGCACCAACTGGGAAATAGCCACCACCACTGTGGGTTCCAACATTTACAGCCTCAGTGGCGTGACGCTGGTGGGTAGTCATACGGTCAAGGTGAAAGTCATTGACGCCAGCAATGTTGAGAGTGATGTCTTGAGTCGGGCCTACACATTGGACACCGTGGTAGCGGCTACACCCGTCATTGCCTTGGGGTCGGGTGTGTCAGATGGCGCGGACATCACGGAGGCGACACAAACATCTGGGGTGATCACCGTCAATGCAGAGTTGGCTAGCAGCACAACTGTGTTGTTCAGTCGCGCTGGCAACACGGTTCGCAAGGTGTTCACCGGCACTGGGGCATCCAAAGCCGTGACCTTGACCATGGACGATGTGATCACCTTGGGCGACGGTGTTGTCAGTGTGAGCGCCATCAGCACCGATGCCGCTGGCAACGCCAGTAATTCGCAAACCTCCAACTTCACCCTGGACACCAGTGGTTTTTCGCCGTTCAGTTCAGGCACCACAGCGCAAAGTGTCAGCTTCAGTGATGACTCTGGCAGCAGCGGAACTGACTTCATCACCAATGTCGCTTCGCAAACTGTGAGCGGTGTGCTCACGGCCAATTTGCGCGTCGGTGAAATCGTCTACATCTGCTCCGATGGCATCAATTGGAACGCCGCTACGGCCAATGTGGGTTCACCAAACTTTTCTTTGGCCGGCGTCATCTTGGACGCCAGCCAAGAGTTGCGTGTCAAAGTGGTCAACGCCACCGGCTTGGACGGGCCTGAGTTTGTTCAAAATTACGTACTCGACACCACGTCGCCTACGGCCACCTTGAGTACCACCAACAGTCTGCCAAACACGGGCAACGCCGTGGTCCAAAGCACCGAGGCCGGGACGGCCTATTTGGTGGATACCACGGTCAATGTCGGCAACCTCACCCACATCACCAGTGCTGCAAACGATGTTTGGAATTCCGTGGCCTTGTCAGCAGCTGACACTAACACCACGCTGGCATTGACGGGTCTGGCTGATGGCACTTACACACTCTATGCCGTCGACGCTGCGGGTAATTTGAGTCTTGCCAGCACCAACACCTTGACCGTGGCCTCAGTGCAAGACACGACGGCGCCCACGGTCAGCAGTGTGGTTCTCAGCAGCGCGACTGGGTCTTTGAACAACACCTTGAATGTGGGTGATGTGGTGACCGCGACGGTGACCATGAGCGAGTCTGTGACGGTGAGCACAGCTGGAGGCACGCCCCAGTTGGGTTTGAACATCGGTGGCACCACGGTTCAAGCCAATTACGCCAGTGGCAGTGGCAGCACCACGCTGACTTTCACGTACACCATCCTTGCCAACCAAACCGACACCGATGGCATCAGCGTGGATGCCAATGCCTTGAGCCTGAATGGCGGCACCATCAAGGACGCAGCCACCAACAACGCTGTGCTGACCCACAGCGCGGTGAGCAACAACGCCAGCTACTTGGTGGACACCACCGCGCCATCAGCCCCCACATTGGCCCTGACCTCGGACACGGGCAGTAGCAACACGGACAACATCACCAGCAACACGGGCGTGACGGTCAGTGGCGTGGAAGCGGGTGCGACCTGGCAATACAGCACCGACAGCGGCAGCACCTGGAGTGCTGCGCAAGCAGCGGCGACCACCAGCTTCACCTTGGCAGTGGGTACCTATGCCACAGGCGCGGTGCAGGTTCGCCAAACAGATACAGCAGGCAACATCTCCACGGTTGGTAGCAGCACCAGCAGTTGGACGATTGACACCACGGCACCGACCACCACCATCGCAACGGCGGCCTTCAGCGCAGACACAGGCAACAGCAGTTCAGACTTCATCACCAAGACGGCGGCCCAAGACATCAGCGGCACCTTGAGCACCACCTTGGCCAGTGGCGAAACTGTCTATGTCTCCTTGGACAACGGCAGCACCTGGAGCACAGCCACCACCACCGTCGGTCAAAACACCTGGAGCCTGACCGGACAAACACTCACATCTAGCAGTACCTTGAAAGTGAAGGTGACGGACACAGCAGGCAACGATGGTACGGTCTACAGCCAAGCCTATACCTTGGACACCACGGCTCCGACCACCACCATCTCGACAGCAGCGTTCAGCGCAGACACAGGTAGCAGCAGTTCAGACTTCATCACCAAGACGACGTCCCAAGACATCAGCGGCACTTTGAGCACCACCTTGGCCAGTGGCGAAACTGTCTACGTTTCTTTGGACAACGGCAGCACCTGGAGCACGGCCACCACCACGGTGGGACAAAACACTTGGAGCCTGACCGGACAAACACTCACATCTAGCAGCACCTTGAAAGTGAAGGTGACGGACACAGCAGGCAACGATGGCACGGTCTACAGCCAAGCCTATACCTTGGACACCACGCTGCCGAGCGCACCCACACTGGCTTTGACATCAGACAC
>JACCDW011767475.1_pt1 | contig 74653 bp, 68 predicted proteins | sample 7449781 | NCBI WGS metagenome assembly JACCDW01 (sample SAMN15323449, study PRJNA562643) | freshwater metagenome | isolation source: river surface water | place: USA:Blue River Watershed | collected 2017-08-18
GCCACATCCCGCTTGAGCGGCTGCAAACGCTTCAAGTTGCTGAACTGCTTATTGGCCACGGCATCGCAAGGCTGAGCCCAGTAGCTCACCGATTCATAAGTGGCTCCACAACCATTCGCCTGATTGGGCGCGAAATTCATGCTGACCAAGGAATTGACGGCGGCACCCGCGGGCACTTCCAGCAACATGGAAAACAATCGCTGATCGGGGGGATTGGAGGGGGCCAGCATCAGACCGCCGGCTTGCGGGCCAAAGCCGGTGAATCTCGTCACTTGTTCGACCCGCGCCGCGCATTGCAAGATGCCACGTTGCACCGCCGTGCGCGTCATGGCGTTGGGGCTGGCATCAGCCGATGAGGGGCCCGCTTCGGCAGCCGACGCTGAGCTGGAGGCCGCTGTGCCAGGTCCGCCAGCCGCCGAGGCATCGGGCTGAGACCATGCCGCCAGCGAGAACAGGAGTGTCACGCCCAGGCAGATCAGCCGATTGGCAAAACCACAGCGCATTTATAAATACCCATGAAATGTTGAGACATACGCAATGTCTGGGCGATGAGCTGTGGGGGGCTCAACCCGGAACGAGGCGCATTGTCTGGTGCTGGGTACATGTTGAACATCCGTCGATCGGCTGTTTTTGAAATAGACGAACGAGGGATATCGGGGGTTTGCCAGGCCTGTTGCGGCGCGATTTATCCGTTCGTAGGATTGCTGCGCCCCTCTTTTGCCAAAAAAATCCACCGCTGAATTACTGGGTTGTGATCTGGCATGCATCATTTTGTTGATTCGATGGGTTGTGGACGTGGCTTGAAAGCACTGGTTTGTTGGCTGTTGGCGGTGGCGGGGTGGTGCTGGGCACAGTCTTCCTCGTCTGGGGGATCTGCCTCTTCCGCTGGAGCGTCACGGGTGGCAGCGCCGGAGGACCGCATCCTGGTACAGGCCTGGGCGGAAACCGAAACCGTGATCTCCAGCCCCATCGTGGGTTTGATCCAGCACATCCCGACGCGGGTCGGTACACGCTTTGACAAGGGCGAGGTGCTCCTGCGCTTCGAATGCACCGAGAACGATGCCAAAGCGCAAATTGCACAGTCCGAGCTGACGGCGGCCAGTGAAACCCTGGAGGCCAAGATACGTCTCAAGGCCATGAACGCGGCTTCCGAAATCGAGGTCACCACAGCGGCGGCGCAGGTGTCCAAGGCCGAGGCTCAGCTGAGGCTGTCACAGTACCAGGTCAGCCAGTGCAATTTGTCCGCGCCGTTTGCCGGTTATGTGGTGCGCGTCATGGGCAAGCCTTTTCAGACGACCACAGTCGGCCAGCCCTTGTTGGAAATCATTTCCTCTGGCGTGCCCAAGTTGCGTGTCAGCGCCAGCTCCAAGCTGTTCACCCGTATCCGGGTGGGAACGACGCTTCGAGTCACGATTGAAGAGACCGGCTTGTCCTACTTGGCTCAGGTGAGCCTGATCAATGCCCGCATCGACCCGGTGAACCAGACCTTCGAAATGGAAGCACGGGTGCAAGGAACAGGCGCGAATCTGCTGCCCGGCATGAGCGGCACGGCGGTGGTGACTGCCGCTGCCACGGGTCGCTGATGATGGACAACACGGCATCTCCCGGGCAACGGCCCAGCCCTTGGCAGCTCGTCGACCAGCTGGCGGTCAAAGCACGCAGTGCCGACAGCGAGCAAGCCTTGCTGTTTGTGGTTGCCAATGAAACGTTTGCATTACTGCCTTACCGATCCGCACTGGTTTTCACCCTGCACCAGGGGGAGATACAACTCGGTTGCGCCTCAGGTCTGACCACGGTGGATCGACGAGGGGCCTTTGGTTCCTGGGCCGAGCAGGTGGTGCAGGCCTTGCTGCCCGCGCTGAGTGACAAGCACCGTTTCAGCCCCGACGATGTGCCCGCTGCCCTGCGTGCAGCCTGGCAGGAGTACTGGCCCGACACGGTTCAGATGCATGCCCTGGTGGGCGGTGGCGGTGAGGTGCTGGGCGCCGTCGTCTACATCAGCGATCAGCCCTGGCCCGAGGTCACGGTGCCCATGCTCAATGCCTTGCACCAGGTGCACGGACTGTGCCTGCAGTATCTGCGTGTTCAACGTGGTGCTTTCGATGTCCTCAAACAACTGGTTGACGGTCGTAACCTCAAGACCCGCAAATACCTGCTGCGAACGCTGTTGGCGCTTGTGCTGCTGCTGTGCCTGCCCATACGGCAGTTCGTGATCGCGCCAGCAGAGATCATCTCGCTGGACGCCGTGGCGGTCACTTCGCCGCTGGAAGGTATCGTGGCCGAAATGGTCGCCAAGCCCAACCAACCGGTGAAGAAGGGCGATGTGCTGTTCCGGCTGGACGACACCGCGATCCGCAACCGGCTGGAATCGGCTCGACAAGGCCTGGAAGTGTCGCGGGCGGAATACCTGGCGGGTGCTCACCGCGCCTTCGTCTCCACCGAGAAGACCGCTGAGGCCGGGGTTCTCAAGGGCCGCATCAACGAACGTCGGGCAGAGGTGGTCTCGTTGCAAGACCAGATGCAAATGCTGGTGATCCGGGCCAGCCGCGATGGCATTGCCGTTTATGGTCAAGAGAATGACTGGATTGGCAAACCGGTGAGTGCCGGCCAACGCATCATGGAATTGGCCGACAGCCAGAAAATGGGGGTCAATGCCTGGGTGCCGGTGGCCGACGCCATCAATATGCGATCGGGTGAGCCCATTCATGTGCTGCTGTACGCCGATCCCCTCAATCCCATGACCGCCCACATCGAACTGGCCAGCTACCAGGCCACCAAGTCACCCGATGGTGTGGCGGCTTACCGGGTGCGCGCCACCTTGCCTGCGCAAGAGGATTTGCGTCTGGGCCTGCGGGGAAGCGCCAAAATCAATGGCGATTGGGTGGTTCTGGGCTACTTCCTGTTTCGCCGTCCTTTGGCCGCCATGCGACAGTGGCTGGGGGTCTGAGGCATGATGAATCCAGAGTTGGCGTTGCCGCCTCTGCGCGAAGACCTGGCACTGCACCCCGGTCCGACGCAAAAAGATGGCGCCCCCAGCTGGGTCATTGAAGACCCCCTGCGCGCCCGCTTTTTTCGCATCGGCTGGCTCGAGTTCGAGCTCTTGACGCGCTGGGCGCTGGGCGATGCTCAAGAGGTGGCCCGTCGCGTGTCTGAAGAAACCTTGCTGACCCCTTCGCTGGAAGAGGTGCTGGCGGTGCGGCAATTTTTCTTGCAGCATGAACTGCTGATCAATCAGGACTTGCTGCGCCGCGCCGTCCAAGGGCCATTGCCCAAACCTGGCCTGGCCACCCAGGCGCTGCACAATTACCTGATGTTTCGGATCCCGTTGGTCAACCCGGACCGGTTTCTGGAACGCTTTCTGCCCTGGTTTTCACCCTTGCTGGGGGGGCGAGCCTTCACGGTGTCGATGCTCGCGGGCTTGTTCGGTGTATTTCTGGCTTTGCAGCAATGGGACACCTTCACCTCCACCTTGTTGGAAACCTTGTCGCTGCAAGGTGTCTTGAGCTATTCGTTCGCGCTGGTGGTGGCCAAGGTGCTGCATGAGTTGGGACATGCCTTCACCGCCAAGCGCTTGGGTTTGCGTGTGCCACGCATGGGCGTGGCCATCGTGCTGTTGCTGCCGATGTTGTACACGGACACCGGCGAGACGTGGCGGCTGACGCGACGCCAAGACCGCTTCACGATCGCCGCTGCCGGCATGCGCATCGAACTCATGCTAGCGGCCTGGTGTACCTTGGCCTGGACGTTTCTTCCCGACGGCCCCTTGCGTGGCGCGATGTTTTTTCTGGCCACCACCAGCTGGGTGGTGACCCTGGCGATCAATGCCAGCCCCTTCATGCGTTTTGACGGTTACTACATGGCGTCCGACGCCACCGGCATTCCCAACCTGCATGATGAGGCGGGCAAGGTGGTGCGGCATTTTCTGCGCAAGCACCTGCTGGGCTTTGACGATCCACAGCCCATGCTGGAAGGGGAGTCTCCACCGGCTTGGCTGCTGTGGTTCGGTCTGGGGACGATGGTCTACCGATTTTTTCTGTTCCTGGGAATTGCGGTCACCGTTTATTTCTACTTCTTCAAGGCGCTGGGCATATTCCTGTTCGCGGTAGAGATCTGGTGGTTCATCTTGAAGCCCGTCATGTCGGAATTCAAGGTCTGGTGGAAAGAGCGCGCCCGTATTCGCTTCAAGCCGGTTCTTCGCCTGATCGTGGGCTTGTCCTTGATGGGCTTGGTGCTGGTGGTGCCATGGCACCGCCAGATCCATGCCGAGGGTTGGCTGCGCGCGGCACAGGAGTTCGCCGTGTATTCGCCACGCCCGGCTCGTATTCTCAACATGCCCCAACCCGGGCAGACCCAGGCGCAACAGTTGTTGAGTCAGCTGGAGTCCCCCGATCTTCAGTTGCGCGACGCTCGGGCCACGGCCCGCATCGGCGCGCTGGACAGCCGTTTGCTGGCCTCCAACGGTGCCGATCAATTGATGGAGTCCTTGCGGAGCACACGCGAGCAACTGACCCAACAGTGGACCGAGGTGGCGGGGGCCAACGTCGAGTCCCGGCAGTTGCAATTGGCCGCACCGTTTGCAGGCCGGGTGGTGGATGTGGCCTCCGATATGGTTCGAGGGTTGATGGTGGCGCGCCAGGAGGTGCTGGCCCGCGTTATCGATCCCTCGCGCTGGATCGCCGAGGTGTTCGTGGATGAGGACGATGTCAAACGCATCCGTCTGGGCGCGCAGGTGCGAGCCTATGTGCACGGTGTCCACCAGGAAGTGCTGCAAGGTCAGGTCGACGAAATCGATACCGTGCCCATTGACCAGTTACCCGCAGAGATGTTGGCGTCGCGCTATGGCGGCATGCTGATCACCACCGATGATATGAACCAGCTCAAGCCACGCCAGACTTTGTACCGAGTTCGAGTGGCACTGCACCAGGGGCCGATGATGGAGCAGGCCAGATTGGCCGGCTTCAACATTGAAGGCGAGCGCATCAGCCTGATGGGTCGTTTGGTTCGTGGAGCTGTCAGTGCGCTGGTCTTGCAGGCCAGTTTTTGACCTGCCCCCAAGCTGATCCGACCGAACGAGCAAGACCAAGGGTCAGGTCAGGCTCTCAGAGACCTGGGTCGCGCAATTGAGGACCATGATGCCAATCTCGGCCATCCGCTCGGGTGAAAAACGCTCGGCAGGTCCAGACACAGAGATGGAAACCCGGGGCGCCGCTTCGCCATTCCAGATGGGCGCGGCAACGCTGCTGACCCCCACGCGTGTGCCATTGACCGACATGGCATAGCCTTGATCCCGCACCACTTGGAGCCGGGCCAACAGTTGGCTGTCCACATTGGCCTGCTGCAGAACCGATTCGATGACGTCTTCGGGCTGGAAGGCCAGCATGGACAGGCCAGAGGCTGTTCGCCATGCCGGTGCCCGCTGGCCAACCCTGGCCGACAACCGGATAGGGTTGTCTGATTCGACCTTGCCGATGTAGAGCACATCCGGTGATTCAAAGGTGGTCAGCAAAATGGTTTCGTTCACTTTGTTGTGCAGCAAACGCATGTGCGGCAGCGCGACCCGCCTCACAGGGTGGCGATCGATGACCCGCACCCCATGTTCCCACACCCTCAGCGTCAGGGAGTAGCGGCCCGTGTCGCCATGCGAGCGCACATAACCCTGTTCTGTGAGGGTGGAGAGAATGCGAAAGGTGTTGCTTTTCGTGAAGCCCAGTGCCCGCCCCAGTTCGGCGACACCGCGGGGCTCATCGCTGGCAGCGAGGGCCTCGATCAGACGCAAGGCCTTGATGGTGGTGGAGTCCATATAAACAGCAACTCAGGCAAGTGTGGAACGGACAAAGGTCGCCAGAACGCCTTGATGACTCCGGCTGATGGAAAGCTCCACCGGCATGTCAAGCTGCAGTCCTGCGCCATCCGGGCAGTCGAGTATGTTGGTGATCATGCGAACACCCTCTTGCAGTTCAACAATGGCCACGTTGTAGGGGAGCTTGTCCTTGAGGGACTCATCGTATGCGGTGAAGTATACGACCCAGCTGATCAAGCGAGCTTTGCCGCTGGCGGTCTGCCATGTCCAGTCGGTGCCCAGGCACGAAGGGCACTCATGCCTGGGCGGGAGCCAGCGATGCCCGCACGGGCAATGTTGGTAGGTGAGTCGCCCGTCCTCCAACGCTTGCCAGTAGGGCTCGGAGATGGAAGCAGCGATCGGTGGCGTGGGTGTTGTGCTCATTGACCAAGGATCAAAGTGGAGTGGGTGTGCATCGTCCCGCCCTGGTTGGAGATCAGGCAATGCTGCGCGCCTGGCACTTGGGAATGGGCTGTGCCTCGCATCTGGCGAACGCCCTCGATGACCAGTTGCAGTCCGGGCATGCCCGTTTCTGACAACAGCCCACCACTGGTGTTGATCGGCAAGCGCCCTCCGATTTCTATTTGTCCATCGCCCAGGAAATGCCGGCCTTGCCCCTTGGGGAAGAAGCCATAGTCTTCCAGAGTCATCAGCACCGCGATGGTGAAGCAATCGTAGATCTGAGCCACCTGGATGTCCGAAGGCTGAAGTCCTGCCATCTCAAAAGCGCGTTGCGCAGCGACAGACGCACAGGTGGATGTCAGGTCGGGGCGCAGATGGACATCCCACGAGGTTTGCGCTTGGCCGATACCCAGGATGGGCACCGCATAGGGCACGCGAAGGGCTTTCGCCATGTCTTCCGACATCACCACCACCGCGGCACCGCCATCGGACACCAGACAACAATCGGACTTTCGCAGAGGCTCCACGACATAGGGTGAAGCTTCATAGGCTTCGCGGGTGAGCGGTTTGCGCAGTTGGGCATTCGGGTTAAGAGCGCCATGCTTTCGGCAAGCCATGGCGATGGCACTCAGCTCATCGGCGCCTGTCCCGTACTCCAGCGCATGTCGCCGCAGGATCATGGCGTAGCCAGCGGCGGTCGAGTACCAGCCGTAGCGCGCGTCGTCTCCCTTGGGGCGCTGGAAAGCCTTGGTGTTCCCGGTCCTGGGGGTGTCGGCGTAACACACCAGCGCGACCTGGCATTGACCGCTGAGGATGCTGGATGCCGCGAAAGAAATGAGTGCGATGTTGGCGGCCCCGCCCTGGTCCCAGGCGCCGCCGATGCGGGGTTGCACGCCCAAGGCTTCGCACAGCATCTGACCGTACATGAAGTGACGCTCGGAGGTCGGCACTTTGGCGAACACCGCATCCACCGCCGATTTTTCGATGCCCGCGTCGGCCAGGGCATGACGACAGGCTTCAACATTCAGCGACACCGAGCTGCGACCCGGGTGTTGCCCAAAGCGGGTGTGTCCAATGCCTGCGATGACGATCCTGGGGGATGCCACTAAATCACCCCTTGTGCGCGCCAGGCCGCGATCGAATCTGGGGTTTCACCCAAGAGCTCGGACAACACGCTGTCGTTGTCGGCACCCAGTCGTCGGCTCGGTTCGATCGGGCGACTGGGCAATTCGGGAAATCGAATCGGACTGGACGCCACCGTGATGGCGCCGAATTCAGGATGCTCCATGTCCTTGAGCATCCCGCGGGCGCGCAAGTGGGGATCGGCGACAACCTCGCTGATGTCGCGCACAGGCGCACAGGGCACCCGATGTTGAATCAGCAGGTCAAACACGTCCTGCTTCTTGCGGGCGCGGGTCCACTCGTTGATCGATGCATCGACAAAGTCCATGTTCGCCACACGCGCTTTCATGTCGATCATCCGCGGGTCCTGACCCCAATCGGTGGTTCCCATGGCTTGCAGGAGGGCCTTCCAGTGGGCATCGTTGTTGCAGATGATGGCAATGTAGCCGTCGGAGGTGGCGTAGACGTTGTAGGGGCACAGCGACAGGCCACCGTGGCGATTGCCCGTGCGGGCTGGGGCCTGTCCTCCGGATCCGTAATAGAGGCCCAGGTTGGAACTGAGCGAGGTGTAGATGGCTTCCATCATCGAGACTTCCACCTCTCGACCGCGCCCAGAACGCGTGCGCTCAAAAAGGGCCGTGACGATGGCGCCGTAGAGATGCGTCCCACCGAAAAAATCGCACATGGCGGGACCGGCTTTCAAAGGCGGGCCACCGCTCTCGCCGGTCACGCTCATGACGCCGGACATGGCCTGCACGGTCAAGTCCATGGCTGGAAAATCCCTGTAGGGGCCATCGTTGCCGTAACCCGAGCCCGATGCAATGATCAACTTCGGGTTGCACTCATGGAGCACCTGGGTGGACAGTCCCAGGCGGTGCATGACACCCGGGGCAAAATTTTGAACCAAGACGTCTGCGTTCTTGGCCAGGCGTTTCAGAATGTCTCGGCCTTCCTCCAGCTTCAGGTTCAGGCTGAGGGAGCGTTTGTTGCCGTTGAGCATGGCAAACGGCAAGGCGGCGCCACTGTTAGCTCCGCGCTTGCGAAGATGCTCGCCCCCGGGGGGCTCGATCTTGATGACATCGGCCCCGGCCATGGCCATCAGGTAAGTGGCGTAGGGGCCGTTGTAAATTTGGGTGAGATCCAGGACCCGGATGCCACTGAGTGGAAGATCAGGCGTTTGCATGCTCACTGCCCTTTGAATTGAGGAGGGCGTTTTTCAGCGAAGGCCAATTTGCCCTCCTGCACATCGTCTGTCCCCTGAAGAGTTCGATTGACAAATTGCTCCATCCGCAAGCCAGAAGTCAAATCCATGTCGCGACTGCGCACGGCCAACTCTTTGGCGGCCTGAACCGCCAGTGGCGCATTGGCGGCGATGGTCCTTGCGTATTGCATGGCCACCTCGAGCACTTGCTCGGGGGGCACCACCTGATTGACCAAACCCCAGCGGGCGGCAGTGGCGGCATCGAAGCGAGAGCCCGTCAACAGCAACTCCATACCAATCGCATGGGGCAGTTGAGCCAGCAAGCGTTGGGTTCCCCCATTGGCAGGAATGATCCCTCGCGTCACCTCAGGCACGCCGAACTGCGCATGGCTGGACGAGACGCGGATGTCGGTGGCCAACAGCAAGGTCATGCCACCGCCCAGGCAATACCCGTTGACGGCCGCGATGACGGGCTTCCAGACCTCCAGGCCGCGATTGAGCAGCTGTTCTTTTTGCGTCAGCCAGAAATCTTGCGCATCGGACAAATGCCCGATCCGGCTTTTCAGATCCGCCCCGGTGCAAAAAGATTTTTCACCCGCCCCGGTGATGACCGCACATCGGATGTCCTTGTCATCCCGGACCCGGATCCAGGCTGCCGACAGCGCTGCGTAATGTTCACTGTCCAAGGCATTGAGCCGTTCCGGTCGGTTGATGGTGATCAACGCGATGTGGTGGTTGACGGTGATGTCAATCGACATGCTCAGGCCCCCGATTTGCCCAGCAAGTGCCTGGCCACCACCATGCGTTGAACCTCGGAGGGTCCTTCGCCAATGCGTTTGATACGGATTTCCCGGTACCAGCGCTCCAGCGGCAATTCTGCGGCGACACCCATCCCGCCCAGGATTTGCACACAGCGGTCGATGACACGTCCCGCCGTTTCGGTGGCGAACACTTTGGCGATAGAAGACTCAAGCTTCATATCCTGGCCCATGTCCCCCTTGGCCGCGGCTTGATAGACCAAAAGCCTTGCCGCGCGAAGTTCAATTTCCGAGTCGGCCAGCATCCATTGAATGGCTTGTTTGTCGGCCAGACGTGATTTGAACGTTTGTCGCTCACGCGCCCAGTCAATCGCAATGTCCATGGCCGCTTGTGCCACGCCCAAGGTGCCTGCGGCATAGGGGATGCGCCCCTCTACCAGCCATTTTTCACAGATGGCAAACCCTTGGCCTTCCTCCCCCAGACGGTTCTCGACGGGTATCTCCACGTCCTGGAACGTTAATTCATAGGGCGAGTAAGAACGAATCACCTTGATGGGCCGCGCGCTCATGCCGGCGCTGTCTCCATCGACGATGAAGCAGGTAATTCCGCCACGCTCGCCAGCCTCTCCCGTGCGCGCAAAAACCAGGCCCCAATCCGCCTTGCCCGCGCCAGTGATCCACATCTTGGAACCGTTGAGGATGTAGCGATCTCCGGACCGTTTGGCATGGGTGCGAATGGAGCGTGCCGGATCGGACCCGCCGCTGGCCTCGCTGATGGCCACGAAGACTTTGTTGCCACGCTCGATGGCGGGTAGCGCGTATTTCTCGATCTGCAGGGGAGTCCCGCTGAAGATGGCATTGGGCGGATCAGCGCCAAAGGCGCCACAACCCGGCACGTAAGCGCCCATGCGGCACTTGGACGTTTCCTCCGCCACCACCGCCTGACCGAGCAGCGACAGACCTGCGCCACCGTGTTCCCAGGGGGTTCGAAAACACCACAAATCCGCTGCCCGGGCCTTTTTCTGCAAAGGCTCCAGAAGTGCTGGTGGCAGTTCGTAGGCGTCGTGCTCCAAGGTGGCTTCCAGGGGAAGTACCTCTTTCTGCATGAAGCGGCGCACGGTATCCTGAAGCATCATGAGTTCTTCCGGAATTTGCCATTGACAGTTCAATGCTGAGTTTGCCATCTCTTTAATCATGATACGTCGTGCCAAATAATGATACAGGCGTCCATTATCAGGAATTAAAATAAATTATCAATACACTGCGTCCTGATTTATGTAATTTTTTATGGACAAAATGAAAAAGTGTCATCACAATCTTGACACGCTGTGTTGTCAATGGTGTCTTGGGTCAAACAGTCCAAAAGAGGTGTTCCTTTGATTTACGAACTTCGCGAGTACAAGGCCGTTCCTGGCAAACTCCCGCTCTTGCTGAAACGTTTTGAGACCCAGGTCAGCGCCCTCATGGAGAAGCATGGTATCCGCATCCTGGGGTTCTGGACTACGTTGATCGGGCCGGCGGCCAACGTGGCTTTGCACTACATGGTTGAGTGGGAGTCACTCGCGGAGCGAGAGCAAAAGTGGGGCGCCTTTGCCTCAGACCCTGAATGGATACGGGTAAGAGATGAGTCTGAAAAAGACGGCCCTTATGTGGCTGAACTGTCCAGCTCCATCTTGGCACCGACTTCGTTTTCTCGTTTGAAGTGACCTCTCTCGCCATGCCCGTGAATCACGAGACCTTCGCCACGCTCGCCAGTCCGTTGCAGATCGGTCGCAAGAGCATCAGGAACCGCTATGTGATTCCCGCCATGGGCACAGGCTACGCGACCCCGGATGGTTTGGTGACCCAGCAGTTGCTGGATTACTACGAGGCGCGTGCCCGAGGCGGGGCAGGGATGGTGATTGTCGAGACCACCACCGTCGAGTTTCCCCGTGGTATTCATGCGTCCAACAAGCTGGTGGCAGACACAGACTTGGCCATTCCAGGCTTGCGGTCCCTGGTCGAGGTGATCAGAAAACACGGTGCCATGCCCATCCTGCAACTCAACCACGCCGGGCGCATGGGCAAGGCGCGCACCAACGGCATTCAACCTGTCGCACCCTCGGCAATCGCTGCGCCCGGGGGGCAGTTGCCACGCGCTTTGATGGAGGAAGAGATTGGGCAGATCGTGCAACGATTTGCCCGTGCAGCACACCGCGCGCAGATGGCCGGCTTTGATGGCTGCGAAGTGCATGCGGCACATGGCTACCTCCTGGGCACCTTTGCGTCCGGGGCCACCAACAAAAGGTCTGATCGCTATGGTGGCAGCCTGCAAAACCGCGTGCGGTTTTTGCAAGAGTTGCTTCAGGCCATGCGTCAAAGCACCGAGTCAGATTTCCTGCTGTGGTGCCGGATCAATGGTCAGGAGTTCGGTGAGCCAGAGGGACTGACCCTGGAGGAGGGTAAACAGCTGGCTGCCTCCATGGCGCCTTGGGTGAACGCCATCAGCGTCTCCGTGCGTGGTGCCGGGGCCCATGCAAGGGTCAACTACCCGGATGCGCCGGGTGAACTGATTCCGGTCGCTGCAGCCATCAAGTCGGTGGTGGACGTCCCTGTCATTGCGGTGGGGCGCATCACCCCACCCGTGGCCGAGACGGCCCTTGCGAACGGTCAATGCGATCTGATCGCCATCGGTCGCCAATCCATCGCCGATCCCGACACACCCAACCTGGTCCTGTCAGGACGCGCGCATGAAGTTCGCCCCTGTATTGCTTGCTTTTATTGCGCCGACTGGGGGGCCAAGATCGATCAGCCAATTGCCTGCCAGGTGAATGCGGCCGTGGGCAAAGAAGCCGACTACGAATTCAAGCCTGCGGCGGTGCGCAAGCATGTGGTGGTCATCGGGGCAGGGCCGGCAGGGCTGGAGGCTTCACGCGTACTGGCACGGCGGGGTCACCGCGTCACCTTGCTTGAAAAAGAGCCCCACATCGGGGGACAGCTGGCCCAGGCAGCGATTCCTCCGCACAAGGACCGGCTCAAACCGTTGCTGGCGTATTTTTCATCGCAGCTCCAGACATTGAACGTTGATGTCAGAACGTCTGTCGCTGCTGATGTGCATGAGGTGACACAACTCCAGCCGGATGTCGTGTTGTTTGCGGCAGGCGCGCGTCAGGCCGTGCCTTCGATCCCCGGTGTGGAGCTTTCGCATGTGACCACACCGATGGATCTGTTGTATGAGCGTTACCAACCTGGGGCGACAGCGGTGGTGATTGGCGGTGGCCTCACTGGTTGCGAGGTGGCGGAGTTCCTGGATGAACGCGGGACGCGAACAACCATCGTTCACCCCCACGCAGAATTGGCCAAAGAAGCCGGATCCAATGAACGCTCCCGTGCCATTGCGCATTTGGCCAAACGCCCGGTGTCCTTGATGCTGGGGGCCAGGTGTACTGCCATCTTTACCACGGGGGTTCGTGTACGACAAGCGGACGGCCAAGAGCAGGAAATTCCTGCTGAAACTGTGGTGCTGGCCTGCGGCGTCGTCCCCGATAACCAACTTTACGAACAACTGCAGGACGCGGGTCTGGATGTGCACATGATGGGCGATTGTTGGCGCCCTGGGATGATTGCCACTGCGGTGGCTGATGGGGCCCGGTGGGGACACATGCTTTGATCTCGCATGCCACCAGGTGATCTGCTTGCAACATATGAAACAGGAGACAGCAATGATCAAGATGCAATTTCGACGACTGGTGATGGGCCTTTCTGTCTTGGCCAGTTTTGCTTGGCAGCCCTTGCTGGCGCAGGATTCATTTCCCGAGCGATCGGTGACACTGGTGGTCCCGTACGGCGCTGGCAGTGCAATTGACGGAGTGGCACGAGCCCTGGCACTGGGGGCGCAAAAACACCTGGGACAGACCGTTCTGGTGGACAACCGTTCCGGGGCCGGAGGTGCTCTGGGGGCTGCGTATGCAGCGCGGCGTCCTGCGGATGGGTACACACTGGCCCTGGTATCGATCAATCCGTTTGTGCTGTCTTATTTTTCCAAAGCCTTGCCTCTGCATCCTGTGGATGACTTCACGCATGTGATTTCGACCACAGCTTACCTGATGGCGGTGGCCGTGCGTTCGGACTCCAAAATCAAGGACATGCCAGATTTGGTGGAGGCGATACGCAAGAGCCCCGGCAAACTGACCTACAGCACCTCAGGCATTGCATCCACGGGCTACCTGAACGTGGAAGAGTTCTCATCGCTGGCCAATATCAAGGCCGTGCACGTGCCCTACAAGAGCGGGGCAGAAGCCATGACCGCCCTCCTGGCCGGTCAGGTGGATTTTTTTGCCGATGCCACATGGGCGCCTTTTGCCAAGGACGGTCGGGTCAGACCGTTGATGATTTTTGCCAATGAGCGCTTGAGCAATTACCCGCAAGTGCCCGTCCCGACCGACATCGTCAAAGCCCGGGTTCAGCAGGGATACCTGATGGTGGTTGGACCCAAGGGCATCCCTGCCCCGGTGCTGCAACGATTGCATGACGCCTTCAAAGCGGCACTCAATGAACCGGACTACAAGTCGGTGGTGGAGAAGTTCAATCTGGAAGCCATGTACATGGGCTCTGACGCCTCACGCAAGGCCACGGCAGCATCCATTCCCCCGCTGGAGAAAATGTATTTCACATTGGGACTGGACAAACAGTAATCTGCAAGACGCGACCTGGCATGAGGCACAGGTGGCGCATGACCCTGGAGAAAATCGTGAAGAATGAAACAGCAGCCCGCCTGGCGGAATTCACTACAGCCACTCAGCTGGAGGATTTGTCGCCCCAGGCCTTGATTTCAGCCAAACAACTGGCGCTCAAGACCTTTGCCGGCATGCTGGCCGGTTCGTCCATGGACGCCGGCCAACGCATTGCCGAATTTGTCCGCAGCAAGCCCGATGGCGAACAGGTGGGTGTGGTGGGGCATGCATTCAAAGCGTCCTTGTGGAAGGCCACCTTTGCCAATGCTTTTTTTGCCCATCAGTCCGAGTTGGAAGATGATCGATTGAACACCGGGACTTCCTGGGACATCACCACATTCCCCATGCTTTTGCCGCTGGCGCAACTGCATGGAATGACGGGCAAGGAAATGGTGGTTGCCTCCGCCGTCGGCCTGGAGGTGATGGCGCGCACCTGTCAGTTCTTTCCTCAAGGGTATCTGGGCTTGTCAATTGTCCCGCCCTCCATCGGTCCGGCCGCCACAGCAGCGCGTGCAATGGGCTTGGATGCGGCTCAAACAGCATCAGCGTTTGGTTTGGCCATGTCCGGTGTGCCTCTGTCCTACACCAACTTTGGCACGGATGCCCACTTCTTTGAGACCAGCATGCAGACCATGCATGGATTGATGGCTGCACAGGGGGCATCGCTCGGCTTGTCGAGCAACCCGGACATTGTTCGATTCCTCACCGGGCTGCTGGGCAAGGAGCGGGTGGACGGTGCGCTGATCACCCAAGGTCTGGGCGACGAATGGCAGTTCACCGAAATTTGGGTCAAGAAATTCCCCTGCTGCCTCTACACCCACCGCTACATTGACGGGTTGTTGGAGCTCAAACAGCAGGCGCAGATTACCTCGCAAGACGTGCAGAGCATTCGTCTGCATGTGGCTGCTGGCGCCATGGAGGTTTGCAACCGACCTTCGCCTGAGACCATCGGCGACTTGCAATTCAGTTTTCAGCATGTCATGGGGTCTGCTTTGCTCGATGACGATGTCAACTATCACCACATTCACATCGACCGCGTCTCCGACCCCGCCTACGTCCAAGAACGCAAAAAAGTCGAGGTGGTGGTGCGCAGCGATTGGACCTCTCGTTTGCCGGTGGAAAGCCCAGCCTTGCTGGAGGTGACATTGAACAATGGCCAGGTGTTGACCAATGCACGCCAATACCCCACGGGGACACTGCAAGAGCCCTTGACCCTGGATTTCGTGAAAGGCCTGTTCGACAAATTCGTTGGTGAAAACCTGGCGGAATCGGATAGACACTTTGCAGCCAATGCCATCGGCGAGTTGGAGCGTCTGGACGCCAAGGATGCCGCTCACCTGATCGGCATCATGAACCGCGGCCGGCACTGAATTTTCCTCATACCCACCCCTGGAGATCATTCCTATGTACCGAAGAGACTTCCTGCAATCGACGGGTTTGTTCATGCTGGCAAGTTCAGCTTCTACTGTGGCCAGATCACAGGCAGGTGACTATCCCTCGCGACCTATCCATCTCATCGTGCCCTTTGCCGCTGCGGGGATCACCGACATCTCGTCCAGGACCTTGGCCAGCAAATTGACAGAGCGCATCGGCCAAAGCGTGGTTGTGGAGAACAGGGCAGGGGGGAATCAGGTCATCGGGACCGAATACGTGGCCAAGTCTCCCCCGGATGGCTACAGGCTGGTCATGGGAACCATGGGGTCTCACGCCGTGAACGCCTCCTTGCGCAAGGATCTCCGCTTCAGTGTGCGAGATGATTTCGCGCCCATTTCACTGGTGACGGCGCAGCCATTGATCCTGGTGGTCAACCCCGCTTTGAATGTGAACTCACTGGCGCAATTGTTTGCCCTGATCAAGGCAAACCCGGGTCGCCGCACGTTCGGATCGGCCGGTGTCGGGACTTCAGCCCACATGGCTGGTGAGCTGTTGCAATCCAAAACCGGTATGTCCATGGTGCATGTGCCGTACAAGGGCAGCGGGCCGATGCTGACCGATCTGCTAGGCGGTCAAATTGACATGGCCTTTGACTACGCGCCCACCGCGTTGCCCCACATCCGAGCAGGCCGCTTGCGAGCGCTTGCCGTCACCGATGCCAAACGGGTCGACTTTGCGCCCGACCTGCCGGCCATGAGCGAGGTGGTTCCCAACTTCAGGGTGCTGGCTTGGCAAGGTTTGTTCGCCCCGGCGGCGACGCCTGCCGCTGTGCTGGATAAGCTGAACTCCGAGGTGCAGGCCATCATGCGTTTGCCCGATGTCGCTGCCAAAATGCGTGACCTGGGCGCAGAGCCCGTCGGCAATTCGCGTGAAGAATTCACGCGATTTGTCCGAAACGAGATCGATATGTGGGCCGAGGTGATCAAGGCCAACGGCATCACGGCGGATTGATGGCGCGGGTGATGTTGTTCATCATCTTCACGGGCTGACCCTCCAGCCATTGCAACACCGCCATCACGCCCGGCGCCACGATCCACTCGTAACCTTCAGGAGTGAAGGCGCCCAGATGCGGCTGCAGCAACACTTTCAAGTGTTGGCGGACCCAGTGATTGATCGGGAGCGGCTCTTCCCAGAACACGTCCAATCCTGCGCCAGCAATCTGACCGCTGTCCAGTGCCCATTTCAAGGCCTTCTCATCCACCAGGGCCGCCCGCGCGGTGTTGATGAAAATCGCTGAAGGCTTCATCTGCTTGAAAGCTTCGACGCCGATCATCGATTGGCTTTGTGCCGTGACATTGGCATGCAGGGTCACCACATCGCTGGATCGAAGCAACTCATTCAAGCTGACGGCTTGCACGCCTTGATCGGCCGCTTTTTCAGGCGTCAGACGAGGGCTCCAGGCGATCACCCGCATGCCGAATGCCTGTCCGATGCGAGCGACGAGTGAGCCGACTTTCCCCGTGCTGCCGATGACACCGAGCGTCTTTCCCACCAAACCCATGCCAGCCAGCGTCTGCCATCCGCCTTGTTGCAAGACGGACTGGTTGTGCAGGACGTTGCGTGCCAGGCCCAGAATCAGCATCCAGGTGAGTTCAGCCGTTGTGTGGTGCGGCACACTGGATGCGGTGCCCGGCGTGGCGCAGGTCACATGCACGCCGGCCCGGGTGGCAGCATCGAGATCCACATGCGGTTGCAGGCGAGGGCCGCAGACGGACAGCAACTGCAGGCCTTGAACCCGCGCAAAGACATCGGCATCAAACATGACGCGGTCTCGAATCGTGATGACGGCGCAAGCGCCTGACAGTCGTTGCAGCAACTCATCGCGGCTGCCCGTCTTGTCGGTGTAGATGGTGAGGTCTGAACGCTGGGCGAGTTCCTGAACACAGGGCATGTCGCGGGCGCAATTCAGATAGTCCTCCATCAGAACGACACGGGGCAGGGGAGTGACTGGGCTGGGGTGAGAACTCATGGTTTTTACGTGGTGACAGCTGAGTGGCAAGATCTTATACTTAGATTAAGTAAAAAAGATATTGGATCCTGACCTGCATTCATGGCGGATCAGGTTGTCACTCTTTCGGAGACCTGCGATGTCCGATCCCCAGATTTACCTCCGCGTCCATCGAGTCGCTCCCGACTTGTGCACACGTGCCCGCCAAGTGACGGTGGCTGATTTGCATGAAAACACGGGGCAGTTTGCCTATGTGGGTTTGATGTCATCGCGCATGCGTCGGGTCACCCAGGGCCATGTCGTTGGGCCTGCGATCACGGCGCTGTGCCGCCCGGGCGACAACCTCATGATGCATCGTTCGCTCAGCCTGGCTCAGCCGGGGGACGTGCTGGTGGTGGTGAGTCAGGGCGAGACATCGGCGGCCCAGTGGGGGGACATTGCCACGCGCTTTGCCAAGAAGCGAGGGTTGGCCGGTGTCATCGTGCAGGGCAGCGTGCGTGATGTTGACGCTGTGACCGAGCTGGGATTTCCTGTCTGGGCCACAGAGGTGTCGCCGGTTCATGCCGACAAAGGCAAGCTCGGTGGTGTCAACATTCCTGTGGTGTGTGGCGGGGTTCTGGTGCATCCGGGTGATCTGATCGCGGCTGACGGGGATGGGGTCATCGTCATCCAACGTCGGCACGCTGAGACCGTGATCGCCGGTGCTGAAGCCAAGATGCGTCGTGAGGAAGAGGTGGCGTCCCGCATCGAAGCCGGCGAGATGCTCTGGAATCTCACCGGTTCGTCCACGGCTTTTGACAAACTGGGGGCGGTTGAAATCGACGCCGCCTTTGACGATCAGGGGATGTCATGAAACGCAAGCATTTTTTAGGTATGTGCGCCGCACTGGGTGGTTCCACCCTGCTGTCACCGGTTTTCTCTCAGTCGCGCTATCCGCAAAAGGTGGTGCGCATCGTAGTGCCTTATGTGGCGGGCGGCAACCTCGATGTCACGGCCCGCCTGTTCGCGCAACATCTGTCTGACGAGCTGGGTCAACCTTTCGTGATAGAGAACCGGCCAGGTGCCAATGGCAACACCGGGACCGACCAGATCGTGCGCACCGCACCGGATGGTTACTCGCTGGCAATGGTGTCGGCTGGCACGCTGGGCATCAATCCTGCGCTGTATGCGAACATGCCGTTCGATCCCGAGAAAGACCTAACGCATATCTCGATCGTGGCCACCGGGCCGATGGTGCTGCAGGTGTCGCCCTCCTTGTCGGTGAAGTCGGTGCAAGAGTTGGTGGAGCTGGCGCGTCAACAACCTGGCAAACTCAATTTCGGCAGTGGTGGCAACGGCACGCTTTCGCACCTGTCCTTGGAAATGCTGAAGTTACGTGCCGGCGTGAACATCGTGCATGTCGCTTACAAAGGGACGTCGCTGGCCACCAACGACGTGATGGCGGGCCACATACAGGGCATGTTCGACACCCTCAGCACGGCAGCCCCTCTGATTCAACAGGGCAAGGTGCGTGCACTTGCGGTCACCTCGGCGCGTCGCTCTTCCGCTTTTCCCAATGTCCCCACCATTGCCGAAATGGGTGTGCGCGACTATGCCGCAGAGACGTGGGCCGGGTTGGTGGGCCCGCCGGGTATTCCGCGCGATATCGTCAACCAGTTGCAGACGGCCATCGCCAAAATCGCTGCACGCCCTGACGTTCAACAACGGCTCTCGGGGGTTGGAAGTGAGGCGGTCGGCAACACGCCCGAGCAGTTCCGACAGCAACTGGCGTCCGAGCGCCTGCGCTGGGCGGAGGTCGTGAAGTTGTCGGGTGCCAAGACCTACTGATTTTTTTGCACCCCGTATCAAGGAATTCCCCATGAAGATCAACCCATTGTCGTACGCGCTTGGCGCCGAAATTCTGGAAATCGACCTTCGCGAAACACTGTCCGACGACAGCATTGCGGCCATTCGACAGGCCTGGGTGGATCACCAGGTGCTGTGCTTCCCGGGTCAGTCACTGACACCGCAACAGCAGATCGCGTTTTGCTCTCGTTTCGGTCCCTTGGACGATCACCGCAATCGTCCGCTGTGGAATCGACCTGATTTCCCTGAAGTGAACATTGTGTCGAACAAGCCTCAGACCATCGGTGGCAAGACGTTGATGACCTTGATTGCCGACAAATGGCACACCGACATGTCCTTCTCTGACCGGGCGGCAACAGCGAGTTGGTTGCATGCGCTGCAATTGCCCACCATTGGTGGCGACACCATGTTTTCCAGCATGTACCGGGCCTACGAAGCGTTGTCCCCCAGCATGCGAAAGTTGGCGGAACAACTGCAGGGCGTGCATGACGTCAGTGGTGCACCAGACTTTCACCGCTATACCCCGCAGGTGCAGGAAGAGCGCAAGCGCAACTACCCCCCGGTGGTGCATCCGGTGGTTCGCACCCATCCAGAGTCTGGGCGCAAGCACTTGTTTGTGGGCGGTTTCCTGAAGCATTTTGTGGGCTACACCGAGCGCGAGAGCCGACCGTTGATCGACTTCTTCAACGAATTTGCCAGCGGCCCCGAGTTCGTTTACCGACATCAATGGAAAATGGGCGATGTGCTGATGTGGGACAACCGCTGTCTTCTCCACTATGCCGTGCAAGACTACGACCCGACCCAGTTGCGCGTGTTGCAACGTTGCACCTTGTTCGCGCCCGTCAGTGGCGCGTACTACGACGCCAGTGAAGAAGATGGTATTCGCAAGACGCCCTGGTCCAGAAGTGCTGTGCAGGGTTCGGCGTCCACTTCGCAGCCCTCCATGGCGCCCGCTCAGTGAGCTCAGCTTCATTCATCCCCCCATCAGTAGGAACCGCTATGCCCTTGACAGCCGCCACTCAAGATGTGACATCGTTTGCATCACCCAGAGCCATTCCCATGCCAGCGCTCATCGGGGCCGAGATTGTTGGTATCGATGTGGCAGCCGGACCATCGCAGGCCGACTACCAGTTCCTGCGCGATGCATTGCATGAGCATTCGGTGATTGTGCTGCGTGGTCAGGACATCACCCCCCAGCAGCAACAGTCGTTTGGAGCGCATTTTGGGGAGCTCCGCACGTCTTTCTACAACCGCTACGCCGTCCCGGATGTGCCCGCTTTGACGATCGTGTCCAACTTACGAGGTGCGGATGGCGAACTGATTGGCATCGCAGACGCGGGCATGCTGTGGCACACCGATGGCTCTTACCTCAAGACGCCCGACATGTACACGGTGCTGTATGGCATCGAGATTCCCCATGAGGGCGGGCATGTGCTGGGTGACACGGTGTTCGCCAGTGCCTGGGGTGCCTATGATGCTTTGCCGCCAGAGATGCAGCGACGCGTGGATTCTCTGCGGGCGGTACACAGTTTTACGGTCCACCTCGAAAAGAAACAGGCCAAAGGGCAGCTCAAGCGCGCGCCTCTCACCGAGGAGCAGAGAAAAAAGGTGCCGGATGTCGACCATCCGGTGGTGCGCACACACCCCATCAATGGGCGCAAGTGCTTGTTTGTGACCGAGGGCCACACCAGTGAAATTGTGGGGCTTGATGGTGCCGAGGGAAGCGAGTTGCTGGAGTTTCTCACCGAGCACGTCAAACAGCCGCAGTTTCAATACCGCCACCATTGGAAGAAGGGCGACTTGATCGTGTGGGACAACTGCGCTGTTCAACACCTGGCGGTGTTCGACTATGGTCAGATTCCACGTCGCCTGCATCGCGCAGGTATTTCAGGGCCGGTGCCCGTCTGATGGATGGGAGACCTCGATGCGTGACACGATGATGAAACGCCGTGGCTGGCTCGTGGCTGCTGTCTTGACAATGGCGGCTGGACCACAAGCCTTTGCGCAATCGCCCTGGCCGAGCAAGCCGATCCGTCTGGTGGTGGCCTATCCGCCGGGTGGGCCGCTGGATGTTCTGGCGCGCGCGCTGGCGCAACCCCTGAGCGAAGCTCTGGGTCAGCCTGTGCTTGTTGACAACCGCGCCGGTGCCGGCGGTGTGATCGGCAGCGACTTCGTGGCCAAGGCCACGCCCGATGGCTACACGCTGCTGTATGGTTCCACGCCGCTGTCGATCCAGGAAACCCTGTTGCCCAAGTTGCCTTACTCGGTCTACAAGGATTTCACGCCCATCGCCAACATGGCGCTGGGCCCACAGGCCCTGGTGGTTGGTAACACGGTACCGGTGAACAGTGTCAAAGAACTGATCGATTACGGTAAAGCACAGCAAGGTCGCTTGAACTATGCCTCACCCAGCACGGGGGGCTCCAACCATCTGGCCGCCGAGATGTTCAAAGGGATGGCGGGTTTTGACGCCACGCATGTCCCGTACAAGGGGGGGGCGCCTGCCGAAATCGATCTCATCGCCGGACAGGTGACGTTCATGTTTGGCGCGTTCAGCAACTCGATGGCGCAGGCAGACAAGGGCTTGCTGAAGGTGCTGGGGGTGTCCTCCAAAAAGCGGATGGCCAAGGCGCCTCATGTGCCTGCCATCGCAGAGACACTGCCGGGTTTTGAGGTGGAGTCTTGGTACGGAGTGTTGGGCCCAGCTGGTTTGCCGCCCGCCGTGACCACTCGATTGAATGCAGAGATCAACCGGATTCTGGGTTCAGAAGAGATGAAGAAGCGGTTTGTTGCGATGGATCTGGAGGCAACCCCCTGGACGCCTGCGCAATTCAACGACCACATTCGGCGCAACACCGCCACGTGGGCCAAGGTCATCAAGGATGCCAACCTCAAGGCCGAATGAGCCGCAGCATCGGGAGAAGCCAATGAACAGTCAAGCAGCAGTGGGGCAGGGGGATGTCAACGACATCGAGATTGTCCCGAGTGGCAAGCCCGCCGGCGCGGAAATTCGGGGAGTGGATATTTCACGCGGCGTCTCAGAGGCTGCAATGGCGAAAATCCGCGATGCCCTGCATCGCTGGAAAGTGGTGGTGCTGCGCAACCAGCACATCACACCCGAGCAGCAGATCGCCTTCAGCCGTTATTTTGGACGCCTGGAGCGCCACGTGATCCCACAGTACCTGGTGCCGGGTTATCAGGAGTTGGTGCGCGTGTCCAACGTGTTGGATGAACATGGCAAGCCCATCGGTTTGGTGGATGCTGGTCGTGTATGGCACAGCGATGGTCATTTTCTGCCAGAGCCCAATCTCTATTCGATGTTGTATGCGATCGAAATCCCTACCGACGAGCAGGGCGAACCCCTCGGTCCCACCCTGTTTGTGAACACCGCGCATGCCTACGACGACTTGCCAGCGCAGACCCAACAGCGCATCCGGTCGCTGCGCGCCGGTAACTCGCTGGCCAATGTTTACGCCCGCATGCATGCAGAGAATGCCGCCAAAAATCGACCGCCCTTGACCGAAGAACAAAAGAAAGAAGCTATTCACCCAGTGGTACGGACACACCCGTTCACCGGTGAAAAATGCTTATACGTCAGCCGGGCGGCGACAGGACGCATCCTGGACATGGACCCGCAGGAGAGCGATGCTTTGATCGGCGAGTTGGCCGACTGGTCGGTGCGTGACGAACATGTTTACTCACATCGTTGGGCCGTGGGTGATCTGTTGATGTGGGACAACTGTTCTGCGCAGCACATGGCGGTGGGAGACTACGCCTTGCCCCAGCGACGTTTGCTGCACCGCACGACGGTGGGTGGTCTGCCAACCTCATGACGGTTTCCTCCAAATCATCCTCGGCCAAGCCCAGCCTGCGCTTGCTGGAGATGTTTCTTGCTGTCGTTGAAAACGCGACGATGAGTGCGGCGGGAACACGTTTGGGTATGAGTCAAGCCGCCGTGTCACAAGGCATCACACAGTTGGAAGACATACTGAGGGTGAAACTGTTCGACCGCAGCGTGCGCCCGCCGGCGCTCACACTGGTGGGCAGCTCGGTGCTGCGCTCGGCGCGTGAGGTCATGTCTGGCATGCGTGAGCTGGAAGACACCGCTCGTTACGGAGCCCTTGGGCGCGCACCCATGATCAGGCTGGGCATGCTGGACAGTTTCACTTCAACGGCTGGCGCCCACATGCTGCTTCAGCTCAAGGACGCCGCAGGTGAATGGACTGTGACCTCGGGTTTCAAGAGCACCAGCATGCAGGCCTTGCTGGACCGCCAGGCCGACGTCATCATCACCTCCGAGGATCGCACGGCACCCGGGATTGTCACCCAACCCTTGCTGACGGAGTCGTTCATTTTGGCGGTACCCCAAGCCTATCGAGGCTCCTTGAGTGACGTGGGCCAACTGGCCACCAGCGTTCCCTTTATCCGCTACGGGCGCGATTCACACATGGGCGCGGGGATTCAAGGCTACCTGTCACGCGCTGGGGCCGAAGCCAAGGTTCGCTACCAGTTCGACACGACGGATGCGGCCTTGCGAATGGTGGCTGCAGGTTTTGGCTGGACCATCATGACACCCTTGATCTATCTGAAGTCGATGGTGCCATCGTCTGCCGTCCAGGTGGCGCCGCTTCCTGGCAAGGCGATCCATCGCACCCTGATCGTGGCCATGCGCGTCAATGAGGCCCAGGACTTGTTGCCGCGCATTCGCTTGGCCGCCATAGACGCCCTGCGCGAGGTGGTGCAACCCCAAATCAAGACCATGCTGCCGAATTGCATGAATCATTTCAAGATTGCAGGTCGTCTGCCTGCTCGCAAGCGGGATTGATCACCCACTGCCTGCGGTTGATGCAGGCCAGGCAGGGGGGCTCAGGATGAGGACAACTGGGCCACGCTGCGCCAACAGAGTGTCGGATCCGCTTCGTAGTCAGCGATCACCCAGGCTCGTGTGGGGTGATCTGACATGTCGAGCAGGAATTCGCGGATCACCCGCACCGAGGCCTGGTCCAGTGCAGCGTAGGGCTGATCAATGCAGGTGATGGTGGCTCCACTGGCCATCAGTCCCACCAGGGCCACTTTTCGGCGACTACCGGTGGACAACATGAACAGGCGTTTGCCCAGATGCTGCTGGAGTTGCAGGGCACTTATCAAGTCAGCCTGAAGGTCTGAATTCCATCGGGGGCAACGTGCTTTCAGGTCTGCCCAGACCTCTTCAGGCGTCAACTCGTCTTGCTCGGGAAGGCGCAGGTCCAGCCAAAGCACATCCGGGGTTGTTGACCGGTGATCTCGGGTTTCCTCGGACAAGGATTGAAGCAAACGGGTTTTTCCACTGCCTTCATCGCCAGTCACCGCATTCAAGCCGGGCAAGATGCGCAACCCCTGCCATTCCAGCAATGGCTTCTGATCCGTTGGGTCTGGCAGCTGATTCCACATCTTTGAAGACTCAACGAATCGTCAGATCCTGTGGCGAGCAGAGCTGAGACACGGCAGATGTTCCATCGTCATTGAGCGGAAAAAAACCTGGCAGCTGGATATTGCTCAAGTAGCGATAGCTGCTGAAAGCCATAGACCAATCGCCAAAGCGACGCTCATTCATGGGCATCCGGGCCAGCACTTGAAGGTTTCGATGCCTGGTATCTCTGAGCAAGGATGCCCACAGATGCTCGATGGCTGGCGGGGGCCCCTCAATGCATTGGGTAAATTCACCATCGGCATACAGCAGGTGGCCGGTGATGCCCAATTCGGCATTCCGTTGTCGGGCCTGGTTCAACAGCTTGAACAAGTCATGCGTGCCAAACGGTTCGGTGGCCGTTGAGGTGTACAGCAAACGCTCCAGCGTGCTCATGGGATTGAAGGGGGACCAGGGTTCAATGCTCAGTAGGTAGCGCATCATCGTCGATGAACCTGACACGAAATTGTCTTCAAAGAACCACCCGCCCACTCAAAAAGTCATTTCTTGTCCTCGGTTTCAGCCCGGTACACTTGCCGGTCTGATGGCGGAAAACGAGGGGACATGAAGAAGCTGATGACTGGGTTGTTTCTCATGGTGACCGTCACCTTGAGTGCTGTTGCGGCAGAGGTGCTTGTCGCCGTGGCGTCCAACTTTGGTGCGCCCATGCAAAAAATTGTCCAGTCCTTTGAGCAAGAGACGGGGCACAAAGCCGTGCTCGCCTTGGGATCCACCGGACATTTTTATACCCAAATCATGCATGGGGCACCGTATGACGTGTTGCTGGCTGCTGACAGCGCAACCCCTTTGAAAATTGAACAGCAAGGCAAAGCCGTGGTGGGTTCCCGTTTCACCTATGCCACCGGAAAACTGGTGTTGTGGAGTCTGCAGCCAGGACGGGTGGATCCCCAGGGTGACATCCTGCGCCGTGGTCAATTTCAACGCATCGCGATGGCCAACCCCAAACTGGCGCCTTACGGGGCAGCCGCCATCGAAACCCTGGGCCGAATGGGGATCTTGAACGAGGTGCAACGTAAACGCGTTCAAGGTGAGAACATCGCCCAGGCTTATCAATTTGTCGCCACGGGCAATGCAGACCTGGGGTTTGTGGCTTTGTCCCAAGTGATGACCGACGGCAAGCTTCATTCTGGGTCGGCCTGGGTCGTGCCTGCCAATTGGTACTCGCCCATCAGGCAAGACGCCATTTTGCTGACCCCGGGTCAAAGCAATGCTGCCGCCCATGCCCTGTTGAAATTTCTTCGAACCGAAAAAGTCAAAACCCTCATTCATTCGTTTGGATACGAATTGTGAACCTCCTGCCAACCATGCGTTCTGAAACGATTGATGCGATTGTCCTGACTCTGCAGTTGGCGTCCCTCACCACCGTTTTGTTGCTGATCTTGGCAACCCCTTTGGCCTGGTGGCTGGCGCAAACAAAGTCCCGATGGCGGGTGCCCATCGGTGCGTTGGTCACCTTGCCTCTGGTGCTGCCACCTTCAGTGTTGGGTTTTTACATGCTGGTGGTCATGGGGCCCCAGGGCCCTCTGGGGCAATTGACACAGGCACTGGGATGGGGCGTGTTGTCTTTCACCTTCATGGGGTTGTTGATCGGTTCACTCGTGTTTTCCTTGCCGTTCGCGGTTCAACCGATCCAGCTGGCGTTTGAATCCATGGGGCGTCGACCCATGGAGGTGGCCGCCACCTTGAGGGCCTCGCCATGGGATGCATTTTTCACGGTGGCACTACCCCTGGCCAAACCGGGCTTGCTGACAGCCGCCATCATGGGTTTCGCGCACACGGTGGGTGAGTTTGGCGTTGTGTTGATGATTGGGGGAAATATTCCTGGCAAGACACAAGTGGTCTCCACGCAAATCTACGGGCATGTGGAAGCCATGGAGTATCCGCAGGCCCATGCATTGGCCGCAGGCATGGTGATTTTTTCATTCGTGGTCTTGGGCTTGTTGTCGATGCTGAAGCATCGCCAAGGCAGAGGAATGCGATGACGGCACCCCAAGCTCTACACATTCGATTAAAGCTGGACAGGGCAGAGTTCTCGCTGGATGTTGATATGAGCTTGCCTGGCGGTGGTATTTCTGTCCTGTTCGGTCCTTCGGGGTCGGGAAAAACCACACTGTTGAGGTGCATCGCGGGCCTGGAGCCCGCAGCAACAGGCCTGGTGCAGATCGGGGAAGACTGTTGGCAGTCCAGCGAGATCGGCGTCATGCTGCCTCCCCATCGACGAAGCATGGGTTACGTGTTTCAAGAGGCCAGCCTGTTTGAGCATCTGGACGTCAGAGGAAACATCGAATTCGGTTTCAAGCGCAACACCGTGGGCCGCACCCCGGGCCTCCTGAACGAGGCCATCGATCTCCTTGGCATTGGACACTTGTTGCACCGACCCGTGAGTGGGTTGTCCGGCGGTGAGCGCCAACGGGTGGCCATTGCCCGGGCATTGGCCACTCGCCCCCAGTTGTTGTTGCTCGATGAACCCATGGCGGCTTTGGATTCGGCCAGAAAACTGGAGGTGTTTCCTTGGCTCGAACGACTGCGAGATGAGCTGCGCATTCCCATGATCTATGTGACCCATTCGATGGACGAGTTGACACGGCTCGGAGATCACCTCGTGGTTCTGGATCAAGGCCGAATCCGAGCCCAGGGGCCTATGTCTCAAACCTTGTCCCGCATGGACGCTCGGCTGATCGAGGGGCAGGATATCGGGGTACTCCTCGAGGGGCAGGTCGCGGCGATCGAGACCGAATGGCATCTCGCCAAAGTGGCTTTTGATGGCGGCCACTTATGGGTGCGCAGCGATGACATGTGGGTGGGAAAGACCGTTCGGCTACGGGTGCTGGCACGCGACATCAGCATCGCCACCCAGGAGCCTGCGAAAACGAGCATTCAAAATCACGTGCCGGCTGAAATCGTCGACGCCATGCCCGATACGCATCCATCGCAAATGCTGGTGCATTTGCGGTTCGGCTCTCACTTGCTGATGGCCAGAATCACTCGACGCGCCTGGAGTCAACTCAGCTTAGAGAAGGGGCGCACGGTGTGGGCTCAGCTGAAAACCGTTGCCGTGGTTCATTGAGCATCAATCCCGGACATGAGCGCCAACACCTCGGCGGTGGAGGCGGTGTCTTCCATAGCCAGTCCCATGGCCATGGCTGCGGTGTAGATGGACGCGCTGGCCTGAAAGAGTGGAGTGGGGCAGTTGACAGATTTGGCCATGTCGCCAATGACTTGCATGTCCTTCTGCCACACCTCGACTTTCATGGTGGGCGGCGTGTACTTGCGTTCGATCATGAAGGGCATGCGTAAACGCATGACGCCGGTACCCAACACCGGGCTTGGCCCAAAATGCTGCATCACCATGTCGAGGTCCAGCCCCATTTTGCGGCAGAAATTGACCGACTCGGCGTAAGCGACGTTGTAGATGGCCACCAGATGGTTGGCAGCGAATTTCAGCTTCGTGCCTGCGCCCAGCGGTCCCACGTAGGGGGTTTGGTCGGTGAAGGCATTCAGGATTGGGGTGACTTGATGGCACGCGCCTTTGGGACCACTGACGTAGATCGTCCACGCCCGGTCTTTCATGCGCGCGGCAGTGCCGCTGATTGGGCAATCCAGCATCAGCCTGTTCTGCTTTTTCAAAGCACTGGCCGCCTTTTCCTTGTCTGCCAAGGGGAGGGTGCTGGTTTCGATCACGATTTGCTTCTTGTCTCGACGGGACTCCTGAGCCAACTCGGCGACCACCGACTCCAGGGCTTTGGGGCTGGCCAGAGAAATCAGCAGCACATCTGCGCGCTGAGCGACCGCCCGGCTGGAAGAGGCCACCTGTCCGCCTGCTCGACGCAGTCGGTCCCGGCACGGGGCGGAAATGTCGTAGCCAATGACCTTGAAGCCGTGCTGGATGAGGGTCTCAGCCATGATGCCCCCCATGATGCCTAATCCGATGATGCCGACGCTGGGATGTTGGGCTTGCTTCATGCGTTGATCCTGTCTTGATGGAACGAGTGGGTAATTTGCGCGACTATAACGCTCTGGTATTTCCCCTAGGTAGCTTGCTGCGAAATTCACGGGAAACATAGAATTCCACTGCGAAAATTGAATCCATATCTACAGGGAGTCTGCGCTATGAAAATCGGAACCTTCATGATGCCCTTGCACCCACCGTCCCGGTTGGCGCACGAGACATTGGCTGAAGACCGCGAAGCCATCTTGTTGGCGGATCGTTTGGGTTACTGCGAAGCCTATGTGGGCGAGCACGTGACCGACTTGGCCGAGAACATCACCAACAACCTGATATTTTTGGCCAGCGTGGCGCATGAGACCCGGCAGATCAAACTGGGCAGCGGAACCATCAACATGCCCAACGGCCACCCGGCCTCTATCGCGGCCAATGTGTCCATGCTCGACCACATGCTGAAGGGGCGCTTCATCATGGGCATCAGCCCGGGCGGCTTGATGTCGGATGCCGAAGTCTTTGGCAACTACGGCAAGGACCGCCTGGAGATGTTCGTCGAAGCCATCGACATGGTGCTGGCCATCTGGAAGGGCACGGCGCCTTACAACCTGGAAGGCAAGTACTTCAAGGTCAGCACAGAAAAAACGATGTTCCCCGAGATCGGGCAGGGCATCATTCTCAAGCCTTATCAACAGCCGCATCCACCCATTGTGGTGACGGCAGTGGCGCCCTTCTCGAAAGGGGTGACGGCAGCAGCCGCTCGTGGATGGGAGCCCATTTCTGCCAACTTCTTGTTGCCCGAGTGGGTCAAGTCCCATTGGCCAAGCTATGTGGAAGGATGCAAGCAGGGTGGGCGAGAGGCCGATCCCGCCAACTGGCGTGTGGCCAAAAGCATTTTCGTCACCGAGGACGACGACAAACTGGCGCAGCGTTATGGCCACACCCCCGAGGGGCCATACCACTTTTATTTCAAGCAACTCACCCGCAAGCTCGTCGGTTTTGGCGGCCGCTCCAACCTGTTCAAGCTGGATCAAAACGAACCCGATGAAAACATCAACGCTGACACCGTGACCCCCAAGCTGGTGCTTGCGGGTTCCGTCAACAGTGTGGTGGATCAGATCCTGGCGTTCCGGGAAAAAACCGGTGACTTCGGGACCCTGCTGTACGCCTGCCACGATTGGGTGGATCCGGCCTTGGCGAAAAAATCCATGGAACTGATGGCCGAGAAAGTCATGCCGCAGGTGAATGCGGCCATCGCCCGCTCGGGCGGGCGCGTCTGAGCCTGCGATAGGGTCAGGCCAAGGCCTGCATCAGTCTTTCACGGCTGAAGGGCAGGCGCCTGACGCGTGTGCCCAAGGCAACAGCCACCGCATTGCCCACCGCCGCGGCCAATGGGCCGGCGGCGGCTTCCCCGACCCCCAGGGACGGTTCATTCACACGATCGATCAGTTCGATCGTGATCGATTCGGGCACTTCCGAGAAGGTGAGAATAGGGTATTGGTCCCAGTCACTCGAGGTGATCTCGCGGCCGTGGAACCGGACTTCCTCTTTCAGCGTCCAACTCAAGGCCTGGATCAGTCCGCCCTCAATCTGATTGCGACACCCGTCCGGATTGATGACCATGCCAGCGTCCACAGCCGCCCACAGCCGAGGCACCGCCAGGTCGTCCCCCAACACCACTTCAGCCACCACCGCCACATACGCGGCCTTGTTTTTGTAGCGTCCCAGCGCGACCCCCAGCGCACGATCGCCCCGGTCTGCCCACCCCGACATTTGTGCCACCCGTTCAAGCACGTCCCTGGCGCGTGGGTCCTTCAGGTGGTTCCATCGAAATTGCACCGGATCCATGGCGGCGGCCAAGGCCAACTCATCCATGAAGGATTCAATCGCAAAGGTGTTGCCAAACGCCCCCAGGGTTCTCAAGGAGGACGTGCGCAAGGGCATGTCAGGCACAAAGTGATACTGCACATCCTGTTCGATCGCGTACAGGGCAACCGAGTTGCGATGACCGCCACCGCCCATGGCCATGGGCAGGTCTGCTGGCCCCTGAATCGGATGGGGCGGCTCCATTTGCCACGCCCCCAGCAGATTGACGCCTTCGCCCAGGCCGGGACGCATGCCGTGTCGTCCACTCCAGACCTGCATCGACCATTGGCAGATGCGCTGCTGTGCGTCCAAGGCCGCACGCAGTTGCATGTGCATGGCCGAGCCCACGGGGGAGATACTCAACTCATCTTCCCGTCGCCACAACACACGCACCGGTCGCTCGGGCACCGACCAGGCGAGCAAAGCCGCATCAAATGCCGCATCGTCCGCTCCATTGTGGCCATAGCAGCCTGAGCCGGGCAGGTGAATCACATGAACGGCGGACTCCTCGATGCGCAAGCCACGGGCGATTTGCGCGCGCAGTTGAAACACCCCTTGTGAATGCGTCCAAACGGTCAAACGCTGATCTTGTCGATGGGCCAAGGCGCAAGAGGGGCCGATCGATCCATGGGCAATGTAGGGTTTGCTGTAGTCTGCGCTCAGGCGTGTCACGATGTCTTGGTCGTCAGACAGGGGCGCGGCAGATTGCACGGTTTCTGTGCGTGCCGGGCTTTGCTGCAAGTAGGTCGATGGGTCTTCTGAGTGACCATCGCTCGCAGGCGGCTCCCAGGTCAGCCAGGGGCGGGCTTTTTCGGCCGCTTCCTGCAAGGTGGACTCCTGAGGCCCGAGCAGGGCGAGAAACTGTCCCGACTGGAACACCTGAGCAACCCCCTTCAACGCGTGCAGGCGTTCCAGAGGAGGGTTGACCAGCCGGGCGGACACATGGGCCGATCGCAAGACCCGGGCATGCCACATGTCGGGAAGCACTGCATCGTGAATGAAGGTGCCGGCGTTCATCTTGCTCATCAAATCCACACGGGGCAGGCTGCGTCCAATCCATTGAAACTGTGCCGCCTGCTTGAGCGGCCAGCGCTCCTCAACCGCTTGATGCCAATTCACCTCGGGGGCCAGCATGGCATAGGCAGACCGTTGACCCTGAGGGCCTTGCACATAACCCTCTTGGGTGGTGAGCTCTGAGGCCTGGCAGCCCCATGCATGGGCGGCGGCTTCACACAGCAGACCGCGTGCATGGGCGCACACCTGCCGCAAGGAAAGCCCCCCCACCTCGACCGAGAGACTGCCAGCGGTGTACCACTCGTTGGGACCTTGCCCGGTGTCGCCCGAGACCAGTTGAATCTGATCGGGGCGGACGTCCAGTTCATCGCAGGCCATTTGCAGCAAGGCCGTCAAAATGCCTTGACCCAATTCAACCTTGCCCGTTTGAAGCCAGATCTGACCCTCAGGGGCAAACCGAATCCACTGCGACAGCAACGGGTGCTCAACAATGCTTTTGGTCAGGCTCATGGTCGGCCTTCCTCAGGCAGCGCGCAATTGCGCGGCCGCACGCTTGACCGCACGCAAGATGCGCAGGTGGCTGCCGCACCGACACAGATTGCCATCCAGGGCTTTTCGTATCTCGGTATCTGTGGGGTTCGGGTTGTGTTCAAGCAAGGCTTTGGCAGACATCAGAATGCCCGTCAGGCAATAGCCGCATTGCCCCGCCTGCTCTTGTTCGAAGGCTTGCAGCAGGGGGTGGGGCACATCACCATGCAAGGCCTCAACCGTTACCACCGAAGCATGACGCACCTGCCACAGCCGTGTGTCGCACGACTGCACGGCTTGTCCATTCACTTGCACCGTGCAGGCACCACATTGGCCCAGGCCGCAGCCAAACCGGGTGCCCTGACATCCCTCTTGCCGCAAGGCGTCCAGCAACAGCATTTGGTCATCGAGGGGCCAGTGGCAGGGCTGGCCGTTCAACTGGAATTCAACGCTTTCAGGCATGCTCGCCGCCATGGAAAACACCCAGATAGGGCGTGATCAGGCTGTCGTCCTGCAGCACGGATTGGGCACTGCCGCTGTAGGCCACCGAGCCCGTGTTCAAGACCACCACGTCATCGGCCAGGGAAAGGGCCAGCTTCATGTTTTGTTCGACCAGCACGATGGACAAACCTTCATCCTTGAGCTTGGCGATGGTTCGCCCCACCTCGGCCACGATCAACGGCGCCAACCCTTCGGAGGGCTCATCCATCAAGAGGATGCGTGGATTCGTCATCAGCGCCCGCCCGATGGCCAGCATCTGTTGCTCGCCCCCCGACAATGAGCCGGCTGTTTGATGATGCCTTTCCTTGAGTCGCGAGAACAAGTCGTAGACCCGATCGAGTGACCACGGATTCGCCAAGCCAAAGCGGTCGGGTTGAGCGGCGACGATCAAATTTTCACGAACCGTGAGGTTGGGAAACACGCGCCGGCCTTGGGGCACCAGACCCACCCCGACACGAGAAATGGCCTCGGGGCTGAGTCGGGTGATGCGTTGTCCATGGACCGTCACCTCACCTTGACGGGCCGGTAAAAAACCCACGACGACGTTCATGGAGGTGGTCTTGCCTGCGCCATTGCGCCCCAGCAAGGCCAAGACCTTGCTTTCACGCAAGGAAAAGCTCACGTCATGCAAGACATGGCTGTCGCCGTAATAGGCCTGGATGCCCTCCAGGCTCAGTGCCAAAGAATCATGTCCCAAGGTAAACCTCCTTGGTTCGCTGGTCGTGAATGACTTCGTCCCGCGGACCTTCCACGATCAGCTTGCCATAGTGCAAGACCAGCAGCTTGTCCGCCAACTCCAGCGCCGTGTCCATGTCGTGCTCGATCATGACCACGGTGGTGTCTCGGGGAATGCTGGCCACCAATTCGCTCACGCGCACCCGCTCCTCGCGCGACAAACCGGCCAGGGGCTCGTCCAACAGCAGGAGCTTGGGCTTTTGCGCCATGGCCATTGCAATCTCCAGACGGCGTTTGTCACCATAGGCCACGGAGGAGATGTGGCGATGGGCCATACCCGCCAGGCCCACCAACTGCAACACCTGCATGGCCTCATTCTCAAAGTGCTGCATTCGCGCCAAAGGTGACCAGGGATTCCAGCGCGATGACGTCAGGCCCAGCAGCGACAACACCACGTTGTGCAGCAGTGTGTCTTTGTTGAACAGCGTGATGATCTGGTAGGTGCGTGCCATGCCCAGTTGGGTGCGCTGGTGCGTGGCCATGCGGGTGATGTCTGTGCCATACAAACGGATGGAGCCGGAATCCGACATCAAATCCCCGGTGATCAGATTGAACAGCGTGGTCTTGCCCGCGCCGTTGGGGCCGATGATGAGCCTGCGTTCGCCGGGCATGACCTGAAAAGACACCTCTGAGGTGACCGGCAGACCCCCAAACGATTTTTTCAGCTGGCTGATTTCCAGAGCAGGGATCATGCTCGATCTCCTTTCTTGTTGGAAAACCAGCGCTTGAGTCCAGGCACCAATCCTTCAGGCATGAAAATGACGATCATCACAAACACAAACCCCAGCAACATGTTCCAGCGTTCGATGTAGGCCGAGACATAGTTTTTCAGCAGCACAACGATGGCCGCACCAATCACGGGGCCAGCCAGGGTGCCAGAGCCACCGGCAATCACAGCCAGCAAGGCCTCGGCTGAACTGGTGAGTGACAAGGTGGTGGGGTGGATGTACTTGTGATAGTAGATGTAGAGCAAGCCTGCAACAGCTGCCCAAAACGCGGCGTACACATAGACCAGCCAGCGGATCATCCAAACGTCATAGCCCAGGGCGCTCATGCGCCGAGCCTGGTCGCGGGTGCCGCGCACCGCCGCGCCAAAGGGCGAGCGCACGAACAAATACATCAGCCAGATGGCCAGGATGCAGATGAGCAGTGCGAAGAAATAAAAGTGGATGGGGTCTTCCAGATCCACGCCCAGAGGAGCGGGTCTGCTGAGGCCTCGAAGTCCGTTGTCGCCATCGGTCACGCTGACCCACCGATACGCCACGCCCCAAAGCACTTGCGACAGGGCCAGCGTCAGCATCAGAAAGCCCAGGCCTGTGGCCCGCAAGGCAATCCAGCCAAACAGACACGCCAGCAGCATGGTGCCCCCCAGGGCGACGGGCGCAATTTCGCCATGTGACCAACCCATTTTGAGAAACAGCCAGGCCGACAGATAGGCGGAAAACCCCAGAAAAGCAGCATGTCCCAACGAGGTCAGACCTGCGTATCCCACCAACAGATTGAGGCTGGAGGCGAACAGGGCTGCGATCAGAATCTGACTGACCAGGTTGATGTAAAACTCCCCCGACACCAAGGGGAAGACGCACAACACCGCGGCCAGAATGACCAGCCAAAGGACAGAGCGGTTCATGTGCTCATCCTTCCGAACAAGCCCATGGGGCGGAATGCAATGACGAAGATCATGGGAAGGAACAAAATGACATAGGCCAGATCGGGCAACAGCGCAATGCCAAAGGTGTAGATGAAACCAATGATGAAGCTGCCAACGAAGGCCCCCAACAGACTGCCCACCCCGCCCAAGATCACCACGATCAAGGCCAGCGGCAGCATTTCCCCATCCAACCCCGGGTAAGCCGACAGAATGGGTCCGCCAATGACGCCACCAGCACCGGCCAGGGCGGTGCCAAGACAGAACACGGTGGTGAAGAGGCGGGAGACAGGTACGCCCACGGCACGCGCCATTTGCATGTCGTCCACACCCGCACGAATCATGGCGCCCAACCGTGTGCGCTCAATCAAGAGATACAACAGAATGCCAGCGACCAAGGCGGTGACGACGACCACCAGCCGGTAAGTGGGAAACATGAAGCCCATGACTTGCAGGGGTGCTTTGAGCAAATCGGGGGTGGGAATGGGGATCGGGTCTCCTCCCCAGAGAATCAGGCACAAATCCGCCACGATGAACGAGGTGCCTAAGGTCACCAGCACCTGACTTTGAGAGCTGTGTGAAATGGCTCGCAGCACATAGCGCTCAAACAAACCACCCGCCAGCGCAATGGCTCCGCCGGCGGCCAGGGCTGCCAACACGAGGTTGGGAATGACGTGCTGGATGAAAGAAATGCCGATATAGGCACCGAGCATGAAGAAGGCGCCGTGCGTCAGGTTGGCGATCCTCAGCAAGCCAAAGATGAGCGAGAAACCTGCGGAGAGCAGAAACAGCAGGCCGCCCAAGGCCAGGCTGTTCAATGTTTGGATGACCCAGAACTGCATGTGTGGTTGAGGTGGTCGGATGGCGAAAAAAAAGGGGGCACCCGTTGGGGGCCCCCTCGGTGTCTCAGGATTCGAGATTACGGGCGGGTGGGTACTCGCGGGAATACACCGGGTTTTTAAGGAAGTCCTCGGGCTTCATGTCCCAGAACTGGCTGACGTTCGGGTAGGTGTACTGAACGGTGTTGACCAGACGGTTTTCTTTCCGCTCCACTCGGCGGATGAAAACGTCCCCCACCACATTGCCGTAGCTGTCAAACGCTACCGGGCCGCGGACGGTTTGTGCATTGACGCTGCGAAGGGCCTTCATCAAGGCCACCTTGTCTTCGGCCTTGCCTTTGATGGCCACCAGGGCCGCTTCGAGCACAGCACCGTTGACATAAGTGGCCGCGGCATAAAAGCCGGGGTCGTATTTGAATTCTTTGCGGAAGTCGGCCGCAAATTTTTGATTCAAAGGGTTGTTGGCTTCGGCAGAGTACCAGCAGGAGGTGATGATGCCCAAGGCTTCGTCGCCCATGTTTCGAAGCACCGACTCATCCAGTGCTGTCATGCCTCCTACAACCTGGACTTTCCCGCGCATGCCGTATTCATTGAATTGGCGCAGGTAACGGAAGCCGTTGGAACCGGCAAATCCCAGGAACACCGCGTCAACGTTGGTTTTGAGTTGCGCCAGGAAGGTGCCGTAGTCGGGCACGGTCAATGGCGGAAACATTTTCTGGACGATCTTGCCGCCCTGTGCCTCGAAGATGCGCTGAAACCCAGCGGTCATTTCGTGTCCGTAGGCGATGTCGTCTGCGATCAAGGCCATGCGCTTGTATTTGAGGGTCTTGATGCAGTAATCGGCCAGGGGATGGGCACATTGTGCAGATGTGGAGGTGGCGCGAAGGAACCATGGGTTGGCTTTGCGCTGGGTCATGTCTTCAGCGGCGGCCACCGACAAGGTGGGCATTTTCTGTTGCACCAGGTAGTCGTCGATCGCCAGCGCCTCGAAGGCGGCCAAGGGGCCGATCAAGAGGTGGACTTTGTTTTTCTCCACCAGCTCTTGTGTTTTCGTGCGGGCCGTCGCAGGCACGCCGCCAGTGTCGGCGACGATCAATTCGATTTTTCGACCAGCCAGGGTGTTGTTGCGCTCCTTGAGGTACATCACCAGGGCACGTTCCATGTCGATACCACCCGATGCCAGCGGGCCGGTCTTGACGGTCAAGAGGCCGATGCGGATGGGGCCGTTGGCCTGTGCCTGAACCAGGCCCGGCAACCCAACAGCCGACAGTGCGCCCATCGCGCCCGCTGTCTTGACGAAATGGCGTCGATCAACGCCAGTCTTGGGGGTCATTGTTGTCTCCATACCATTCTCCTTCTTGAACAAAAAAAGATCATCGAGGCGCATCGGCTTGTCGCAGTGGATGTGACACTTCGAACGCCGGTAATTGCATCAGTGAATCGTGAATGCGGCCCACGTTGGGCACGCTGGAAAGATCGCAACCGAACAGTTTGGCCCCGATCACCTGTGAGGCCAGGCAAACATCGGCCAGTGAGACCTCATCCCCGTGCGAGTAACGTCCCGGGCGAGGGTCGGTGGACAGATGCCTTTCATAGGCAGCCAGCCCCCGCAAGCTCCAATGCTGCAGCCACTGGTTGCGAGTGGGTTCATCCAGGTTCAATGTCTTTTGCAAGTATTCACGCACCCGTGGCACCACCAGGGGATGGCTGTCGCTGGCACACAGGTGTGCCAGTGCCAGCACCCTTGCGCGCTCTCGCGGATCTTGGGGCAGCAGAGAGGGGGCAGGGTAGGCACTCTCCAGATAATCCAGAATGGCCATCGATTGAACCAGTGGAGCCTGGCCGGCCTGAATCTCCAGTGCCGGCACGGCTCCTTGCGGGTTGATGGCCAAAAAGGCAGGGTCATGCTGCCCACCTGCCAGTAGGTTCACAGGGACCTCTTCAAAAGGGATGTTCTTCAGGTGCAGGGCCACGCGCACACGAAAGCTGGCCAGCGAACGCCAGAACCCATAGAGCTTCATGCTTTCACCTTTTTTTTAGCGGGTGCATCAGGAATGATGGGAAGCAGGAGATAGGACGCTTTTTTAGGGCTGACATGGAGGGTGTTTTCTCCATCGAAAATTCGTGCAGGTCGATCTTTGGGATCGGTGTGGGTGAACGGCCCACAGCCTGTCATCGGGTATTTCATGTTGGAGAGCACGCCAGCCGGTCCCGGATATTCGTAGTCCTTGCCGCGCAAGGTCAGCGCAACGCGGTAGCCAGCGGGAACCACGATGCTGGTGGGCAGGATTTCGACATCCAGTTCCACCGTTTGACCTGGCTTCAAGGGCTGTTTTTCATCATGGGTGTGGTAGGGGCGATAAGCACGCGAGAGCTTGGGGTCGAGCTTGCGATGCGAGGCTCGCAACCATCCTTGACCGACCGGCGTGTGTGGATCGAGCGCACCCTGGAACACCACTTCCTTCATGTCGGGGGTGAAGACGCGCAAGACCGCGAACACATCCGCATCGGTGGTGGACGAGGACAAGAACAGCTTCAGCGCAGACGGGCCGGTGATCTCCATCGCCTTTTTTTGCGGCGGCAGCATGAAGGTGACGCCCTCCGAGAAACCGCGGTAACTGACTTTGCCCGATTTCTCGGGTGGCTGGGTGCTGAGCAGCAACTGATTCGGATCCAGGTAGAACTTGGTCCAGCGCGTGCGCTTGAGGGGCCACTCGTTTTCATGGCGCATGACAAATTTGTCGATGTGCCTGATCTGCAACTGCACTTTGGGTTGACGGTTCCAACCGTTTTTCTTCCCGTGCAAGAAGTGATCAAAGAACCGCAGTTGCAATTGGCGACCATAGTCGGTGTAGAAATGCGTCCAATGCTCGATGCCGTGTGCTTCCAACCATTTGTTCTTGGAGGCTGCCCGGACAAAGCCTTCGAAATTGCCGCGTGGGTGCAGTCCCTGTCCGCCCCAGTTGGCCGCCGACAGAATGGGCACATCGACCTGGTTCCAGTCCGGCATGCGTGACTTCCAGTACTCATCGTCCATCGCATGCTTGAGGGCAGCGCCTGCAAAGTCTTCGCGGTTTTTCAGCAACTCCTCGTCGGACAAGGCCTGGTCGCCACAGACCCAGCGACCGGTCACCAGGCTCTTGGGCCCACGCTGGGCCAGGCCGTGCTGCACGGTTTTGACCTGCATGTCGTACCAGTTCTTGATGAAGTCACACAGAATGCCGCCATGGTGGCTGAGGTCACGGTACATGTCGGCGGCACCTTCCCAGGTGCAAATGGCGGCCAGGTGCGGAGGGCGCAAGGAGGCCACTTGCCATTGGTTCATGGCGTAATACGAAATACCGTTCAACCCGACCTTGCCGTTTGACCAAGGCTGAACGCCTGCCCATTCGATGCAGTCGTAAAAATCGCGCGCCTCCTGGGGGCTCCACAACTGCATATAGCCCGGCGACATGCCTGCGCCGCGCGAATCGACACGGATGCAGATGTAGTCGTGCGGGACCCATTTCTCCGGGTCCACCACTTCCCAGTTCTGGTATTTGTTGGTTGAGCCAGCGGTCACATCCGGATGGTCCTCGGCCATCCGATCCCAGCAGGTTTTGTATCCCTCCTGAAATGACAGACCCTTGCCATAAGGCCCGTAGGTCATGATGACGGGGTAACGACCGGGTTTGTTGGGACGAAAGACGTCGGCTTTCAAGACCACGCCATCCCGGGCTGCGATCGATACATCCCAATCGATACGCATGCCATCTCGCACTTCTGTCTGCAGGGGGTTCGCCATCGTTGTTGCCTCGCCTTGTTGGACCACGAAGAAAATGTAGCGCTTGCAAATTGGCATAAGCACAGGTGAAAACCCGCGAATACAGTCTCGAATGGGATAGAGAGGATGGCTCATGTGTCTTTCACCGCTAAACTGCCACCCCATCACATCCAAAGGAGCTCTACATGATCTTTACCTGTGCACCGACCTGCAAACACCCTTATCACCAGCATGGCAAAGAGGCCAAGGGGGCGGCGGGCATGTTCACATCCCTCGCCACCAAAAAATTGGCACAGCGCAAAGACGGGCATCTGAATGTGGATGTGCATTGCCACTACTTCAATCCAGCGGTGGGGCAAAAGGCGGCCGTCCTGAAACCCATCGAGCAAGAAGTTGGACACATCTTCGCCAACCAGCTCACGCGTGAGACCAACGCCAAACAAATGCGCGATCGCGCTCCCATGTTGTCGGACGTGTCTGTGCGCCTGCAAGACATGGACCGCATGGGAGTGGACATTCAAGCAGTGTCACCCGCTCCCTTCCAGTATTACTACTTCGCTGAGGCCGGTTTTGGCGCCGAGCTGGCCCGTGACGTCAATGAGGGCATGGCCGAGCTGGTGGCAGGACATCCGGATCGCTTGGTCGGCCTGGGCACGGTCCCGTTGCAAGACGCAGGACTGGCGGTGAAAGAGTTGGAGCACGCGGTCAAAAAACTGGGTCTGCGCGGCATTGAAATCAACACCCATGTCAACGGTAAAAATTTGACCGACCCCTCGCTGAAGCTGGAAAAGTTCTTCCGTCGCGTCAGTGAGTTGGGCGTGCCCTTGTTCATCCACCCGAACGGCTTCACCGAAGCCAGCCGACTGGAGAACCACTACTTCAACAACGTCATTGGCAATCCGCTGGACACCACCATCGCTGTCAGTCATTTGATTTTCGATGGCGTGATGGAGCGCAACCCCAAGCTGAAGGTGTTGCTGGCACATGCAGGGGGCTATCTGGCGCATTACTGGGCGCGGATGGACCATGTGTACGGCGCGCGCCCCGATGGTCGCACGGTGATCAAGCGCAAGCCATCGACCTACCTCGAGAAGTTTTACTTTGACACCATCACCTTCGATCCCGGCATGCTGCGCAACATGATCGATCGCTTTGGCGCCGACCATGTGATGTTGGGAACCGATTACCCCTACGACATGGCAGAGGTGGATCCCCTGGGGCTGGTGTCTGCGGTCAAACGCTTGAACAAGGAGGATCGCGACCTCATCACCGGCGGCAACGCTGCCAAGCTGTTCAAGATCAAGGCCCCTAAAAAGAAGAAGGCCTGATCAGGTGTGATTCAGGGACGAGGGCTAGCCGATCAGCTCTCGACCTTCTCCACCTGTCCACTGCGGGTGGACTTCACCACCGCTTCCAGCGCCGAGATATTGGCGACCATCTGTGATTGAGGCACGGGGTAGGGCTTTCCACCCAGCGCCGCCTCCGCAAAGGCTTCGAGGTTGGACAACACGGCTGGATGCGGATCGAATGATTCACTGCGCGGTTCTTCGCCACGCACACAAGAGGTCAGGATCCAACCGGTGGATGCCTCTGGGTGGCTCTTGTCCCTGACTTCCACCCACCCCTTGCTGCAATACACCGCGAAACGCCCCACAAATGGGGTGGCCAGGATGGCGCTGATCAGCGCGTGTCCGCCTTGCTTGTAGGTGGCCAATATGGCCAGCGTATCGCCATTGACCAATGAGCTGCCCAGCTGCTTGACGCTGGCAAACACCGATTCGGCCGGACCAAAAACACCCACTGACAAGTCCAGCAAATGGATGCCTGTGGCCGTCATGGGGCCTGCAGGCGCTTCCTTGGCCGAGAGACGCCAGTTGTCCGACGGCATTTGCAAAAATTTGTCCTGACTGAAATTGGCTTCCATTTGCAAAGGTGTGCCCAGTTGCCCCGAATGAATCATCTCCATGGCCTTGATGATCGGTGGTTCAAAGCGGCGTTCGTGACCCACGGCGAGTACCAACTGTTTCTGGTTGATGGCTTCGACCGCGCGCAATGCGTCGGCGCGGCTCAGCGTCAGGGGTTTTTCACAGAAGATGTGTTTGCCAGCGAGTGCTGCAGCCAGCATCTGATCGGTGTGCATGCTGTGGGGTGTGCACAGCACGACTCCTTGCACTTGCGGGTCGGCCAGGGCAGTCTCGTAGCTGTCAACAAACTGAACGCCCATAGAGGCCGCAAAAGCCTGGCCCGATTCACGTTGGAGGTCGGTCACACAGCGCACCTCGATGTTGCGACCTTGCTGGAGATAACCGACGATGGTTTTGCCCCACCAGCCGAGACCGATGACAGCGACACGCAATTTGGAAGAGGAGGCCATGTTGATTTGTATCCTGGTGATGACAGTGAGGGCCGGATTCTAGGTGTCGATGTGGTCCTCGACAATCAGAGAGAACGAGGGTTGACCCGGGTGTGAGGGCAGATGACTGATACAGATAATCCCTGCCAAAGGAGAACCCCATGTCAGATAACAATGTTCCGAAGATTCGTCGCGTCGTCACCGGTCATGATGAGAACGGACGCGCCATCGTCAAAATCGATGAAGTGTGCAGCCATTTTCGCGAAGGTCGCCGCAATGCCTATGTTTGCAACATCTGGACCACGGACACCGTCCCTGCGAACAATTCGGGGCAAGAGGATGGGGGTATGCGTGAAGGCAAATTCACGATGATCGAGAATGGCAGCGTGTTTCGCATTCTCGATTTTCGTCCCGGGGTCGAACACCGCATGCACCGCACGGATTCGATCGACTATCTGATCGTCATGAAAGGTGAGATCGATATGGAGCTCGATGACGGGGTGGAAGTGCATCTCAAGGCGGGTGATGTCATGGTGCAGCGTGGAACCATTCACAACTGGGTGAATCGGGGCACCGAAACCTGCGTCATTGCCGTGATCCTGATTCACGCCAAACCCGTCGAGGCGGGCGGTCAAGTACTGCACGCCGTGGGTTGATTCGGCAGACCCACCCTTTCATTTTCAAGAGAGACGATCATGTTGAAACCTTTCCGATGGATGGGGGCGTTGCTGTGCGTGGTGGTGTCCAGCTGGACGTTCGCCCAAGGCTTTCCCTCCAAGCCAGTGCGCATCATTGTTCCCGCCGGTCCCGGCAGCGCTGTGGACACCTCTGCCCGTGATTTGGCGGTGGGTCTTGCCGATTTGCTCGGGCAGCAGGTGATTGTTGAGAACCGGCCGGGGGGCAACAGCTCCATTGGCGCTCGTGAGGCCGCGCGTGCCGCGCCCGATGGCCACACGCTTTTTCACGGCAACGTGAACAATGCACTGAATGATTTGTTGGCAGCGAATGCCTGTTGTCGTCTGGGGGAGGCTCTGGTTCCTGTCACCCGCATGGTCACCACACCGCTGGTGTTGGTGGCGCATCCTTCTGTGCCTGCCAACAACCTGAAAGAGTTTTTGGCATTGGCCAAGAGTCAACCGGACAACATCACCTTCGCGTCAGGGGGCGCCGGGTCGATCACGCAGCTGCTGGGTGAAATGATCAAGTTCACGACCGGTGTGAAGATGCGCGAAGTGCCCTATAAAGCCATCGGTGCGGAGATGCCCGATTTGTTGGCGGGCCATGTGATGACCGCTTATTTGGCCCCGGTGGTCGTGGCGCAGCACATCAAGTCTGGCAAGCTGCGGGCTTATGGAGTGGCTGGCCCGCGCCGCATCAACATCATTCAAGATGTGCCCACGCTGGCTGAGGCCGGCTTGCCAGGGGTGGAGGCTGCTGGATGGAACGGCATTCTGGTGCCGGCAGGCACGCCACCGGCCATCATCAACCGTTTGCACACGGACATCGCCAAAGTGCTGAACTCCCCCAGTTACAAGGAGAAGGGTGCCTTGCTGGGGTATGAGTTGGGCGGCGAACCGCCCCCCGAGTTCGGCGCGTTTATTCGCAGCGAAATCACCAAATGGGGACGGGTCATCAAGGACGCGAATATCAAGGTCGATTGAGATTCAATCTGCCTTGACGCCCGCAGAGCGGACGATGCGCCCCCACTTGTCGTATTCGGACTGAAAGAATTGACGGAATTCGGCCGGCGAGCCGCCCTTGATCAAGGCGCCCTGACCGGTCAATGTTTCCCGCACATCACGCTCTTTCAGGAAGTCATTGGTCGCTGCCGATAGCTGACTCAAGATGGCTGGGGGCAAGCCTGCTGGGCCCAGCAGGCCAAACCAGGTGCCGGCCTCAAAGTCTTTGACCCCCGCTTGCAGCATGGTGGGCACATCGGGAAACTGTGGAGAACGCTCGTTCGCGGTGATTGCCAGCGGGCGCAGTTTGCCGGACTTGGCCAATGGTGCGGCTGTGCTGAACACATCGAACATCAAGTGGATTTGACCGCCGACCAAATCCACCAGGGCTGGACCGCTGCCTTTGTAGGGCACGTGCACCATATCGACCTGGGTCAGGCTTTTGAACCACTCACCCGCCAGGTGGGCTGCGCTGCCATTGCCAAACGAACCGTAGGTCAGTTTGGGATTGGCCGATTGCGCCTCGCGAATCAGATCGGCCACCGTGTTCACCTTCAGGGACGGATTGACCACCAGCAACAAGGGCTGCGTTGCTATCAGCGTGATGGTTTCAAGACCATTCACCGGATCGTAATTGAGGCGGGGGTAGGTGTGTGGTGTCACCGTCAGCGGACCTGCGGCGCTGAACAGCAGGGTGTAGCCATCGGCGGGTGATTTCGCCACCAATTCATGACCCAGCGATCCACCGGCGCCCGCCCGGTTCTCTGGCATGACCGGTTGGCCGAGCCGTTGCGACAAATACCGGGCCAACAAACGGGCCGTTTGATCTGTCGCGCCGCCAACGACATAGGGGATGACCAGGCGGATGGGTTTGCTGGGATAGGTTTGTGCCCAGGAGGAAAGACTGATCAGGCACAGGAACAGCCAGATCAGCCGCTTGAAAGTTGTTTTGAACATGACGATGAGCCTTGGAGAAAAGTGATTCAACGGCCAATGCCGAAGGGGTGCGCCCAACCCAGGCAATCCAGGGTGGGGCCTGAGGGCGAGAATTCGCAGCCGATCCAGCGATCCCAACCCAAAGCCTCGATCTGCTCGAACAGATACGGAAAATGGATTTCGCCCGGGCCAGGCTCTTGCCGCACGGGCACGTTGCCGATTTGCATGTGTCCAATGTAGGGCCAGAACTGCTTGAGCTTGTCCGTGATCGAACCTTCTTCGCTTTGCACGTGGTAGGTGTCAAAACACAGTTTGACGTTCGGGGCACCGACGGCATCAATCACACGAGCGCCTTCTTCCAGTCGGTGATACAGAAAATCGGGAAAGCGCGCACGGCAGCAGGGTTCCAGAATGACGGTGATGTTTTCTTCCGCCAGCAATTTTGCGGCCCACTGGATGTTGTGGATGAACAGATCCTGACACGCTTTCAGGTCGGCATCTGGCGGCATGTTGCCGGGCATGATGTGAACCATCGGCCGTCCAATCTGAACCGCATATTCGCGAGCGACCTCAATGCTCTGACGGAATGAAGCCTCCTGGCCAGGCAAGGCCGCATAACCTCGTTCGCCGGCATCCCAGTTGAACGGGGAAAGTATTTGCACCATGGTCAGGCCGTTGTCTTTCAATCGCGCGGCGATATCGCTGGCCGGATAGGCGTAGGGGAAAGCCACCTCGACCCCTTTGAAACCCGCTTTGGCCGCTGCCTCGTAGCGTTCCAGCATGGGCAACTCCGTGAAGAGCCAGCGTAAATTGGGGTCGAATTTAAGCACCTTGTGTTCCTTGCGTGGGGGTTGCGGCGTCCACCCGTCCGATGGGGTCGCCAAATCGCTGGGTCATGACTTCTTTCATGGAGAAATGTTCGGCGGTGACATGAGCGCCTGCGCGCACGGCATAGGCCCCAGGGTCATCCCGTCCCAGGGCCGAAATGCCTTGGACCGCCTGTGCAGCGGCCTCGAGCATCAATTGCCTGAAGCGCACCACCCCCATGTCGGTGGAGCTGAGGATTTCGCGGGTTCGGTCCACGATCCTTCCCTGGCTGTCCTGGATGGCAGCATCTTGCTCCGAAACGCCTTGAATGCCCGTGAAGCTCTCATTCCTTTGGCGCACACGATCCATCATGTATTCATTGCCACGGTTGCGCACGGGGCGGTAGTGCGCATCCGTCTCGGCGAAGACTGCACCGCCCTTGCTGTATTGTTCGCGCTCCTGGTCTGTCAAGGGGCGATCCGGGTTCCAGGCATAAACGTAAATCCAGCACGACTCATCATCGATCGGTATCCAGGTCTGGCCCAGGTAGTTTTGTCCGGGTGTGGCGCTGGGTGTGTAGCCATGCGAGGGCATCAGGTACTGAGCGATGCGCCAGTAACGCTCTCCGGCATCGGCGCGTCGGGATCCGCCCAGGACCAGGCCCGCACCATGCCGCACGACTTCATACTTGGGTTGTGGGTCGTCACGCATCCAACGCAAATGCTCATGGTTCATGGTTTTGGACGAATAGCCGCGCGTCATTTTTGCGGATTTATCGGCCCATTCGGAGTCGGTCTGTGCAACAGGCTGATGCAGAAATGAAAAATGCGCTGTGTCAATACCGCCCTCAGCCGCCTGCGCCCAGTTGCATTCCTGCAGTTTTTTCGAAACGAATCGGTGGCTGGACGGTACCAGCGCAAACTCCATCTGAGGCAGCGCAGGCACATCACGCGAGCCCATGTAGGCCCACACCAGATCGCCCCATTCTTTGACGGGATACGCTGTGATCCGCGCCCGGTCCTTGATGCGCCGATAGGTGTCCTCGTCGTTGGTTGGCATGTCAACGCACTGGCCCTCGCGGTCAAATTTCCAACCATGGTAGGCACAACGCAATCCATGATCTTCGTTGCGTCCGAAATACAAATCAGCCCCGCGATGCGGACAGCGTGGAGACACCAGTCCCACCTGACCATCGGAGGCTCGAAAGGCCAACAATTCCTCTCCCAAGACCGTGACTCTGACAGGCGCTCCATCGGGCTCGGGCAGCTCTCGGCTCAACAGCACCGGGATCCAGTAATCCCGAAACAAGGTGCCCATGGGAGTGCCTGCACCGGTCTGGGTCAGGCATTGATTTTGTTCATGAGTCAACATGAGGGTGTCACTCCGCTTTCAAACCAGCATCGGCTGTGAATTTCGCCCAAAGCGCGATTTGTGATTTGACATAGTCCTCCAGCTCCTGGGGTGAGCTGCCAAAAACCTCAATCCCCAACTCAGCACCGCGCTCACGAAATTCGGGCTTGTTGACGATGCTCAACACTTCCCTGTTCAGCCGCTCCACCGAGGAGCGTGGGGTGCCTGCGGGTGCAAACAAGCCAAACCAGGCCACCACGTTGAAATCCGGGTAACCAGCTTCCTTCATGGTTGGCACTTGAGGCATCAAGGGGAAACGTTTATCGGTCAGCACCGCCAGGGCCCGCATGCGACCCGATTTGACCAAGGGGGCCGCCGCAGCCAGGTCCACAAAGGCAAACTGCAATTGCCCACCCAACATATCGGTGATCACTTGCGGCGAACTCTTGTAGGGCACCGACAGAAATTCAACGCCCGCCACCCGACCTAATTTACTGCCAGAGACCACTCCAAAACTGTTGGCGTAGCCGAAGCTGACTTGTCGCGGGGCCTGCTTGGCCGCATCGATCAGGCTGCTCAGTTGCTGATGTGGACTGTCGTTGGCCACGAGCAGGAAGAAGGTGAGGTTCCCCAATTTGCTGATGGGGGAGAAATCGCGAACAGGGTCATAACGCAAGTCCTTGACCAAATGAGGATTGGCTGCATGCGTGGTGTTGGTGGTCAGCAGCAAGGTGTTGCCATCGGGCTTGGCTTTGGCGACAAAGTCGGCCGCCAGCACCCCATTGGCCCCTGGTCGGTTATCGACCAGCACGGTGGTTCCCATGGCTTGCCCCAGCGCTTGAGCGATCATTCGGGCGTATATATCGGTGCCGCTGCCAGGGCCAAAGGGCAGAACCAGTTTCAATGGGCTTTCTGGCTTGGCTGGGGCACTTTGCGCGAACGCAGCCCAAGAGGCCAAACCCATGAAGAGACTCAAGACGATCTGCCACAACGCGTGGCGGCGGCTGGCTGCAGTAGGGTAATGCATGGGAGACGGCTTGCTGTTGGACTCAATGAAGAGGGGGCGTGAAAAGACACTGGGAACGCATTCGGACCCGATGGTCAAGTGGCGTTAATAGAATGCAAGACCGGGTTTTTGTCAAGCAAACTTGACGACCAGGGTAAACCCGGATTTGATGGTCATTCAGGCTTGACCCCAGTGGCGGCCACGATCTTGCCCCCAGCGGGTGATTTCAGAACAGCTTGAACCAGAGGTCTCATGCGTCGATAGCCAGCGACGATTGTTCAAATGCCCAGACTCTCCAGCGACACTGGCCCCTTCGGTGTGTTCAGCACGGCGACCAGATTGGCGGGGCCATCCTCCACCGTTACCCCATTCAAACCCATGGCATCAAAAGCCGTTTTCAATTTCGCGCTGGCGGGGTGTGAGACGCTCAGGCTTTGCAGGCTCACGCCTGACCGCGCAAGCGCGTGGCGAGGATGCATGCTCATGGGGTCCATGCTTTTGGGCTTGCCCCATTGAATCAAGCTGGGCAGGCCACCGTTGAACAGTCGTTGACCATCTGGACGAACCGTGATTTGCCAATTCACCAGCCCTTTTGGCGATTCTCTGGAGCAAGCGATGGCAGGACCGCGGTCGATTTGAAGTGTCCGCAAGGCGGCTCGGGACGCCTGGATGTCCGAGGTATTGGCGACAAAATGGATCAACCGTGGCGACTGTTTCACGGCGACTCGAAGTTGGGCGTCATCCATGTCAAACCAACGCCGATCGACCCCTTTGGGCAGCGTCAAACGCTCGGGATCGATGGCGATGATTTCACAGTAAGCCCATGGATAAGAGGGGGTGGCAATCTTGAACAAGCGATTGTGGGTGCCGAACCGCTCATGCTCGCCGCCGGCTGAGGGAATGATGCCCAAAGTTTGCTCGCACCAGCGTTCGCCTTGGCCTAGACTGCCGGCCATGATGACGAGGTGGTCCAACTGAGCATTCATGACTCAGCTCCTGGGGCGCTCAAGCCCAGCAATCGAACCTTGACACTTTTGCCCTTGATGCGACCTGCGGACAGGCGTTTGACCGCTTCTCGGGCTATGTCGGCTTTGACCGCCACATAGGTGGAAAATTCATTGACATTGATTTTTCCCACCTGCTCTTTCTGAAATCCAGCCTCGCCGGTCAGGGCACCCAAGACATCACCGGCACGGATTTTTTCTTTACGTCCGCCGACAATTTGCAAGGTGGCCATCGGGGCCGGGTTGGGGCGTCCAGGGTGGGCTGCCCCCGTCAATTCAGACAGGGATCTCCACTGGGATTCGCGACCTTGCATTTGTTCAATGCGACCGATGTATCCCATTTCGTCCATACTGGCCAGGGTGAGTGCCAAACCCTGCGCACCCGCTCGCCCGGTGCGTCCAATGCGGTGAATATGCACTTCAGGGTCTGGGCTGACATCCACGTTGATCACGGCCGTCAGATCGGCAACATCCAGCCCACGGGCAGCGACATCGGTGGCCACCAGCACGTTGCAACTTCGATTCGCGAACTGAATCATCACCTGGTCTCGTTCGCGTTGTTCGAGCTCACCGAACAATGCCATGGCACTGAAGCCTTGTGCTTGCAATTGCGCCACCAACAGCCGACATTGCTGTTTGGTGTTACAAAACGCCAAAGCACTGGCAGGCCGGTAATGGCTCAGCAATTGCGCCACGGCGGCCAGTCGTTGACCCGGTCCCACCTCGAAGTACAACTGCTCCAGTGTGTTCAGATCATGCTGAGATTGCACCTTGACCGTTTGCGGCTCGCGCATGAACTGAGCAGCCAAGCGGTCAATACCTTCAGGGTAGGTGGCGGAAAACAGCAAGGTTTGACGCAGCACACCACATTGCTTGACCACTTGGGCGATGTCTTCAAAGAAACCCATGTCCAGCATGCGATCGGCCTCATCCAGCACCAGGGTCTGCACGGCGCCCAGGTGCAGGTTGCCTTTGTCGAGGTGGTCGAGGATGCGGCCAGGCGTGCCGACCACCACATGAGCACCGTGCATCAGGCTTTGGGTTTGAGCGCGCAGCGCGACACCGCCACACAAGGTGATCACTTTGATGTTGTCCACCGCTCTTGCCAGTCGGCGGATTTCTTGCGTGACTTGATCGGCCAATTCGCGCGTTGGGCATAACACCAGCGCCTGCACATTCATGCGGGGTGCTTCCAGCTTGTTGACCAGCGGCAGGCCAAAGGCCACGGTTTTGCCGCTGCCAGTGCTGGCTTGGGCGATCAGGTCTTTGCCGGCCAGTGCCAGCGGCAGGCTCAGTGCCTGGATGGGCGTCATTTGGGTCAGGCCCAATTGATGCAGGTTGTGAAGGATAGCGTCGGGTAATCCGAGGGTTTCAAAACCCAGCGGGGTATGAGAGGGGGAGGTGTCCATAGGGTGATTATCAACGCGACAGGGCCTTGAAGCCGGCTCGTCTGTCAATCCACCTGGTATGTGCTTCTCGTTGTCACCTACCTATGAGGGTTAGCGCTCAGGGGGTTCGGGCCAAACGGAATCCAAAGTTGAGACTTCGACTCTCTGGGGAATTTTCATTGCGGGCGGTTGCGCGTGCACTTTTATCGTCGTATCCCCAGGAGCCGCCGCGCAAAACGCGTCCGTCGCTGTGGCAGCCGCCGGTCCAGGACACAGAAGCCAGGGACGGAGCGCCACGGTAATTGTCGTGCCAGCAATCTTGCACCCACTCATAGACATTTCCACTCATGTCCACAAGACCCCATGCATTGCCACGTTTACTGCCAACCGAATGCTGATGCCCTCCACTGTTCTCGCTGATCCAAGCGCCATCGGTCAATTGACCGCTGCTGGTGCAATACAACTTTTTGTCGCCTGACCGGCAAGCGTATTCCCACTCGGCTTCAGAAGGGAGCCGCCAGCCGCCTCCTTCCGTGCGATTGAGCCAATTGATAAAAGCTTGTGCATCGTGCCAGCTGACATGCACGACAGGAGCATTGTCACCCTGTGAGTTGGCACGCATGAAGTCGTGTGTGATCAAGTCGGTCCGAGCATTGGCACGGATGAATGCTTTGAATTGACCCAGCGTGACCTCGGTTTTGCTCATTTGAAAAGTATTCACCTGAACAGTTCTTGATGGACCCTCGTTGATGCTGGCGTGAGGGTCCGGGGACGGGCATGACGAATTACCCTGATCGGGTGAGCCCACCGCACAAGCACCCATGATGAAACTACCTGCTGGAATTTCAATCATGACGATGTTGTGTGCGTAATGCGAGGCATTGTTTTGAGCCATAGCGCTTGTTTCCAAGGCCAGTAATAAAGAAGATATCAGTGATAAACGACAAAGCCTTGCAAGCGTCATGAGATGGAACTTTCAGAGGGATATTTCTTGTTGTGATGCATGAGAGAGTCCAATGGATCCCTTGGGATAGAGAGGATGACTTGATATCAGAAGCAGCTTGTCATGCATTCATCCGTGGTGCAATTTTTATTCTATTGACTGCTCATCGTGATGACATAGCAAATATTGGCTAATAAAACTAATGAGTTTTTGAGATATGTAAAAGAAATTCCTGGATGTCCAATATGTGGGGCGCAGATCTGACTGTGCCTCTTCTTACATTTGAACTTCCAAAAGGAATTGCCGTGATGCAAAAAAAACAAGACATCAAATCAACTGCTGTGGTGGGCTCGTTCAGAAAACAACGTGGCTATACCATCGTGGAGTTGTCCGTGGCAGTGGCTATTGCTGGGGTCTTGATGGTGGGGTCAATCTCCCTGGTGCAAACCGTCCTCAACACTTCACGTGCCAATGACACGATTACAGGATTGGCTCGTACCATTGCCCAGATCGACAAAATTTGGAGTGCTTCCAACTCTTATGCCGACTTGAGCATGGCCACTGCAGGAGCAGCGGGTGCATTCGAAGGGATGACGGTGGGTCGGGACCCAGTCAAAAATACAGTTAATAGCGTGACAAACAAATTCAACCGACCTGTTACTTTGAGTTTGAATGATAATTTGCCAGCTACTAGCGTCAAACGCGGATATACATTGGTTTATGCGGGCATTCCTACCTCTGTATGCGCAGATATTGTCACGTCAGCTGTCAACTCAGGGGTTCGTGCTCTGGTGGTTATGCCTGAGTCGACATCTGGAACCGCTCCAGACAGTCTGTCAACTTTGACGTTGAGTTCGGCAGGTGCTTTAGATTCGCTTCCAGCAAGTGGCGCTACTGTGATGTTTCAGCCATCTGCACCTGATCTCAATATCGTCACCATGACAGGCTCAAATGCTTGCGGTACAACGAAAAACACAGTCTCCCTGGGCTTTGTGACTTGGAAATAACGCGCAATAGGCATTTGGTAACGACTCAATGGACAGGCGGGAAGCGAGTGCTTTGTCAAACTCCTAGCAAAGCCTTCAATAGAAAACGAGGGTCAGTCCATTTGGCAAATGGATATACCCTGGTGGAGTTGTTAATCGCCACCACAGTTTCAGCGGTTGTCACGATATCTTTTTTAGCAGCAGTTCCCGTGCTGTACGACGATTTCCAGCTGGGTCGTTTCAATCAACGGCTATCAGCCTGGGTTTTGTCTTTGGAAAACCTTTACTTGTCACGTGTGGATTACCAAGGTCTGAACTTGCAAACAGTGGTTGAGTTGGGTTTGCTGGATGAAGAGCATGTCGAAAAAGATGGGGAAGGGCGCGTGACTTCTGTAAGACATATGTATGGCGGCGATCTTGAGGTGAGCATCCCAACGGGATTGTCACAACAGTATTGGGCTATTCATTTGAACGGGGTTCCTGTCCGTCGAGTTTGTGTGTCTGCTTTACAGCACGCACTGCGTGTAGGTCGCTTCCTGGCTGTGGTGGATGAGAGGGGAGCTGGACGCTCGCATATGTCTGATTGGCTCTCCGCCGTCCAGTATGACGTGTCCAAATTGAAGTTGGTGAACCTTCCGGGCACCTATACAACTGTGCAAAACCTGGATGGGTCTCGCAAATCCACGGGTGAAATCATAGAAGTGTGCGATGCGATAGTTGGGCAAACCATGGGTTTGGCTCTTATTCGCAAAAAAATGTGAATACAACAATGAGACCTTCTTTGAAACGGCAGCAGGGAATCTCGTTGTTGGAGCTGTCAATTTCCATTGGGGTAACTGCATTGCTGGTCATATTTTTTCTCGAGGCTCGCATGAAAGATGTTCAAGAACTTGAAATCAAGGCTGAGGCAGTGTGGGTTATAGAAGTCATGAAAGATATCCGCGAAGGTCTCTCAAACGATGCCAATTTTTCAGGGGTCAACGATTCATTTCTGAATGTGAATTCAGTCCCGGCATCTTTCGTATCAATGATAGGGGGTCTGGTGGCCGTAAACAACAGTCAAGGTGGACAGGTTCACGTCGCTGGACGTTCATTGACGACTCCTGGCAATGCCTTGGGATTGACCTATACCAATGTCCCAAAAGATGTTTGCGCCAGTTTCATCGCCACCTTGGAGGGTGTTGCACTGCAAAAAGGGATGCCGTTATTTGGAATTATTGGAAGTCCCTCCAATCTTTCGAATGTGCCCACCTGGAATTGGAATGCAAGCACGAAATCATTGGAAGTCACGGGTTCTGATGTGGCGTTAAAAAGCTCGCCAGGGAAACAATTGGATGTGGCCGCCACAGCGAAATTTTGCCGAAACCAAACTTATCAAAAATCTATCACCTTGATACGAACATGGAGCCAATGAAACTCACTCCGCCGGCTGAATTGCAAATGCGGAACCCTCTGTTGTTTTTGACATTCATCATGGGCATGGTGGGTGTTGAATTAGATGTGTACGGTCAATCAGCTTTTCACCGTTCCGCCTGGCTGGAAAACAGACAAAGTGCGCACAATGTTGCCGATCACGTTGTTCAGGTCAGCGATATTGCACCTCCGGGCTCGACCATGAGGTCTGTGCAGGCTGTAGCACCCGATATACGTGTTCGCGCACTGTCTGTCATTCCGCTCACCCCTCAGGCTATTCATGTTTCAGAATCGAATCTGAATTCAGCAGAGCCTTTAAACCCTGTATCACCTTCTGCACAGTCTGTACCTGCGGAGAAAACCAGTGCAGTCTTGGCAACAACTCCAACAACTCCAACATCTCAGTCTGAAGCATCTCCCCAGGTGAAAGAACGTTCCGATGTCGAGTGGGTGGAATTGAAGCGTTCCGACAAGCTCACGCGCCCATTTGCAAAAGCCTCAAGCGATTCAAAACAGGAACAAGCTGAAACTCCAATCTATGCCTCTCATGCAGTCCGCGTATCCCCATTGAATAAAAGTGAAGTGCTGATGCATCGTCAATGGGATATCAGATTTCGAGATGTCACCGTGAGAAGAATGCTTCTGCGTTGGTCGCGAGAAGCGCAATACCAACTGATTTGGGAGGCTGCACGCGACTTCCCTGTGGACGTTGAGGCGGTTTTGCAGGGTGATTTTCGTGATGCTGTGGCATCCGTGATGGAGTCGTTGTCGGTCACGGACTACCCTGTTCAGGCTTTGATCAATTCCAATTTGAGACAGATACGAGTCATTCGCTATCTGCAGGGGCAAGCGCGATGACAAACAATGGTTGGAATGTCTCAATCTTGCATCGGTGCTGTTGGGCGGTTCTGTGCGTGTTGGCACTGCTGGCGGGGTGCGCCACACGAGAACGCTATGACCAGAAACACGCTGAGAACCTCAAACGAACCAATGAGGCCATCGCTTTGCTGCAGCAGTCACAAAGCAAGCCTAATTTTGCAGTAGAAGACCAGCGCATGGTCATGACCACTCGATCCATTCCATTGGGACGTGACGCTGCCTTGCCGGAAAAAATTCAAAACGTCACTTTTAGATCCGCAGAACGTTGGTCACTGAAAGATATCGCTGAGCGTTTGTCTCGAGATTTGCAGATCCCTGTCATCTTGAGTTCTGATTTACGCTCCGAATCAGCGTCAGCGTCTGGGCTGGGGAGTCGGGGTAAAGCACCGGGTTCAGTTATGTCGGATACGCCTGAAGACAAATCCATTGTGCTGGATTACTCGGGTAGCCTGCCGGGCTTGTTGGATCAGTTGTCCCTGTCGGCACAAGTGCAATGGAAATATGAGGGAGGCCGAATTGTTTTGTACAGAACACAAACGGTCACTTATGCCATCAAGTCTTTTTCAACGGACTTCAAGATTTCAACACCACTGGGCGGCTCTTCTGGTGGAGGTGGTGGCGGTGGCGGTGGTAGTGGTGGGAGCGGGGGAAGTGGTTCTTCAGGAGGCGGTATATCGGGAACAGTGGATGCGGCCTCGGATTTTTGGCCAGGCTTTGAAGCTGGCTTGAAAATATTGTTGTCGGACAAAGGCAAGTACTCTATCGATAAAAATGCCGGACTGCTGCTGTTGACCGATGTTTTTCGCGTGCACGAACAAGTCGATCAATACATGGCTCAAATCAACGCACAGGTGATGCGTCAAATCGCCTTGGATGTTGAAATCATCACCGTTGATCTCAATCAGGATGGAACGCAGGGCATTGATTGGACCTGGATCAACTCTTCTTTGCAATCTGCTGGGCAGATTGACAAACTGAAATTTACATCGCCCTCAGCGCCCTCGGTAACGGTCGGTGGACATATTCCATTCACCGTGTCCTTCAATCCAGTCACAGGACGTAACGCCATGTTTCAATTGCTCCAGGCGTTTGGCAAGGTGTCGACGGCATATTCCGGCATTTTGGTGACCACCAATCGCACTGCTGTTCCAGTGGCGGTTAACAACTCATTGAGCTACTTGGCTCAAACTACGCCTGCAGCCGCTGCAGGGGCCGTGATGGGGGCTGTGATCTCAACGACTCCGGGCCTCACGCCTGGACAAATCACAACAGGTACCAATCTCACATTGTTGCCCTTGATCCTGGATTCCAATCAAGTCCTGTTGCAAAGTGTTATTCGTATTTCATCGCTGAAGGCCTTGTCCAGATTTGACTCGGGGCAAGGATCCAGTCAGCAGAGTATTCAGTTGCCCAATGTGGACTCATTCACCGTGGTTCAACGTGTCGTTGTTCCAACGGGGCAAACCATGGTCATGATGGGTTATGACCGTGTGCAGACGGCGACCACCACCACCGGGTTGGCTGAGGGAGTGAACACCAGCAAATCCACCACCGGTGCCAAGCAGTCTATTGTGGTGTTGGTCACACCCAGGATGATGGATATTTGATCCATGAACAACTATGAACCCAACTCACCGTCTGCTCGCTGGCAAAAGATGCTAGTGCGCATGAGACGTTGGCTTGAATCCCTGCTTTCTAAGTGGAGACGTGAAAACACTTCAAGTGACCCTCACAGCGATGGAGTTGAGGGGGGATCACGCATTTTTTCAATCGGTGCTCATCAAGTGGTGTTTGGGATGACGTGGGTGCCTGCGCAATCCGACCAAATTCGCGCTGTCCATGAACAGGCTCGCAAATCGGGCATGCGAAGCCATGTGACTCTGGGGACATTGATCGGGTTTGCGAGCACTGTTGCTCGACCAGCAGGTCGTGTCTCAGCCATTTCGGGGGCATTGGTTCTGTCCGAAAGCGCGTCCATGGGGGGCAGTGAAATATTCGTCCTGGATATTGAGCCTGGTGTTTTTGCCCTGGTTGCGCTGCAAGACTCGATGCCTGTGCCCGGTTTTGATTTGGTCGGGGATCTTCCAACCATCAAGGCCGCGGTCGATAACTATATTCGTTTGCCACATCGCACGACTGTAAGACGCTGTGGTTCCAGGGACGTGATTGAAGACGCTGAATTCTTCAATTTTGAATATGTGCTGGAAGAGTCGGATCATACTTCGATAAGGTTAAAGGAGATACGAGACAACGCCAAGTTAATTCGTTGGCTTGCGATTGTCTTGATCCTCTTCGGATTAGCCGTTGGCGTTTATCTTTATGTGTCACACCTGAACAGGATGGCAGAGCAAGCTCGCCTCATGCGTGAAAACGACCCAGATGTTTTGTATGAAAAGGCGTTTTCTCTGGAGCAATCAAAGCTGGGCCCGATGGGCAAGGCTGGTTTTCAGGCCATGTTCGAAACAGCTCGTCACCTCCCCTTGGTATTGAAAGGCTGGGTGTTGTCACAGGTCAAGTGCACGCACCAGGAATGCAAAGCAACTTGGATACGTCGTCATGGCAGTTATGCCGATTTTGAATCGGTACGTCCCGCAGATGTCCAGGTCCGTCCCGAATACAAATTTCCTGGCAAAACCGAAGCGACTCCTCAATTGGAAACTTCTCATCCTGTCGCCATAAACCCAGCGGCGCAGACCTTGGTTCAATTGCGTGACACCTTGCCCATGAAATCCTTGGTTGAAATGGAGTTTATTTCACAGTTGCAGGACTACAGCCTGGTGAAATTAAACGGAACTGTTTCAGCGCCTAGCCTTTTTGGCGGCAAAGGGGATGCCACCTTGATTTTCCGCCCTGTGCTGTCTGGCGAATGGAGTGCTTCGGGTGACTTATGGCAGCTTGAGGGTTTTCATGTGCCCGACTATGCGCTCGTGGAAGTACTCCAAGTCACGAACATGGAGCAAATCGAAAAAAATAAGCTTCCCACTTACTTTATGTCTGGAAAGTACTTTGTCAAAGGGAAAGATTTCAAGTGAGGGCAGTATTCATTCATCTTTTTTTCGCTCTGATTTGTTGGGGAGCCCATCTTCACAGCCACGCGGAAGAGCTGGATTTGGCGTCTTTGGTGAAGCTTGCCAAGCAGGCCAAAGCCAAGGAGCTTGCCGACAGCATGAATCGTGAAATCGTGGCCGTCAGCCCTACACCTATTCCATTGCCGAATGCGGCTGGGCAATCCAAGAAGTCTCAACCATCTCCGCCACCCGCACCTCCAGTGCTGAAATATTTATATGGATTCAATGATCGTTTACAGGCAGATGTCGCTTACAACGGAAAAGCAACAACCTTGTCAAACGATTCACGATCCGCCAACTTGGGTCGCTGGGCACATCATTACATCTTCACGGAAGGCGTATTGCTCACCTTGGTCCCTTTGGCTTTCTCAGCTGCAGAACATGCGCGCACAGAGCTGTTAGGGAATATGTCGCGTCAACCGGTCTGTCAGTTGCTTGGAATGTCTGACAAGCAATGCTTGTTTTTGCAGCCCAGTCAAGCCTTGGTTGAAGAGGAGATATCCAACACGGGGAAAGCGGCCATCTTTCAAGATCAAGTTCGTACCTTGGTTCATCAGGTTCCGCCTATGAACTACAGTGCATCGACTGGACCTTCATCACAAGAGGGCGGTACCAACCAATCCCAGCGGTCTGCAGTGAGCGAGCCAGTTGCTAGAAAAACGGGGGTGTTCCCAAAATGACAATGGCGCATTTGTCTGCCACACATGTCCCCCATTGGCAAAACTTTGATCAGGTTCCATCATTTCTGGGATTGATTCATCCGCCCGCGTCATCCAAGAGCAAGTTGCAGCAAGGGCAAATGGTTGGATTGGAATTGGACGGTCATCAAGTGGTTCTGTTGTCTGAGCTTTCCATGTTGAGTACACCAGACTGGTACCACTTCCTCCAGCAGTTGACACAACAGGGCTTTAGTCTCGCGCAATTTTCGACGGCAACACCTGAGGTTTTTGAGTTGCTTGAATACGCAGCCGGCAATGATGCAACAGCGACAGAGCGCAGACGAGATGAAGCCGCATTTATTCAGGAAATTCTGGATGACTCGGTGCCAATCCATATTTTCATGAATTTGATCAAAGAGGTGATAGATACCGGCGCCAGTGACGTTCATTTGGAAATTCAATCTCTGTTGACAACAGTTCGTGTTCGTATCTTTGGGATCATGCGCCGATTGCGTAACTACCCCTCTGCGATGATGATCGACGCGGTCAGCGCCGGTTACACGGTAATGGCGGAAGAATTGTCCCGTACAGATGCTGCTTTCAACGCTCGGCTGCCACAGGCTGCAATGATTCCTATAGAACACGAGGGGCGTAAATATGTGTTGCGCTATCAAAGTCATCCTTCAGTCGGCGGCCTGGATGTGGTGTTGCGAATTTTAAGACTGGGGTCGCCTGAAAATAGGGCCCGTACGCTTGACAACCTGGGCTATCTTCCCTCGCAGGTCAGCCTGTTGTCCATGGCGTCTGCCTCCGCGTGGGGCGGGGTCTTCATCGCAGGTATCACAGGTTCAGGAAAAACAACCACGCTCAACACCATCCTGAATGGTTTGGCTCGGACCGGGGATCGAAAAATCATTTCCATCGAAGATCCGGTTGAATACCTGGTCGATGGGGTCTCCCATTTATCCATTCAACGTGCTAACAGCGACTCTGCTGGTTCTGGTGACAACCCATTTCTGGACGCCATGCGTGCATTCCTGCGATTGGATCCAGATATTGGCATGTTTGGAGAAATTCGGGATGTTCTTTCGGGTGAAGTCGCCCAGGCTGCGATTGAAACGGGTCACAAAATATTCACCACTGTTCATGCCACTTCTGCATTGGGCATTGTTCCTCGGTTGACTTCCAAAATGATTGGGTTGAATCGCTCCACGGTTTGCAGTCCCGAATTCATTTCTGCGCTGGTTTACCAAGTGCTTCTTCCGCGCAGTTGCATGCATTGCAGAAGGCCAGCAATTCAGGTGATGAGTGCTGAAGAACTCAAGCCTTACGTGGATATATTTGGTTTGAATCCAGACAGTTTTTATGCTGCAAGCGATCAAGGCTGTGCTCATTGTCACATTCAAGGCATTGATTATTCAAGCGGCGTCAGGCAGGGCACCAAGGGAGTTCAGGTGGCGGCGGAGGTGGTCATTCCCGATACGCATCTGTTACAGCTGCTGCAAGAAGGGCGTGATATCGAGGCTCTTCGTTACCGACGCAGTCTGCGAAGGACAGGTTTCGATGACCCCGACATGACTGGAAAGGAGGCTTGGGCCCATGCACTGTACGAGGTTTCGAGCGGCACAGTCGATCCTTATTTTTTTGAAAGCACATTCGGCCATCCTCAGAGTTTCAAACATCTGGTGATTTCAGATGCTGGAGCTTGAACAAGGAGATTCATGTGAATTTGTGGCAAGCCCTCTTGATCCGACAAGCAAAGTCTGCGCTGTATAAGGATCGTGCTGCGTATTACGCCGATTTGGCCATGACCCTGGACGACAAGATTCCTTTGTATTCGACGCTCAAAAAATATGAGAACAGGGCCCGAAAAAAGGACAAGGGACGAGCCTTGTTGTACAAGCAAATTTTGCTGAATTCGATGCGCGGTTCCTTGGCCAACAGCCTCAAAGGCATTGTTCCCGCATCTGAATTGATGGTTCTTAACGCCGCTCAAACCAACGGCGATGACAGCATCGCCAACGGGCTTCGTTTTTTGTCTGAGACCGTTGAAAAAACGGAAAAGATGAACGACATCATGCGGAAAAGTTTGAATTACCCCATCTTTCTGCTTGTTCTGTTGGCCGCCATCTTGACAGGGTTTTCTTTCTATGCCGTTCCTGTCCTTGAGCAAATCATGCCCGTGAGTGAATGGCCTCCTTCAGGCAAAGCGCTCAATGTGGTGGCTTCTGCCATCCGAGGCTATGGGGTATTTATTTTTGGTGGAGTTGGATTGTTGATTGCAGGCTTTCTTTATTCCCTGGCCCATTGGACAGGATCCGTCAGAAACAGACTCGACAGACATTTGCCCTATAGCCTGTATCGTGATTATTCGGGCGCGCTGTTGATTGTTTCGCTGGCTTCCATGATGCAAGCTGGAGTTTCATTGCGTTCGGCGTTGCAGCAATCGCTGCGTTACACAACCCCCTGGATGGAGTGGCACGTCAAACAGATCCTAAGACGCTTGTCCAGCAAAGATGCCGCCAAATTTGGATATGCCTTTGCCACTGGCATTCTCAGTACCGATTTGGAAGAGCGCATTGCCGACGCATCAGAGCGTCGTGACCCCGTGGTCGCCTTCGTGCGGATTGGTTTGGGATCCATTGATCGGGTAGGCAAATCCATTGCTCAGTCAGCAGAAAAAATCAACACCATCATGTTGCTGGTTTGTGGGTTGAGTTTGGGCGCCATGATGATGGGTTTCATGGCAACCACGCAAGAGCTGAATGGTGCCGTCAAGCGCCAGATTCACAGCGTGGGTCGATGACAAAGTGGAGGTATTTATGTTCGTTCGCAAATCAAGCAACACCGGCATCAAACGGATAACAACATCATTTCAAGGCTGGTCGACCCAGAGAGGCATCGCTTTGGCGCAGGGCTTGATGGCTTCTGCCTTGCTTGGAACGGTGAGCTTGGTGGGCGTGGACTGGGCGGTGAAACAGGCGGCCATTGACAGAGAACGTTCTCAAGCGCAATCGATGTTGCTGATCAATTCAGCGGCAGGCAGTTACTTGACACGATTTCACGATCAGCTGGTGGCCGTCAAAGCGGATGGCACCGATGCGCTCCCTGCCTCCTGTTCGACCATCAGCATGGCTTGGGGAAATTCCAATGATGTACCAGCCATCATTAAGAATGGCGGTTGCAGGATAAATGCCATCTTGACGCGGCATGCTGATGGATCAGCAGACAAAACCCAGGAGGTCAACAATGCAATGCAACCAACCCTGGTTGAGCTCAAAGCCATGGGCCTGTTGGATGCAGGTGTTTCTGAAACCCCACTGTTGCCAGTCGTCATGGGAGTCGCTCAACCCAACGTCTCTGGGACAGCCAGCACGGAACCCGCAGTCAACAGTTATTCCGTGGTGATCTTCCCACGCTGTATTGGCGCCGGCATCACAAGCAGTTGCAAGCTGGAGAACAAGGCATTCACGTCTGTGGTGTTTAATAATCAACCCTTCGAATCCTCTTCATCATCATCGCAAAACTTTGCTCAATTGCTGGGCGGCTTGGGCCCAGACGGCGCAATTTCTGGACCAGCTGACACCGGCATCACGGATCCCGTATTGAGGGTCAATCCCAAAGGCGAATTCCGTTCATTGGGACGTGGCTGGACCCTGGATAACCCCATCAAGCGCCAATGGCAATACAACACCCAGGATGGCCATACAGAGAATTATTGGCGTGGTGTGGACGGCATTGCCATGGTTCGCAACGGGTATGACGCTTCAACGGCCCTTGAATACACACGACGTGATGGTTCCAGTCCCCCTTCAGCGGATTGGGACTTCAATGGTAAAAACCTTGGCAATGTGGGCAAGCTTCAGGTGACGGGTGATATTTCTGGCAAAAATGGAACACTCCAGGTGGTGGGTAACCAGTCGGTCAGTGGCAACCTGGACATCAAAGGTAACCAATCCGTTGCTGGTAACCAAGATGTCAAAGGCAACCTCACCGTTGGCAAGGCTGGCGTAGAAGGGGGTGCTGGCACCGGAATTCTGACAGCACTGTCAGACATGATCGTGAATGGCGCCACCGAGCTCAAAGGAAAGCTGACCGTTGCGGGCGCAGCCTTGTTTAAAGGTGAAGTGACCTTTGAGCAACTTGTCAAAGGGAAAGACATTGAATTGAGTGGAAAACTGTCGGCCAGCAATATCGATGTGGCTGGGGGGATCAGCGGAAGTCACTTGCATATTGGACATACAGCGATCACAGCCGATGGAACCTTGTTGGGCAGCGCCAGTGGTTGGGGTGTTGATGATGGTGCATCTTGCTCCACGGGTGCAGAGTATGCGCTGGCTCAAAACAAGTCAGGCCAGCTCATGATCTGCTCATCAGGACGATGGAAACAGTTGATCAACCGAAGGGATACCGTGGTCAGTGCGTCCGCGGCGGGACAAAGTTGCTCCCCCAATGGTGCCGCTGGAAGCTTGCCAGATGGGACTTTGGCAGTTTGCACCAACGGCACGTGGCAAGCTGCCGTCCAAGGAGGGGTTGCGTCGGGTGGTTCCTGCTCTGTGACGGGCGCACTGGCAACCAACATACCTTCTGGCCACAGCGACTATCTGGACAATGCCAAATACGTCATGCTCGTTTGTGACGGCAGCAAATGGATCGAGGCTCCATTGACCCGGCCAAGACCGCAATACGCAACCGTGGGGCTCTCATGTGGTATTGATAGGGAGGTCGCTTTGGATGGTGAGGTCAGCACTGCCAATCCGTCTCTGTTGACCTGTGTGAATGGAACCTGGAGGAATTTGACCAGTCGAGTGGTCACGGTCGCTGCCAACAACTGGACGGGGGATCCTTGCCCCACCAATGGCAGCATAGCCCTTGACAGCGTAGGCACTGGCGTGGTGATTTGTAAAAACAATATCTGGACCGTCCAAACCTTGCCGCGTGGTCTTGGTCAGGCATGTTCGGAACCTGACAACACACGCATTGAGCGATCGACCACCTCTGCCAATCAAATCAGGTATCTGTGGTGCGTGTCAGGTAGATGGCAAGATTTTCCCGATCACATCTATGTGACTCGTTGGGATGGTGTGGGGGTGTTTTTGAATCGCGGCGTCAAAATGGGAACCAAATACTATTACTTGTACAGCGAGGACAGATATCCCAATTTCAATAAACCGCAAACTTGGTATGCACTGTACAAATGGGCTTGCAAACGGGCGCCCTCTGATTGTCCAGCCCTGAACAATCCAAACACCATGCTGAACAACGACATTTTCTCGTATTCTGAAAATTCGAGAGTGACCAAATTGTTTGCCTACATTCCGGAACTTTGGGAGCTACAAGATATTTATCGCCAGTATGGTGGACGTCCATCGCGTTGGTCGTTCGACCTTGATGGAGGTGCAGAATTTTGGACATCCACCCGCAATCAGGGATACGAAGAGCATATGACCATCGATCTTTGGAACGACCACGAATTTACAAGATGGGATTCAGACGCGCGGCCGGTGGTGGTCAGGGTGGGGTTTATTGATATGTCAGTTGGATTTTTACCCTTATTTTGATCTCTCGACGGGAATGGCTGATAAAAGAGCTAGTGCATTTTCTGAAATCCATCCGTTTGAACTCATTCATGAAATATTTACCCATTTTTTTGTATTCCATGCTGTCGATCTTTGTTCCTGTTCTTTTGGGTTGGTTCGCACGTATTGTCATGCTACAGATTCGAGAGTCACATGATGTTCGTTCTCTCAGTCAACGTTGGGGAATGCGTATCGGAAACACCCTCTGTCTGCTTGGGGGTATGTTTACTTGGCTGTTATGGCTTTCGCAGCAATTCACGCATGCAGCCTGCTTGATGGCCGGCTTTTTCCTGTTCGGTCCTGGTTTATGTTTGATAACGTTTTTCATCATAAAAAAACAAAAACACGATACTGATCGTGTTATTCACTCGGTGTAGTGGTTACGAATAAATGTATGAATTTCAATTTGATTTTCGTCAGTTTCTTTGGCTTTTTTGTTGGATGTAGTCACTCGCATGCCTCAACTTGCTTCGAGGCAGCGGGAATGCGCCATGGCGTTTCACCACTCTTGTTGAGCGTGATTGCACAGCATGAGTCCTTGATGAATCCTCAAGCCTTGAATCGAAATCGGGACGGCAGCGTAGATATTGGGCTGATGCAAATCAACTCGCGCTGGTTGTCAATACTTGCGCGATATGGCATATCTTCTGAAGCCTTATGGGAGCCCTGTACCAATGTGGATGTGGGGGCATGGATTCTTGCATCGAATTTTCGTCGATATGGCTTGAACTGGAACGGACTCGGGGCATACAACGCTGGCAGTCATCAGTTCCGGGCGCGTTACGCAAAAAAAATCATTGAACGTCTGAAATCTATTGAACCGTCAATCTTGGCCGAGACTTGCTCGTCCACGCCAGCGATGAGCGTTATATGTTGAAAATCATTCCCCATCCATCAAAAAGTGATCAGTCAAACTTTTCGCTGTCACTGATCGACATGACCGTCTCATCGCAGAAATTTTATTTGGGACCCACCTCCAGGATCACGAATAATTCTGCTCAAGCTTGGTTGAGACAGGAAGCCCTGAATTCCTTGCACGATCAAACCTTGATCGTGGGCTCTTTGGTGGTCATGGTTCGAACCAACGTTTTTTTACGTTCAGGTGTACGACCTGAAACCCACGAGTGGGTTTCAAATGAGCTGTTGGTGGGACGTTTGCGAAGCTTTGAAAGTCAGGATGTGGGAGCCAAAAGAACCGATCCTGATCATGAGGCTATCCAGGTGGTGGTGGATTTCGAGTTGCTGGGCCGATTCCACTTGAATGCCGAGGATGCCAGTCCCTCCTTCAGCAGCGACGTGGGGCATGTGTTGGGCCCCAGCAATTGGCATATTTTCCTGCCATCGCCAGAAATATTGAATTTCATTGTGAATGGCACGCTGGGTAAAGGCTTCAAAGTCAATCTTGGAACTCTTCGCCGGGCAGAGTCGGACTTGGTGCCCCTTGATAGCTGCCAAATGAGAATTCATGTGCCTGATATTCGCGGAAAGCGATCAGCCATGTTTGGCAAAACCCGGTTGGGAAAGTCCAACACGGTGAAGCTGATCATGGAGAGTATGCTGATCATGACGGCCGAAGAGAAAAATGTGGGCCAACTGGTGTTCGACGTCAACGGGGAGTATGCCAATGACAATCCACAAGATGGCAATACCTCAGTGGCGACGATGTATGGTGATCGTTGTCAGGTCTATTACCTCGCGCATCGCACTTCCGATGCGAACATGGGGAACAACAGAAAATACATTCGCTATAACTTCTACGAGCGGACACATGATTGCACTCGAATCATGTCCGAATTACTCGATAACAGTGTATTGAACAACGAGAATTTGCAATTTTTCTTACAACTGGAATTTCCGGATTTTGTCAGCTTTGTCTTGACCGAGGAGGCCAGCCTCAGAGCTCAGCGGATATTGCGAAAAATTCATCTCATGTGGACGGCGCTGTTTATGGCCGGCTTCTCTTACTCGGAGTCGCATTTGCTGGGTCTGACTCAAAATCGTTGGAAACGGGGCGATTTGTTTTCATCCGGGTTTTCGAGTGGCCTGCGAATGGCCATGTACCAGGCCATTGAAGGGCGCGTGGTTCCACACATGCCGTCCAACATGGAGGAGTTGACGCGGGAGATGATCATCTACTGCAAATTTGTGCAGCAGTACAGCAACGACCCCAATTTGATGGAAATGGGCGTTCCCATGGTGGATAAGGATGATGCGATGGCCATTCGGTTCATCGTTCCTGAAATTGGTGCAGGTCCCAAAATGCTGTCCACCTGCATCCCATACCATGCTGCGGATGCGACGGATTTTGAAAATGACATCATTCGCGCCCTGGACGAGGGGCAGACCATCATCATGGATCTGGGAAGTGCGAATGAAACCGTTCTTAGATTTTTTTCCAGGACATTGTCGATCGCTGTATTTCGCCATCAAGAGGCCAAGTTTGTCAGTAACCAGTTGAAGGATCGTTTTGTTCAACTGTACTTTGAAGAAGCGCACATGATTTTTCCGCCCAGCAAAGCGGGAAATGTCACCGATATTTACTCTCGCTTTGCCAAGGAAGGAGCTAAATTTCACATTGGCATTGTGTATTCAACGCAATCGCCATCGACGGTCAACCCTGAGTTGCTTTCACAGACGGAGAATTTTTTCATCGGACATCTCTCCAATGCCAATGAAGTTGCCTTGTTGGGCAAGGTGCAATGCGCGTTTGCCAACATGGGTAATTACATCATGCAATACCGACAACCAGGTTTCATGCATGTGCTGACCTACTCTCATCGCTATGTGATTCCCGTTCAGGTCCGCATGTTCAATGGCAAGTCCGAACGCGACAAACTGGTGGTTGAGGTGGGATGACGATGCCGATTGGGGGTAACCATCTTCTTTTGGCTTGCGCTGGTGTAGGGGGATTGCTGCTGGGCAGTTTCTTGAACGTGCTGGTGTATCGCTGGCCTCGGATGCTGATGCGGCAGTGGCATGAGGAGGTGCAGGCATTCGTCATCGATTTTTCAGGAGCTCCAGCAAACTTCAGCTCAGACAAAGGCTTCAATTTGGCTTTTCCTGCGTCTCACTGCCCGCAATGCTTACATGGCCTGAGTTGGTATGAAAACATACCGTTGATCAGCTTTGTCGTCCAACGTGGACAGTGCAGAAATTGCAAGACACCCATCGGCTGGCATTACCCCCTGATTGAGTTCTTATCAGCCATGATTTTGGTGTGGGTGACTTTTCATTGGGGGTTCAGCGGGAAAGCATTCGTGTGGTGCATTTTCCTGCTGTCGCTGATGGTGTTGTCGGTGATCGACTGGCAAACCCAATATTTGCCCGATCAAGGCACGCAACCCCTGCTGTGGGTCGGCCTATTGTCTTCCTTGTTGGGGTGCACAGATCTGGCCATTGCCGACGCGGTCATAGGGGCCATGGTGGGCTATTTGATTCTGTGGTCCATAGCTACGTTGTTCCAAATCATCACGGGACGTGAAGGCATGGGACATGGGGATTTCAAATTGATGGCTGCGCTGGGTGCCTGGTTGGGATGGCAGGTTTTACCTGGGATGGTCGTCGTCGCTTCGCTTGGCGGGAGCATAGTGGGCCTGTTGATGCGATCAGGACATCGGACCATTGCATTTGGTCCCTTTCTTTGTTTGAGTGGTGTGATTGCCTGGATGCGGCCATCCCTGATGACTATCCCGATTTGAGATTCGACCTGATCCTTGTGCTGCAAGCACAAGGGGTGATTGCAGCTGAAAATATTGCTTGAGCCCAGTGGGATATCTTCCTGGCTAGAAACTGTGCGTGATCTTGCAGACAGACAAAATGGACTCCCCCCGGCCAAATTCGCAATCAACAGTGGTTTTGCGATGGTTGGGATGGGGTTATTTCATGGATGGGCCTTTTCATCGATTCACGGAGTTGTTTCAACAGCTGGGCTTGCCCTCAGACCCCGACAGTATTCGCTGTTTTGTGACACAACACTCCCCGCTTGATCCTGCGGTTCGAATCGAAGATGCCAGTTTTTGGTCCCCAGCCCAGGCGCTTCTTTTGAAAGAGGAAATGCGTCGCAATGCCGATTGGACACTGGTGATTGACCAATTGAGTGTTGCCCTGAGATCCTAGCGAACGCCGTTCATTCACATTTCCCTTGGCGTTTGTTGTCTTCCACAGGGTTGGATGCCCAAGATCAGCCATTGCCAGTCCCAACTCGGGTACCATGCGCCATTCCATCGATACAACATCCGGAATGACCGACTCTTACCTGTCATTTGCCAATTCATCCTTGGGTTCATCCATGACGCGCCTGTTGGGTTTGCCCCGGCCTGTGATCCTGGAGCGCTTCAAAGCCCACCAGCCCACCATCGAAGGGGACGTGCTGGTGGGGGCTGCCCCTGGTGCGGAGTTGCTGCCCGCCATGTTGCAGGCGTTCTCTTCAATGAAGGCCCATACGCTTTCTCATCACAGTTTGCCTTCCTGGACCGCCATGGCCAACCGGGCAGGCCTATTGACGGGCCCCTGGGGTGTTGCAGGACAACCGGGTTCGCGGGTCAAAGCGCTGGTGTTCGATGCCACTGGGTTGTGCACTGCTCAGCAAACGGATGTGCTATATCAGTTCTTTCATGATGCCGTCCGCCAGGTCTCTTCATGCGGGCGTGTGGTGGTGCTGGGGCGCCCTCCCGAGTTGTTGGCTGAGGCGCAGCAAGTTATCGTCCAACGAGCCCTGGAAGGGTTCATTCGAGCCTTGGCCAAGGAAGTCAAGCGAGGCATCACGGTGCAACTGATCTATGTATCTCCGGGGGCGGAAGATAGGTTGGAAGGTCCGTTGAGGTTCTTTTTATCGCCTCGCAGTGCCTATGTGTCCGCGCAGGTGATTCGCTTGTCGGCAACCGTGACTGGACAAGCCGCATGCATTTGGGACTTGCCGTTATCAGGCAAAAAGTTGCTGGTGACCGGCGCCTCCCGAGGCATCGGAGCCTCGATTGCGGAAACGCTGGCGCGTGATGGGGCACAGGTGGTGTGCCTGGATGTCCCCTCTGCTTCACCAGCCTTGCAGGAAATCGCCGCCCGTCTCAAGGGGACAGCGCTACCGATGGACATCACCGACCCCCAGACACCGCAACAGCTGCTGGAGTTGGCCTTGGCCGATGGTGGTTGGGACGGAGTGGTCCACAACGCAGGAATCACGCGAGATAAGACGATAGCCAACATGCCTCAGGCTTCCTGGCAGTCGGTGATTCAGGTGAATCTGTTGGCGCAAGAGGCCATCCATCAAGCCTTAATGGATGGCCAGGCATTTCGGGCCAACGCTCGGATGGTCTGTGTGTCCTCGATCTCGGGCATCGCAGGCAATATGGGGCAAACCAATTATGCTTTTTCAAAAGCAGGTGTGATCGGACTGGTCCACAGTCATGCAAAATCCCTAGCGGCAACCGGCATGGCGATCAACGCTGTAGCTCCCGGGTTCATTGAAACCCCGATGACGGCAGCCATGCCATGGGTTATTCGGGAAGCCGGTCGTCGCATGAATTCCCTGGGGCAGGGCGGACAGCCGGTGGACGTGGCCGAGACCATTGCCTGGCTGCTCAGTTCCGCGTCCACCGGAGTTCATGGGGAAGTGATTCGAGTCTGTGGTCAGAGCTGGTTGGGTGCTTGAGCATGTCCCCAACCCTGTCGTCGCCTGCGCAAGAACTCTTGGCTCCACCGGGGCTGTGGACGCAGTTCTGGCGTGCGCTCGCGGCCCAACGCAAGCCGTCTGTCCCAGTCGCCGAGCTGCCTGATTGCTCAATGGTGTTGCCACACGTTTCGATCGATGCCCCTCACCTGAAACGGTATGCCGCCGTGTGCGGGTTTGTGCCGTCCATGGGGGTGCCCTTGACGTATCCGCAGTTGTTGACCTTTCCGTTGGTCATGTCCTACTTGTGTGGCGCCAGCTGCCCCTGGCCAGCCATGGGAACGGTGCATCTGGCCAATGCCATCCAGCAGCATCGCCCCCTAGCGCTAGGAGATGTCGTACGGGTGGAACTGAGCTCCGGACAGTTGTATTCGCATGACAAAGGGCAGGTTTTTACCCTGGAGCTCAGGATTTTTCGTGATGGCGAGTGGGTGTGGCAAGCCACGCAAACCTTGCTGCGCCTGGGCGTCTTGCCAGCGGTCGGACAGCCCTACTCAGAATTGCAGGCGCAGGACATTTTTTGGCACAAGGTGGAGGAGATCGATGCCCCTGCCAACATGGGTCGTCGCTATGCAGCGGTCTCTGGCGACTACAACCCGATTCATTTATCCCAGACCAGTGCCCGTTTGTTTGGGTTCCGTCAAGCCATTGCGCATGGTTTGTGGGCCCAGGCCCGCTCGATCGCGGCTTTGCTGCCGCCTGAGCCCATGCAACAGGCCACGCTGGTGACGGCATTCAAAAAACCTGTGTGCTTGCCCGCTCGCCCAACGCTGTGGCAAGGGCGGCACCATGGCAATATTTCTTACGAGCTCCGAGATGCGCAGGGGCAGGCGACGCACCTTCGGGGGCGCTTGTTCCCGGAGTGCCTTGAATCTATTTCCATATCTTCATTCGCATGACATCCATTCGACGTGTGGCCATCCTGGGGGGAAATCGAATTCCCTTTGCCCGCTCCAATACCGCTTACGCGCATGTGTCCAACCAGGACATGCTCACCACGGCTTTGCAGGGCTTGATCGACCGCTACCAACTGCATGGAGCTCGTCTGGGCGAAGTGGTGGCGGGTGCCGTCATGAAGCATGCCCGGGATTTCAATTTGGTGCGGGAGTGTGTGCTGTCCAGCAGCCTCTCGCCTGAAACACCGGCATTCGATGTGCAACAAGCCTGTGGCACCGGGATGGAGGCCGCGATCCTGGTGGCCAACAAAATTGCGCTGGGTCAGATCGATTGCGGTATCGCTGGCGGGGTCGACACCACGTCGGACGCGCCGATCGGCGTGAACGAAACCTTGCGCCGTATTCTGCTCGACTTTGCCCGTGCCCGATCGCTGCCCAAACGCTTGCACGCCCTGGCCAAGGTGCGACCGGGCATGTTCATTCGCCCAGATTTGCCTCGAATCGCCGAGCCCCGCACGGGTTTGTCCATGGGGGAGCACGCCGAGTTGATGGCTCGAACCTGGGGGATTGGGCGAGAAGCCCAAGACGAATTGGCGCTGCTCAGTCATCAGCATCTGGCTCAGGCCTGTGACCGTGGCTTCTTCATCGATCTGATGACCCCTTTCCATGGGTTGAAGCAGGACAACAACCTGCGTGCCGACTTGACGATAGAGCAGCTCTCCAGATTGAAGCCGGTGTTTGACCGTCAGGTGGCTCCTGGCGAAGGAACTTTGACGGCAGGAAACTCCACGCCTCTCACCGACGGTGCGTCTGTGGTTCTGTTGGCGAGCGAGGACTGGGCTGCGCAACATCAATTGCCGGTTCAGGCATACCTGACTTTCAGTGAGGTGGCTGCGGTGGATTTTGTCGATCAAAAAGAGGGGTTGCTGATGGCCCCGGCCTATGCCGTCCCTCGTTTATTGAAGCGGGCTGGTTTGCACTTGCAAGACTTCGACTTTTACGAAATACACGAAGCGTTTGCAGCGCAAGTGTTGTGCACACTGAAGGCCTGGGAGGACCCCCTGTTTTGCAAGAATCGTCTGGGGCTGGACGAACCTTTGGGCGCCATCGATCGCAGCCGACTGAATGTGATGGGGGGCTCCTTGGCCATCGGCCATCCCTTCGCGGCCACAGGTGGACGCATTGTGGCGTCGCTGGCCAAACTGTTGCAACAGAAGGGTCAAGGCCGTGGCCTGATTTCTATTTGCGCCGCAGGCGGGCAGGGCGTCGTCGCCGTTCTGGAAAGGTAAGCACGCATGACGGCCTACAAAGTCCCTCTGCGGGATATGCGGTTTTTGATGAATGAGGTCTTCGACTACCCGGCGCACTACCAATCGCTGCCCAACGGCGAAGACGCCAGTCCGGCGGTGGTCGATGCCATTCTGGACGCCGCCGCGGTGTATTGCGAAGAAGTATTGGCGCCCTTGAACACCTCGGGCGATCAAGAAGGCTGCCATTTCGCAAACGGCGAGGTCAGCACCCCACGTGGTTTCAAAGAGGCTTATGCCCAGTTTGTCGAAGGAGGGTGGCAGGGCTTGTCGTTCCCTGCCGAGTATGGCGGACAAGCTTTGCCCATGTCCTTGAATCTCTTGAAGTCCGAGATGATGGGCGCTGCGAATTGGGCCTTCAACATGTATCCGGGCTTGAGCATTGGATGTATCAACACCATCCTCCAGTTTGGGACTGACGAGATCAAGCGGCAATACCTGCCCAAGCTGGTGGCTGGTGAATGGACGGGGACCATGTGCCTGACCGAGCCTCAATGCGGCTCAGACCTGGCGCAAGTCAAAACCCTGGCCCAGCCGCAGGCCGACGGACGTTACCTTATCCGTGGGACCAAAATTTTCATTTCCAGCGGTGAGCACGACTTGACCGAGAACATCGTGCACATCGTGTTGGCGCGCTTGCCCGATGCACCCCCTGGCACACGGGGTATTTCTTTGTTCATCGTGCCCAAGTTTTTGCTCGGGAGCGAAGGTGGTTTGGGCCTTCGCAATGCGGTGCATTGCGGCTCGATCGAACATAAGATGGGCATCGCTGCCAACGCCACCGCCGTGCTGAATTTCGAGGATGCATCGGCCTGGCTCATCGGGCAACCCCACAAAGGCCTGGAGGCCATGTTCACGTTCATGAACACCGCCCGCATTGGCACGGCCATTCAGGGTGTGGCCCATGCCGAGCGTTCTTTTCAAGGGGCGCTGTCATATGCCCGAGAGCGTCGATCCATGCGGGCTTTGTCGGGTAAGAAAGAACCCGACCAGGTCGCCGATGCGCTGCTCTGGCATCCCGATGTTCGACGCATGTTGATGACGCAAAAAGCCATTGCCGAAGGTGGTCGCTCCATGATTTACGGTGCGGCGCAGCTCGCCGATCGGATGTTTGATGCAGCGTGGTCGGGGGACAAGGTCAAGCATGCACAATTTGACAGCGAGTTGGGTTTTTACACCCCCATTCTGAAAGGCTTTCTGACCGAGATGGGCCTGGAGGCCGCCAACCTGGGGGTGCAAGTGTACGGGGGGCACGGGTACATCCGTGAACATGGGATGGAGCAAATCGTCCGAGACGCCCGCATCGCCACGCTGTACGAAGGCACCACCGGTATCCAGGCGCTGGATCTGTTGGGCCGCAAAGTATTGCAAGGCACACGGGGCCAATGCATCCGCGATTTCACCGCCAAGATGTGGAGCTTGGCGCGTCCAGTGATGTTCACACGGGGGCCCCTGGGTGCCATGGGGCGCTCTTTGGCGCGCCGTGCCCTGCAGTGGAATCTGCTGACGCTGCGACTGATGTGGAAAGCCCGCCGGGATCGAGAGCAGGTCGGGTCGGCCAGTGTGGATTACCTGATGTATTCGGGCTATGTGATGATGGCTTACTTTTGGGCGTTGCAGGCCATGCGTGCCAAGGCCTTGCTTGACAGTGGCAAGGGCGCCGAGTCGAGCGACTTTTATACCGTCAAAATTCAAACCGCCGAGTTTTATTTCCAGCGATTGCTGCCCCGGGCAGACGCTCACGCCCGGGCGGCCTTGGCGGATGCGGGGGCTTTGATGCAGATCAAGGGCGATAGCTTCAGCAGTGTCTGAGGACACCCTCGCATCTTTCAGGCCGGGGTCAACCAGCGGCGGATCTGCTCATCCAGAAAGGCGGTGTCCGCGGGCAGTATGTTCGAGGCACTTTGGTGGCCCATGTCTGACGGAATCGTGATGCCCAATCCTTGTGGGATGTGGCGAACCAGTGATTGCCAGGCGCTGGCGGGGTTGTAAAGGTCCAGCTCAGGGCCGAGGACCAGGGTGGGGGCCTGAATGCTCTCTAACGCTCTTTGTGTGTTGCCCTCAAACCCTGGTGTGGCGCCCACATCATGGCCGTCGTAGGCGAGTGTCTGATACCACCAGTCGATGGGGTGCATCCCCGCGTTCAGTTGTGCCTCGGCGCGTGAGCGAAGGAATGACTGGACTTGTCCGGGCTGTGGAAACTCGCGATCAAAGGCGGCAGGCGTTCGACCTGCAAGCCCTTGCATCAGGCCGGACCAGGCTCGCCAGCGCTGTGGATCAAACGACGTTTCCTGACCCGGTTCCAGTTGAAGAATCTGGCGCGAAACCTCGTTGACAGCCTGCGCCCAAGGAGAGGTTTTAGCCATGGGTGTCATGGCAACCACACGACGCATGCGTTGTGGAAAAGACACCGCCCATTGCAAGGCCTGCATGCCTCCCATGGAGGCCCCGACCACAGCAGCCAGTGTGTCGATGCCTAAGGCGTCGAGCAACATGGATTGACCACGTACCATGTCACGAATGCTGAAGGACGGGAAGTCCCAAAGGGGTTGATGCTGACTGTTGGAGGGCGAGCTGGCCAGACCGTTGCCCCAGGTATCCGTGCAGATCACGCAAAAGTGACGCGTGTCCAAGGCTTTGCCCGGCCCAATCAAAAAATCCAGGCGGTGGTGCGTGCTGCCAATGGCCGGCACGGCCAGAATCACGTTGTCGCGTGCGGCATTGAGTTGTCCGTGCACGACGTAGGTCAGCACGGCATCCTTCAAGGTCTGCCCCGATTCCAGTGGAATATCGCCCAGTGCATGCTGTTGATGCGGCTGATCAATCCAGCCCATGGCCAACGGGGGATGAGCCGGAAGATCCAACACCTCAATGCTCCATGCGGATCACGGTGCGAACAGCTTGGCCTTGGCGCATCTGATCGAAGCCTTCGTTGATGCGTGACAGGGGCAACTGTTGATCGATCAGCTCATCCAGTTTGAGCTGCCCCTTCAAGTACAGCGAGCACAACCAGGGGAAGTCACGCAGGGGGCTGGCACCGCCATAGGATGACCGCACGATTTGCTTCTCCCCCATGAGCGAACCAAAACGCAATGACACCTGGCGTTGCACGGCAGTTTTACCCAGGATGACCAGATGTCCGCCCGGGCGGGTGATTTCCAGCGAGGTTTGCA
>JACCDW011411643.1_pt1 | contig 74646 bp, 60 predicted proteins | sample 7449781 | NCBI WGS metagenome assembly JACCDW01 (sample SAMN15323449, study PRJNA562643) | freshwater metagenome | isolation source: river surface water | place: USA:Blue River Watershed | collected 2017-08-18
ATTTCACTTGACTGAAAAACAAACCCGTATTCCTTTGCATGGGATATAATCGCCTGGAACTTATTTTGATCATTGACTACCATAGCCTGCAAAGATAATAAAACAAAGGGAAGCGGTGCAACTGCAAAAGCCAGGGAAATGCTGAGGATCAATGCAATTTTTCATTGTTTTTGTGCCTGTCTGCATCCCGGGCCGATTTCTTTTCGATATTTTTTTTCAAGGCATCGGTAAGATCAACACCTGTCTGGTTGGCCAGGCAAATCAAAACCCACAACACGTCGGCCATCTCGTCTGCAAGATGATCAGCTGTTTCTGATTTCTTGAAGGATTGATCGCCATACTTTCGGGCCATGACCCTAGCCAACTCCCCTACCTCTTCTGTAAGGATGGCCATGTTGGTCAATTCACTGAAATAGCGGACACCAATGGTTTTGATCCACTCATCTACCTGCTGCTGGGCTTCTTTGATGGTCATTTATTCCTTGTTTTTTGTATCAATGATGATGGTAACAGGGCCGTCATTCAAGAGCTCGACTTTCATGTCTGCTCCGAAGATGCCAGACTGTATTTCCTTGCCCAGGTCTGATGACAATTGTTGTTTGAATTTCTCATACACAGGAACAGCGATCTCAGGCTTGGAAGCCCGGATGTAAGAGGGCCGGTTCCCTTTTTTTGTGGATGCATGAAGGGTAAACTGACTGACTACCAGCATCCCACCCTCAATTTCCTTGACAGATTTGTTCATCACCCCATCTTCATCATTGAAAATGCGCAGGTTGACAATCTTACCAGAAAGCCATTCAAGGTCATCTTGTCCATCGCTGTCTTCTATACCAACCAACACAAGCAGGCCTTGCAGGATCTGCCCGGTAATTACTCCGTCAACCTTCACCGATGCATTTGAAACCCTTTGAATCACTGCTCTCATGCTTTCAATTTTAACAGTGTAAATCTATGAAATGAAAACAGATATTAGCAAGGAGATCGGAGAAGGCTTACTTTTGTTGAAACGGTAAGACCTTGGCAGGAATCAGACAACTAGCGAAACAGACCATCTGGTACGGACTCAGCAACATATTTGGCAGGTTCATCAATTACCTGCTCACTCCTATCCTGACCTATATTTTCAGCCCGGACAAGTTTGGCGACATCTCCATTCTTTTTGCATCGGCGGCTTTTCTCAACATCATTTTCACCTACGGAATGGAAACATCTTATTTCAGGTTCAACCTGATTGAAGATGAAAAAAAAGTATTCAACACCAGTTTCACCAGTTTGCTGTTTACCACAGTCATCTTCTCTATCCTGCTGATGATCCCCCTCCAAGAACTGGCTGGTTTGATGAAACTGGATGAACATCCAGAATACGTGGTTTGGGTGATTGGCATTGTCGCATTGGATACCGTGGCAGTTCTCCCTTTTTCCAAACTCAGGCATGAGGGCCGACCCAGAAAGTTTGCCTTGTTGAAACTGGCCAACATCCTGATCAATTTTGTGCTGATTGCTTTTTTTCTGCTGTTGTGCAAGCCTGCACAAGAAAATGGAGGTGGATCTTTTTGGGGAAGTTGCTACAACCCCGGAATTGGAATTGGCTATGTATTCATTGCACAATTGCTTGCCAGCCTGATCACTTTCCTCCTGCTCTACAGAGAATGGAAAAACTTCAGACCCGCATTCGATAAAAAGCTCTTTGGTGAATTGATGATTTATTCCTTGCCCTTACTTGTTGTTGGGTTTGGAGGGATGATCAATGAAACCATTGACAGGTTCATGCTTGTCAATCGATACAATGGAACGGTTGAAGCCGCCAAAATGGCCAATGGCATTTACAGTGCCAATTACAAACTGGCAGTACTCATTGTCATTTTCATCCAGACATTCAAAATGGGGGCAGAACCTTTTTTCTTCAAAAACGCCTCCAACAACAATGCAAAAGAGAACTATGCAAGGATCATGAACCTTTTTGTCATCGCTTGTTGCTTCTGCTTTCTGGGGGTGGTATTGTTCCTGGACATCTGGAAACATTTTATGGGGGTCAGCAGGCATCCTGAATACATGCAAGGACTTTTCATCGTGCCCATCCTCATGCTATCCAAGATCTTTCTTGGTATCTACTATAACCTTTCAATCTGGTACAAGCTAACCAATAAAACCACTACCGGTGCGGTGATCACTGTTATTGGTGCAGTGATCACTTTACTGATCAACTATTTTTTCATTCCTACGTTGGGCTTTTGGGCCTGTGCACTGGCAACACTGGCTTGCTACGGCAGCATGATGGTGATCAGCTATGTGCTGGGGCAGGTTCACTACCCTGTACCTTACCAATGGAAACAGCACCTGGGTTATATCGGCTTTGCTTCAGCCATCTTTTTACTTCACACCGCTTCGCGCATGATACTGAAACAGGAGTGGCAATTACATGTTGCTGGCATCTTCCTCCTTGTCATATTTTTCCTTGTGGTATTGAGAAGGGAAAAAAATGAACTGGCTCAAATACCCCTGATCAAAAAACTATACAAAAGTCCTGCCCAAAGTTAAGCGGAGACATAAGGGTTGTGGACTTTCTCATGCCCGATGGTAGTAGGTATCCCATGACCAGCGTAAACGATGGTTTCCTCTGGCAAGCAATATAGTTTTTCAAGAATGCTTTTGACCAAAACAGCAGGACTACCTCCAGGGAGGTCTGTTCTTCCAACACTTTCTCTGAAAAGCACATCCCCCGCAATGACAAAACCGCTTTTGCTGGCATAAAAACTGATGCTGGCGGGTGAATGCCCCGGAGTACTCAAAACTTGAATGGTTTCATCACCCAGTGTCAAATTGCTGTTTTCGTCCAGAAAATGAATGGGGCCGGAATAATTATCAAATGGCAAATTCCACATCAATCCGCTGGTTGGCGCCATTTCGAGTACCTGCTTCTCCCCTTCATGGATATACAGCTCCAAGCCATAAGTTTCATGAACAAACTTGTTCCCAAATACATGGTCAAGATGACAATGGGTATTGATCAGCATGATGGGTTTCAGTTGCTTCGATTCGATGAAGCTCCTGAGCTGATCCCGTTCTTTGTCGGTATAGCATCCAGGATCAACTACAATACAATCACCATCTTGATTGTACATCAAATAGGTATTCTCTTGCAGGGGATTGAATTGGAAAATTTTAACGTTTATCATAGCCGCTTTTTCTTGGGTAAATGCGTTAATTTTAGCCTGAATACGTGGTATTGAACGCAGACGGCGAAGATATCCAATCATTTGAATCATAACACCATGCGAAAAATATTGCTCCCTGTTTTTGCGATTGTTCTTTTTGCGCTGCAATCATCTGCCCAGGTGAGCACAGTTGAGTTTGGAAAAAACAGGGTACAATACAAGAAATTCAATTGGCGGTATTACCAAACAAAGAATTTCAATACCTACACCAATGAGGGTGGATTGGCGTTGGGAAAATTTATTGCACAGGTAGCAGAAGAGGAACTTGGGGCGATTGAGGAATTCGTTGAATATGGCATGCAGAGAAGGGCGAACATCGTGATTTACAACAGCTTCACTGATTACAAACAATCCAATATTGGATTGGGTATAGATTGGCAAAACACTGGCGGTGTTACCAAACTCGTCAACAACAAGATCCTGTTGTATTTTGATGGGAACCTCAATGAATTGAGGATAAGGCTGAGACAAGGTATTGCACAAGTATTGGTTGAAAATCTCTTGTTTGGGGATGACCTCGGCGAATTCGCCAGCAACCAGGCATTGCTGGACCTGCCCAAATGGCTCACCGATGGATACGTCTCTTTTGTGGCTGAAAACTGGAGTCCTGCACTGGATGACAAACTCAAATCAGCTTTGTTGTCTGGGAAATACAGGACCTTTTACCAATTTGCCTTCAGCGAACCCTACCTTGCAGGACATGCTTTTTGGAGGTTCATCGGCGAACAATACAAGAAAGACAACATCACTTATTTCCTCTATCTGTCCAGGATATACAAAAGCCTCAATTCAGCAAGCATCAAAGTCACCAAGAAAAAATTCCGTGATCTGCTCAATGATTTCATGGAGCTGGAATCTGAAAAATACCAGAATGATTTAAAGGGCAGGCGCAACCTTCCAAAAGGAAATGTTGTAACGATTGAAGAAAAAAAGAACGGAAGAGATTTTTATCGTTTTCAGGCCAATCCTATTGCCCGCAACAACAGCTATGCAATGGTTGAGTACAAAAAAGGCATTTACCGCGTAGTGCTGGAGGATCTTTCAGATGAAAGAAAAACGCTGCTGAAAGCAGGTGTCCTCAACAACCAGGATGAGTTGAATCCCAATTATCCTTTGCTGGCATGGGATCCAAAAGGCTCAAGGATCCTGGTGGTGTACACCGAAGAAGGTAAAATCAAAATGTTCATCTACGATGTGGTGGCAAGGATAAAAACCTTCAAACAGGAACTGGAAGGATTCCAATTAATCCAGGATGCCAAGTTCATGCTTGACAACAATACCCTTATCCTCAGTGCCGTCAAGAATGGACAGTCAGATATTTTTGTATACAAGGTCAAAGAAAACAGTGTCCAACAAATCACCAATGATATTTACGATGACCTGGATGCATCCTTTGTTGCCTTCCCCAGCAAAACAGGCCTCCTGTTCTCTTCCAATAGGCCATCACCCAATGCCTCAAAAGCAGATACGGTGATCCCCTCCAGGAACAATTTCAACATCTTCATGGTGGACAACTGGACCAAGAGTGATTTCAGGCAAATCACACAGTTAACCAATCAACCTTATGGACAGGCAAGGTTTCCGCTGCAATACAATGTGAACCATTTCACATTTGTAAGCGATGCCAATGGAATCGGCAACAGGTATGCCGGTTTTTTCACCACCCAACGTGCAGGCCTTGATACCTTGTACAGGATTGGAGATGAAATCCTGCGCAATCCTGAAAGAAAAGAATTGGATTCTACACTGAAGGCCTGGGAAAAAACAGCCCCCGATTCGATTGGGTATATTTCCATCACCAGTGACAGCACCTATGTCTTCCCCATCACCAATTACCAAAGCAGTTTGCAGGAAACCAGAGGGGCAGGAGACAACAACCAGGTCACAGAAGTAAGACAGGAAGGCGACCTCAAGTTCCTGTACAAATTAAAAATCAACGAAGCCGTTCTGCTCAAAAGAAATGTAAATGCAAGACCCACTGACTATATCAAGAAATTGATGGAGGAAGAAAGGAAACGAAAATCTGGCCTGATGCTTTACCAGAAGGAGGAAAAAGAAGAGGCCAAGACAGAAAAAAAGAATGTGCTTTTCCAAACAGAATTTGACCAGGACCCCAAGGATACAGCAGCCATTGTTGCCGAAGAAATCATGGTGCCACAAAAAGAAGATGTGTTGAAAAAGGCAAAGATGTTTGATTATAAACTCAAGTTTGCTTCAGACTATTTGGTTTCAGGTTTCAATAATTCAGTGATGGTCAACCGCTATCAACCCTATGGCGGAGGAGCAGGTCCCATTTATCTATCCAATACAGACAACCTGAATGGTATCCTGAGAATGGGCATTTCAGACCTGATGGAAGACAAGAAATTTATCGGAGGATTCAGGCTGGCGACCAATTTGCGCGACAACGATTACCTGGCCTCATTTCAAAACCTCAGGAGAAGATTTGATTGGGGACTGACCTATTACAGGAGCAACCAGGAAAACTATCCCATTTTTGATCCTGCTGATATCAAGTCTCAGTTGAGAAACAAACTTGCTTCTAATCTCTACCAATTCAATGTGAGCTATCCTTTTGACGAGGTCAAAAGCATCAGGGCCATGCTGGGATACAGGAGTGACAACGTTGTCATCACTTCCGATGCCAATTACAGCCCAACCCTTACAGCCACAGATACCCTGCTTAAATATGCGCTGGTCAAACTTGAATATGTGCATGACAATACCATCAATCCTACATTGAACATCTGGAATGGATTCAGGTACAAGGTCTATACAGACATCAATTCAAGGATGGTCAATGCTAAAGGTTCAGGAAAATTCATGTTCAATATTGGAACTGACATTCGTTACTACTATCCAATTTACCGCAACTTCATATGGGCGGGAAGGGCAGCTGCCGATTTCTCTTTTGGCTCACAAAAACTCATTTATTACCTGGGTGGTGTTGAGGGCTGGCTGAGACCAAAATTCAACAATGCCATCCTGCCGGCTCCAGACCAGAATTATGCCTTCCAAACACTGGCACTTAGCCTCCGGGGGCACAACCAAAATGTTGCCAACGGCAACAACAACATGGTCATGAATTCAGAATTCAGGCTACCCCTTTTCACCACCTTTTTCAACAGGCCTGTAAACAATGCATTCCTTCGAAACCTACAACTGGTGCAGTTCCTGGACCTTGGAACCGCATGGAATGGCAAGTTTGATAAGGTGCAAAGACCCTATTCATCCTACGGCCTTCCTCCTGTGCAGGTCAATGTAAAAACAGGCGGTATCGGACCCTTTGTGGGAGGCTATGGGTTTGGCGCAAGAAGTACCGTATTGGGCTATTTCCTGAGGGTAGATGCTGGCTGGCCCATGGGCAATTTCTTCAAAGGAAAACCATCATGGTATTTTGCGCTCGGGCTTGATTTCTAAGATCCCAAGAGAAAAAAACAGTCTCCGGAAAGATTATTCTGCCTTGTTCAAGACATGACCCTCTCCCTGCTTGTCTAGCTTTATGCTGGAAAAGAGGAGCATGAAGGGATGTACAAGAGAATACCATTTTTAAGAATTTTTTTGCCTGTGCTGTTGGGTATTTTTCTGGATGCCAATTGCCAGCCATCGCTGACTTTCTGGACCATCATCCTGGTCTTTTTCTTTTTCACCACTGTTTGCTTTTTCCCATCAACACGTTTCATCAAATGGAAATGGGGCTGGAAAATGGGAACTTCCATGATAGGAATTCTCATCGGCATCGGTGGCATCTGCAATGCCCTGAGATCCAACAGCAGAAAGGAAATTCCGGTGCTGGAATCATCGACCTTGCTGCTCAAGGTCACAGAAGGACCAAGAGCCAGTAGCGCTTCGAATCGTTATGTGGCAAGGATTTTCAAAATAGATACAGGTATCATTGACAGCAACATCAGCACCTACCTCTACATCAAAAAAACGGATAGCACCACCTTCATGCCTGGAGACCTGCTGCTTACTTTGACCATTCCTCAGCCGCTCAAAAAAATTGCCAACCCAGGGGCTTTTGACTTTTTCACCTATTCAAAACGAAATGGGATTGGCTATACGATGATGTTAGAAGGCCCCAATCAATACACCAAGATTGTTCGGAAAGACAAATGGAGTGAGGGTTGGATCCACAGGGCCAGGGAAAAGATTTTGTCCATCATCAAGAAGCAGATCAAAAACAGTCAAAATGCAGGTCTTGCAGAGGCCATGCTGATCGGATACAGAGAGGACTTGGACAAGCAATTGTTGAATGCCTACACCAATACGGGGGTGGTACACATCATTGCCATATCAGGGTTGCACCTGGGGCTGATTTTCATGTTGATGGATATTATGATTCGTACCATTGCGGGAAGAAAAAAAGCGGCATGGCCTGGATTGTTGATCAGCCTTCCCCTGCTTTGGATTTTCGCCATCTTGACAGGATCTTCAGCCTCTGTCATCAGAAGTGCCATCATGTTCAGCTTTATCATCATTGGGAAAACCATCGGAAGAAAAAGCAGTGGCATGAACAGTTTACTGGGGTCAGCGTTCATGTTGCTGCTTTGGAACCCTGACATTCGGTTTGACCTTGGTTTTCAATTGAGCTACGCTGCTGTTGCGTCGATCTTGCTTTTTGACCAGGAAATCAAAAAAATGGTTTTCTTCAAAAACAAATCAGCACTCTACCTCTGGAGCATGGTCTCCATCACTCTGGCAGCGCAGGTATTGACCACACCAATCGTGATTGCCAATTTTCACCGTTTTCCAACCCTGTTTCTTTTCACCAACCTCATTGCAGTTCCCATGTCCAGCATTATACTGGTCCTGGAAATACTCCTCTGCATCATTCACCCAATTGATGCGATGGCAATAGGATTGGGTTCTTCGATCAATGGCCTGATTCAGCTGATGAATGATTATGTTCTGTTGATGGGAAAAATTCCTTTTGGTATGATCAACCAGCTTAACATAAGCAATACGATGATGCTCTTGATTGGCTTGTATGCTGCTGGATGGTATTTCCTGCTCAAATCACCGGACAGGTTAATTTTTTCATGGCTTGGCTTGATGGGTATCGCCTTGCCGATGGTGCATCTCACCGAAAAAATGCAACAGAGAAAAACAAGAGAGATCCATGTGTTGAACCTATATGGTGCAACAGCCATCATCCACCAGCACGGCCACAATGCAATCATGACGGCTTCGGCATCATTACTGGACAACAAGAAAAAAACAAATGAGCTCCTCAGCCAGACCGATATCGCCCTTGGCATTGAGCATTGGGAAATTCAATCATTCCCTGATGATCCTGCCATGATCAGCCTAAAGAAAAGCCAAGAAAACAGGCCATGGGTAATGCTTTGCCATGGAAAATCCATTTCGCTCTCCAACCTGAAAAATGAGATCAACAAAAAAAGCCTGATTATCGCAGATGCGTCAACACCATTGTGGAAAATTAACCAATGGGAAAAAGAATCACAAAAGTTACATTTGCGCTTCAAATCAATCCCTGAAGAGGGCCCTTTTACGATTCGCTGCCACCAAAACCCATAATGATGCAAAAACAAATCCGCGCTGCACTGATTTCCGTTTTCTACAAGGATGGCCTCGAACCATTGGTACGCCTGTTAAGCGAAAATGGTGTTGCCATTTATTCAACTGGTGGAACACAGCAATACATTGAACAACTGGGCCTTGAATGCATTCCTGTTGAATCTGTGACCGATTATCCATCCATTCTGGGGGGAAGGGTCAAGACATTGCATCCAAAGATTTTTGGTGGAATCCTTGGAAGGCGGGCGGTAGAGCAGGATCTGGCAGAAATGAAAGAGTATGCCATTCCCCAAATTGACCTGGTCATTGTTGACCTCTATCCCTTTGAAGAAACAGTAGCCAATACAACAGAAGAAAAACTCATCATTGAGAAAATAGATATTGGTGGTCCTTCCATGATCAGGGCTGCCGCCAAAAACTTCAGCGACCTGGTGGTCATTGCATCAAAATCCGACTATGCCCCATTGGTGGACATCCTCCGCGAACAAGCATGCACCACCACACTGGCACAAAGAAGAAATTTTGCAGCCAAAGCCTTTGACATCGTAGGCAATTATGATGTGGCCATTTCACAATATTTCACTGCAGACAATACCAGCCAATTCCTGCATTCATCCGGTAACCCCCAGATCATGCGATACGGTGAAAACCCTCACCAGCAGGGCATTTTCTTCGGCAAACTCAATGAATTGTTCGACCAGCTGCACGGCAAGGAGCTGTCCTACAACAACCTCGTGGATGTTGAGGCTGCAGTACAATTGATTGATGAATTCAAAGGAGAATCAGCATCCACTTTTGCTATCATCAAGCATACCAATGTATGTGGCATTGCTACAAGGGAGAATGCTGCTGAGGCCTGGAAATATGCATTGCAAGGAGATCCTGAAAGTGCTTTTGGCGGTGTGTTGGTTTGCAACAGCGCCATTGATATGTCAACAGCAGCACAAATCAATGAGATCTTTTTTGAGGTATTGATTGCCCCTGCATTTGACGCAGATGCACTGGAAGTGTTGACCACCAAGAAGAACAGGATCCTGCTCATCCAGAAAAAGGGCCATCCTGCAACAAAACAATTCAAATCGCTCTTGAATGGCGTATTGGTGCAAGACCAGGACAAAGGAAATTTTGAAAAATGGGAAGAGGCTGGTGCAAGGGCCTCTACCGAAGAAGAAAAGACAGACTTGATTTTTGCCAACAAGGTTTGCAAGCACCTGAAATCAAATGCGATTGCCATTGCAAAAAACAAACAGTTGATTGGCAAAGGTTGTGGACAAACTTCCCGCATTGATTCCCTTAGGCATGCCATTGAAAAAGCCAAGCAATTCAATTTTGAATTGAAGGGTGCTGTATTGGCCAGTGACGCCTTCTTTCCTTTTGATGACTGTGTAAAAATGAGCCATGCAGAAGGAATTGAGGCATTTATCCAACCTGGAGGTTCCATCCGGGACAAAGACTCCATTGCATACTGCCAAGAAACTGGACTGGCCATGGTGATGACGGGACTCAGACATTTCAGGCATTGATGTCGGGCGAGATACAGATCAAGAAATCAGAAAAATCCAAAGCACTTTTTGCAGTGGGTGTCGTTTCCATTTTATGGGGCACCACCTGGCTTGCCTCTAAAGTAGGAGTTGAATACATTCCACCACTGCAGCTTTCCGGACTGAGGCATTTCATTGGCGGAGGTTTGTATGTGATTTACTTCACTTTTTTCCGGAAAATGCTTCCCCAAAAACACCAGCTTTGGCAGATCTTTTGGATGTCTATCCTGATGTTTGTGATCAGCAATGCGTTCAGCGTACTTTCTGTAAAATACATGCCCAGCGGAATAGGCTCAGTTGTGGGCGCCATCATGCCCATTTGGGTTGTACTGTTCACTGGATTGGTATTCAACAAGGTCAAATTCAAACGCAAAACCATTGTTGGTATTGCCATGGGGTTTGCAGGAGTACTCATCACCTTTTTTGATTTCATCGAACATATCCTGCATACTGATTTCTCCCTGGGCATCCTGTTTGGCGTGATTGCCAGCATCGCCTGGGCGCTTTCCTCCTTGTTTACTGCCAAGCAGGCAAAAGACATGGATCCCTATTTTTCTCTGGGATGGCAAATGTTTGTCAGTGGCACGCTGCTTTCTGTATTCACCTTGATTACGGGCGCATTCGTTCCACTTGGGCAAATACCGGTAAAGGCATGGCTGTCGATTGGCTACCTTGTACTGATCGGCTCTGTGATTGCATTTGGGGCGTATATCTATGCACTGAAACGTTTGCCCACTGCACTGGTGGCGGTGCATTCTTATATCAATCCTATTGTGGCCATTATCCTGGGGAATATTCTGATGCAAGAAAAGCTAAGTGCATTCATTGTTGGTGGAACAATGATCACGCTTTGGGGAGTCTATCTGGTCAACAACAGTTTCAAGAAGCCAAAGGCTTAGGATTCTCTTGCTTTTCCCTCCAGAGCTCATTGAAGGTTTTTGCAGGAAAATCAAGGTCTGCCCTTTGTCCGGTCCATCCCTTGAACAATTTATTGATCATCCAATTCTTGATCTTGCTGTTGCCAACATTCATCATTTTCCGGTGAAGCATACCCTGCTGCCAGGCTGCCCAGGCAATTTTTTCCATCATGTTTCCCTGACCTGTGCGAACAGCCTCTCTCCTGTTGTACAACAAAAGCTCATGCAGGTTGATCTTGACTGCACATACCTCTGTACAATTTCCACAAAGAGAAGAGGCATGGCTAAGGTGCTTCCACTCACCAAGTTCTTTGAGATTGGGGGTTATTACACTTCCAATGGGACCGCTGTAGGTTGTTCCATAACTGTGTCCTCCGATATTTTTGTATACAGGACAGGCATTAAGACAAGCTCCGCAACGAATACAATACAGGCTTTCCCTTGAAACGGGATCCTGCAATATATTGGTTCTACCATTGTCCAAGAGGATGACATACATTTCATCCGGACCATCCATTTCTGATGATTGGCGTGGGCCACTGATGATGGAATTGTATACTGTCACTTGTTGTCCTGTTCCATAGGTGGAAAGCAAGGGCCAGAAAAGTGCGAGATCTTGCAATGAAGGAATTACTTTTTCTATTCCAGTGATCACGATATGGGTCTTGGGCCAAGAGGCACTCAATCTTGCATTGCCTTCATTCTCAGTTATGGCAACACTGCCTGTTTCAGGTATGATGAAGTTGGCACCTGTAACGCCCACTTCAGCCTCGGCATATTTTTTCCTGAGCTTCTCCCTTGCAACGAGGGTGAGCTCTTCAGGAGTAAGGTCAAGAGGTGTGTTCAAGTGTTCATGGAAAACACGGGCAACATCTTCCTTGCTCTTGTGCATGGCAGGTGTAACAATATGATAAGGCGGCTCGTTGTCCAGCTGTTGTATGTATTCGCCGAGATCAGATTCAATGCTGTCGATGCCATTTTTCTCAAGGAAATCATTCAGGTGAATTTCTTCCGTCACCATGCTCTTGCTCTTGACAAGCGTCTTGCAATTCTTTTCCCTGCAAATCTTGAGGATGGCTTCATGGGCCTGTTCGATTGTTTCTGCCCAGATTACCTTGCCGCCATTCCTGAGAAAATTGATTTCAAATTTTTCCAATTGAGCATCCAGGCTTTCAAGTGCTTTCCATTTCGCATGCTTGGCCTTCTCCCTTGCAAAATTGATGTCAGAAAATTGTTTTTTTCCCAGCGGTACAACGGCATTATACTTTCCGATATTGTGGTTGATGGTTTTGCGATGGGATAAATCGGCAGCTTTTACAAAACTTTTCTCTTTAAAAACCGAAGCTGGATTTGACATAGGATGATTGTTTATTCAGCTTTTTTATTGCCATTAAAATACTCCTTTGCTACCTGATCAAGTGCATCATAAAATCCTTCACCGTATAGTCTTGTGATGGGTTCCTTTAGGAATTTATATACTGGAACTTTCAATTCTTGACCCAAGCTGCATGCGGGGCTGCACATGTCTTCACGGGGTTCGTAGTTGAGCATTTCATGGTTGGTATACCGGCTCTTGCTTTTTTTGATGGGATAGAGGTGGCAGGAGATGGGCTTCTTCCACTTGATCTGGCCTTTGTTGTAGGCCTCCTCAAATACACATTTTATGATCCCCTGCTGATCGCGCACGCCGTATGTACATATTTTATTTTCTACTGTTGGGGTAACCCAGCCAAACTCACGATCGTACCGGTATAATCCGTTTTTTTCTACTTCTTTGATGCCTTCCTTTGACATCAGTGGCTTGACAATTTCATAGCTTTTGTTCACCTCATCCAATTCCTGATCCGTCAGTGGAGCGCCGGCATCGCCATCTTCACAACACCCACCCTTGCATTTGGAAAGGTTGCAAACAAACTGCGCTTCTACAATATCATCGCTAACCAGAATATCATCAATAACAATCAATGTAAAATATTTATGCAAAAATAAGGGTTAATCGGTCGTCCCGAAAAGCATGTTTTGCACATGATCAAAGGCTCATCATCTCCTTGAACCTGACCGCCTGGCGCCTTGACACTTCAATCTTTTCTCCCCCCTTAATTTCAAGCAATAAGCCTCCATTGAAAAAAGGCTCCACCCTTTCAATCATCCGGAGATTGACAATATGCTTGCGGTTGGCCCTGAAAAATGTTTTTGGATCAAGCCTTTCTTCCAGGGAATTCAGTGATTTCAGGATCAATGGCTTGTTGGTACCAAAGAATACCCTTGCGTAATTGCCAACTGATTCAAACAACCGAATTTCTGCCAGTTTCACAAACCAGCATTTTTCACCGTCTTTGACAAATACCTGGTCAGATTCTGAAAGGGATAGCCTGATTTCAGATCGGTTTTCTGAAAACAACATCTCCTTTTCATCGATGGCCAAAAACTTTTGAATAGCGTCGGAAAGACGCTTGGGGTCGATGGGTTTCAACAGATAATCCAATGCATTGACTTCAAATGCACGGATGGCATACTCGTCATACGCCGTGGTAAAGATGACGGCTGGCAGTTTTTCCAATTCCTGCAAAAGATCAAACCCTGTTTTCACCGGCATTTGAACATCCAGGAAAACCAAGTCAGGATTCAATTCATTGATCAGCTGCAAGCCTTCATCAGCATTGGCTGCCTCTCCGATAATCTCTATTTCAGGATGAACGACAAGCATTTTCTTCAATTCATTTCTTGCCAGTCTCTCATCGTCAATAATGACTGCGTTTTTTTTCATACAGTTCCTATTAAGAAAGCGGAATAATCACTTTTGCTTCAACCATGTCATTGTTCAACTGAACAATTGAAAAACTTGCTGCATCACCGAAAATCAACTGCAGCCTGTTGGATGTGCTTTGCAGACCAAACCCATCATGATGCTGCTTTATTTCCAGCACACCAGAATTGATGACAGACAAGACAAGTTGTCCATTGGTTTCATTGGCCAGGATAGAAATCTCCCCCTTGTTCACCGTTTTCCCGATGCCATGTTTGATGGCGTTTTCAACAAGGGTCTGTAGCATCATGGGGGGGACCTGATGATCCAATGCTTCCTCGTCGATTGAATAAATGACATTCAGCCTGTCTTCAAAACGGATCAGCTCCAAGGCCAGATAATCCTTCACAATGTTCAACTCCCGTTCCAGTGTGATGGTTTCATGTTGATCAGATGTCATGCTGGAGCGAAGAATATTGCTCAATGCCGTTACCGCTTCACGGGCCCTGCTGGGATCCTCATCAATCAATGCCCTTATGCTGTTCATCGCATTGAAGATAAAATGCGGATTGATATGGGATTTAATGGTCTTGAGCTCAAGAGACTTTACCAGGGCCTCCAATTTTAGGTTGTCCAGCTGGTTTTTTCTTGACTCTGCTACATAATGGTAAATAAAATAGATACAATTCCAAATGAAAAGATAGATGAAGGAAGAGAAAACATTGCTGCTGATTTTCTGGGAAATGGCCCATTTGGCCTCTTCCTTGTATTCTAGGCCTGCAAACATGCTCAGGTAGGTTTCTCCAATACCTACTATGGTAGCAAATACTATTGAAACCAGGATGAAGCCCATCAACTGGTAGTTGATGCTGCGCTGCAGCAGTTTCAGCCATTTGATGGTCATCCGCATGAAATGGGACATCAGCAGGCCGATGGCAACATAAACACCCAACCGACCAATGAACTGGGCATCAAAAAGCTTGTAAGTAAATGCAAAGAAAATATTGATGCCGGCAAACATCATCCAACCCAAAAATTGGAAAAGCCAGTATTTTGATATGTTCCTGAGGTATAGATCCATGAATTTCAAAGCTATACAATTGAACAAGAAGCGAAAAATGGTTTTTTACAGGAGGTTTTTCAGGCTGGTTAACTGGTAAAAAACAAGAAAGATGGGTTTTAACATAATTTTTTAACTAATGCTGCGTTATAGGTCATGTAAATCCTATCCAAATGAAACCCCTTGTAAAAAGGCTAACCTTTTTTATGTGCATATGCATGGCAGCTATGCTACTGCCAGCATCCACCAAGTCACAGGGTAGATTGGTCATCAACGAATTCATGGCCTGGCCGGGGGAAAGTTGCTCAGTTACAGCAGAATTCATTGAATTGAAAAATATGGGCCCTGGCCCCATGAACATCGGTTGTCATGTCATCACTGATGGAGATTTTGCCATCACCATCCCTGCCAATACCATCCTCAAGCCAGGAGAATTTTATGTTTTAGGAGGACAGGATGTCATCAATTCCCCCTGTGCGAACCTTAGCAAGAATATCACTGTGAATTTGAATTGGACTACCTGTGGGTGTACAAACGATACAATTCCCACTACAGGGGAAGGATTACTGACTGATGGCGGTTCTGCAGGAGAACAACTTGTATTGTTCAATCCAGCAGGAACGATCATTGATGCCGTTGTCAGGGAAATCAATAAAATAGAAAGCTCCAGCTATATTACTACCAAGGCAACAGTGGGCTGTACCGGGTTCAGTTTTGACCTGGATAACCTTAGCATCATCTATGAAGAAATTGGGGAATCCCAAGGGAGAGGAAACAGTTTTGCCAGAAAAATGGATGGCGACTGTGATTGGGTAAAGGAGACCCAGCAAAATGGAGGTGCCACCAACAATATTGCAGGAGAAGCTGCCACACTGTCCATGACCGAGACGTATACCATGAACCAGAATTGTACCGGTGGTAATGCGACTTTTACAGTGACCAATACCAGTCCCACACCTGCCTCCTTTTTCCCTTTTACCTATATGTTGGGTTACGATAACAATGGGGATGGGATTTTTGGAACTGGCGATATTTTCAGTAACGGAACAGACAATACCGCTCCCTCTATTCAATTGACAGGACTGCCCCTGGGCTCCTATGATATTGTACTGGAGCCAGCAGCAGGTTGCAACCAAAAATTCTTCACGTTTACCCTTGGGCCTTGCGCTACCATGCCCATCAAACTCAAGCAATTCAGTGGTTCCAACAACGGGAAATTGAACCGGTTCAACATCGAGATTGAAACCGATGCTGACATGAAAATGCTCATCCTTGAATCCAGCTTTGATGGCTTAAAGTTCAACAGGGTAGCTTCCATACCATTTGCAGATAGAGTTGGTTTACAAAACATTGTCTTTAACAGCGAAGCCGGAGCAGAGACCTATTTCAGGCTCTCCATGACAGATGACAACAACAAGACAAGCTATTCCAACATTGTGAATTTGGTCAGGACCTCGAACAACAACCAACTGTTCAGCATAGCACCCAATCCATTCTCTGATTTTCTAGGACTCAGCCAGTATGCCACAAAAGAGGATGTTTTGATGATCAATATCATGTCTCCTGCAGGCCAGGTGGTTTTGGCAGATCGATTTGCCTTAAAAGTTGGGCAAAACAACATCAGGTTGTTGACCAGCAAATTGGCGAAAGGCTTTTATCTGGTATCCCTTAAAAAAATAAACACAGGCGAAACACAGATTACCAGAGTATTCAAAAATTGATCCGTACCCCATAAAGAAAAGAAGGCCTCAGCATGAGGTCTTTTTTGTTTGATGGATTGGACCTTATTTTGATTAACTTTATATTGTACATGTAGGGGAAATCCCGAACAAAAAGAAAAGGACCTTGTTAAAAGGGATAGAGCGACAAACTGCATACATTATGACGACAATCGAGGCTGGAGCATTGCTGAAACAGATCAACTCGCCTGAGGACCTTAAAAAAATCGGGAAAGACGAACTTTACAAGGTTTGTGATGAACTGAGACAATACATTGTGGATGTGGTCAGTGTGCATGGTGGTCATTTTGCAGCCAGTCTTGGTGTTGTTGAACTCTCAGTAGCGCTGCATTACGTATACAATACCCCCTATGATCAATTGGTCTGGGATGTAGGCCATCAGGCATATGGACACAAAATACTTACTGGCAGAAGGGACAATTTCCATACCAACAGGAAATATGGTGGACTCAGTGGATTCCCCAAAAGGTCAGAAAGCCCCTATGACGCATTTGGCGTAGGGCACTCCTCTACTTCCATTTCTGCAGCCTTGGGAATGGCCATTGCTGCAAAATACAACGACCAGAAAGACAAAAAATCCGTTGCGATCATTGGAGATGGTTCCATGACAGCAGGCATGGCCTTCGAAGCCATGAACCATGCAGGCGTGACAGATGCCGACATGCTGGTGATCTTGAATGACAATTGCATGAGCATTGACCCTAATGTTGGTTCGTTGAGGGAATACCTGACAGACATCACCACTTCTCATACCTACAACAAACTGAAGGATGATATTTGGAACACCCTCGGAAAACTTCCCATTGGCGGAAATTTCAGCAGGGAAATGGCCAGCAAGTTGGAACACAGCATCAAGGGTTTCATCAACAAGAGAAGCAACCTGTTCGAGTCCATGAACATGCGGTATTTTGGTCCTATTGATGGACACAATATCACCAAACTGGTTGATACCCTGAAAGACCTGAGGGATATTCCAGGCCCCAAGTTGCTCCATATCATCACCACCAAAGGAAAAGGCTATGCACTGGCCGAAAAAGACCAGACCAAATGGCATGCCCCAGGCTTGTTTGATAAAGTGACTGGTGAGATTTACAAAAAAACATTTGATACACCACAGCCTCCAAAATACCAGGATGTATTTGGCAAAACCATTGTTGAGCTGGCTGAGAAAAATAAGAAGATTTTTGGTATTACTCCGGCAATGCCTTCTGGTTCGTCCCTCAAGTTCATGATGGATGAAATGCCCGACAGGGCCTTTGATGTTGGCATCTGTGAACAACATGCTGTTACGTTGAGCGCCGGCATGGCAACACAGGGATTGAAGGTTTTTTGTAATATCTATTCCTCTTTCATGCAACGGGCGTATGACCAGGTGGTGCATGATGTGGCCATCCAAAAACTACCTGTAGTATTTTGTTTGGACCGTGCAGGTCTTGTTGGAGATGATGGGCCCACACACCATGGTGTCTATGACATCCCCTACATGCGCTGTATTCCCAACATGATTGTCTCTGCTCCTATGAATGAGGCAGAGCTGAGAGACCTCATGTATACTGCACAGCTTGACTCAACAGATTTGCCTTTTGTGATCCGTTATCCAAGAGGCGAAGGCATGATGCCAGAATGGAAAACACCCATGAAGGCAATTGAGATTGGCAAAGGGCGTAAACTCAAAGAAGGAAAAGACGTTGCCATACTCTCTTTTGGACACCCGGGCAATTTTGCTGCTGCAGCCATCAGAAACCTGATAGCAGAAGGAATAACCCCTGGCCACTATGACATGCGTTTTGCAAAACCATTGGATGAAGAAATGTTGCATGAGGTATTTTCCAAATACAACAAGATCATCACGGTTGAAGATGGAACTGTTGTTGGTGGTATTGGTGCAGCGATTCTGGAATTTATGGCCGACCATGGATACAAGGCTGATGTAAGGATCCTTGGAATTCCTGATCGCATTGTTGAACACGGCTCACAGAAAGAATTGCACAAGGAATGCCATTATGATGCTGATGCGATTGCTGCAACTGCAAGGGAGATGATGAAAGCTGTTGTAAGCGTTACTCTATAATCGTGACCAGCTGATCTTCAGGGCGTTCATCATTGTATTCAATGATGAAATTGTTCTTGCCTTCACCAATGATGATGGACAGATAACTTTGTTGAACGAGCTCCAGCACGGTCAGAAACAGAAAAATCGCGTGCAGCCTGTCCTGACAAACATCAAAGACCTTCTCAAAAGACATGGTTTTTTCCTGAGCGCTGACCTTCAATACATACTCACGGGTTTCATCCATGGTATAGTTGTACCGGTAAACAACATGCTGCGGTTTGTTCTGGCGATCATATACCCTTTGCATCACCTTTTCAAAGACTTTCATCAGTTTGAAAAGAGAAATGGATTGTATTTCTGTTCCTTCTGAAGACTCCTCCCCGATCGCATGAAGATCTTGTTGGAGGTTACCCCTTTTCACCATGAACATCCGCTGCTGTTCCAGCTCAGCAAGTTTCAAAGAGGCCTCTTTGAATTTTTTGTACTCAAGAATTTTATCAATCAATTCTTTCCTCGGATCAATCTCATTTCCATGGTCATCCAGCTCTTTTCGGGGAAGCAACATTTTTGCCTTGATCCTGATGAGGGTTGATATGAAAAGAATAAACTCACTGCTCAATTCAATGTTGTCCTCCTCAGACTTTTTGATAAACGCGAGGAAGTCATCAATGATATTGGTAATGGGAATATTATAAATATCAAGTTCATCTCTTTCAATGAAGAAGAGCAAAAGGTCAAAAGGACCCTCAAACTGAGGCAATCTGATCTGGTAGGAGGCCGTGTTCAATTCTATTGATTTGAAGTGGGTAAGGCGACAAATATAGGAAATTGATCCAAAAGAATGAAGATGGGTAGGCAATTTTAACGACCTTCGGGGCTCAAAAATTGTTTAGCGTGAAATGGATCCTGTTCATCATTCTCTGCCTCACTTGGGGCAGTTCCTTCAAAATCATGAAAGAAGGAATGGAAATACTGAGTCCATATCAATTAGCCTCTATAAGGATCATTTCTGCTGGCCTTGTGATGCTCCCATGGATCAGAACTGCCTATAGGTCTGTTCCCAAAAAGGCGATACCTGCCTTGATTCTTTCTGGATTTCTTGGAACCCTTTTTCCTGCTTACTTGTTTTGCATTGCCCAAACAAAAATTGACAGTTCGATTGCAGGGATCCTCAACGCCCTGACGCCGATTTTCACCCTGGCCATCGGCATGTTGTTCTTCAACCTTAAGGTAGGCTGGATCAAATGGGTCGGCATGTTGCTGGGTTTTGCGGGTATGCTGGTCCTGGTTTTGGGTGCCTCAAGGCAGATCAACCTGCAATACATTGGCTACACTTTTTTGGTCATTGTTGCCACCATCTGCTACGGCCTGAATGTAAACGTGGTGAACCAATACCTGAAGGATGTTGCTCCGCTGCATGTAGCGACCATTGCCTTTACGGCATTGATCATTCCCAACCTTATTATCCTGGCCTCAACAGGTTATTTCTCTGATCCCAACCTTTTGAGTGGTCATTTGACAAGAGGAACGATTGCCGGAGCGGTTTTGGGTATCCTTGGCACCTGCCTTGCATCTGTTATTTTCTATACCCTGATGAAAAAGGCAGGTCCTGTTTTTGCCTCCATGGTAACCTATGGGATTCCATTGGTGGCCATCGGATGGGGGTTTATTGACGGGGAGACCATTACTGCCATACAAATCATGGGAATGGTGGTGATCCTGGCAGGCGTAAGACTGGCCAACAAATAAGAGGCTTAAACACTCATGATTTCCTTTTCCTTGGCAGCAAGCTGCTTTTCAATGAGTGCAATGAACTTATTGGTCATTTCCTGAATTTCTTTTTCGGCATCTGTGGCAATATCTTCACTCAAACCGTTCTTCTGCATTTTTTTCACCTGTTCAATGGCATCCCTTCTGATGTTGCGGATGGCAATTTTAGAATTTTCTCCTTCACCCTGAACCCTTTTCACAATTTCTTTCCTGCGTTCCTCCGTCATTGGGGGAAGAAAAATGCGGATGATGCTGCCATCATTTTGCGGTGTAACTCCCAGATTGGCGGCAATGATGGAACGCTCGATGAGTTGTAGCATATTCTTCTCCCATGGCTGTATGGTCAAGGTTCTGGCATCAGCAACAGAAATATTGGCTACCTGGGCAATTCCGGTTGGAGCTCCATAATAATCAACAGTAAGGCCATCAAACATCTGAGGATTTGCCCTTCCAGCACGTATTTTAGTAAGCTCTGATTCAAGATGAGAAATTGCTTTTTCCATCGTGGCAGTGGCATCTAACATGTGCAATTCAAGTTCTTCAGACATAAAGGGAAATTTTGTCTGCAAATCTACTGAATGAAAATAAAATGAGGAATATAAAACTGGGGCTAATTGTTCAGTTCTGAACTAGAAGAAAGGTTTTTAAGGATAATGGTAGGCTCATTATCCCTTGCAGATGGGGTAGTATTGATGCGCTTGGCAGGTGTAGAAGAAGGGGTAGGCATTAATTTGCAATAGGCGGCAATGGCTGTGCCAATAAAGAAAAGGCCGGCAATCACAAAATTGATGCCCATTGACTGGGTGAAAATGGCAAAAGCAATGAATCCAATTGCAAAAAGACCAAGTAAACCTGTGATCTGCATGTGAGAAAGCCCCCTTTTCATCAACAAATGATGGATATGATTCACATCAGGATCAAAAGGGGATTGTCCCCGGTAGACCCTTATGACGGTTACCCGGAGCGTGTCCATGAGGGGGACGAACAAAGCTGAAAAGCCAATGGCTGGAGCTGCTGAAAATTGCAAGATTGTTCCAGGCAAACTTGCGGTATTGATGAACCTGATCACCAAGACTGCATTGACCAAGCCCAGCAACAATGACCCGGTATCTCCCATAAAGATTTTGGCAGGGGAATAATTGTACATCAGGAAAGCCAACAGGCTAGCTGCCATCGAAAACGAGAGAATGGCAAAAGAAAAATCCTTTTCAATGGCAAAAACCACACCAAAGAACAAAGTGGAGATCAATCCCAGGCTTCCGGCCAAGCCATCAACCCCATCAATGAGATTAAACGCATTGATTACCACGAGGATGGTTATGTATGAAAACAGCATAGAAAATACTGGGCTCAAATCAGTCAGACCCAGAAATCCATGCAGGGATGTCAGTTGAAAATGCCCTGGATAAACCAACAAAAAAGCAGCAATCAATTGACCTACAATTTTTTTCATGGGAGAAATCAAGAGGATATCATCTTTCAATCCTAGAAAAAATATGATTACAGCTGAACCAATAAAATATTGCAGGCCGGGATTTTCTGCAAAGGAAGTCGTTGAAGTAACGGATATGATCAAGGCTGCAAAAATGCCAACACCCCCCAGTGATGGAACTGGTGTATAGTGTACTTTTCGGATATTAGGGATGTCAAATAGTTTTAGACTATCTGCAATCTTAATTACAACAGGAATAGCTGTAAAAGCAATTATAAAAGAAATGATTGAGGATATGTAAATTAAACCCATTGTTACTTTTATAGTAAATAAACTTCGGGGTTAATTCAAGGATATAGAAATTATTAATATCTAAGATTAACGAAGTTAGAACATTGTAAACGATTTATTCCTTACCAAATTGTGTTTAAAATGATTTTCAATAAATAAATCATACAAACTTCATAGATTTCTGAAATGCATTAGTTTTGCGAAAATACTCATCCCATGGCTTCATTGCAGGAAACAGCCTCCCAGATCAGAAGAGATATTGTACGCATGGTTCATGGTGTGCAGAGCGGACATCCTGGTGGCTCTTTGGGATGTACTGATTTCCTGACTGCCCTGTATTTCAAGGCAATGAAACATGACCCATCCTTCAACATGGATGGAGTCGGTGAAGATCTTTTTTTCCTTTCCAATGGCCATATCTCTCCTTTGCTGTATTCATGCCTTGCCCGCACTGGCTATTTTCCTGTCAGTGAACTGGGAAGTTTCAGAAAATTAAATACCAGGTTACAAGGCCATCCTACAACCCATGAACACCTGCCTGGCATCAGGATTGCCTCCGGATCACTGGGGCAAGGACTCAGTGTAGGCATTGGGGCAGCCCTTGCGAAAAAACTCAATGGAGATGATAAACTGGTCTACACCCTTCATGGAGATGGTGAGTTGCAGGAAGGTCAGATTTGGGAAGCGGTGATGTTTGCTGCCCACCACAAGGTGGACAACCTCATTGCCACCATTGACTGGAATGGACAACAAATCGACGGTCCAACTGAACAGGTTATCTCCCTGGGCAACATCAGCGAAAAATTTGAAGCCTTCGGATGGACCACCCTCAGCATGCAGGGCAATGACATGGACGATGTTGTCAAGGTGCTGGAAGAAGCCAAATCATTGACTGGCCAGGGTAAACCCATTGCCATCATGATGCATACCCTGATGGGCAAAGGCGTTGACTTCATGGAAAATGACCATGGCTGGCATGGTATTGCACCCAATGATGATCAGCTGGCAAAAGCCCTGGCACAACTACCTGAAACAATGGGTGATTATTGATTTCAACCCCTCAAGTCGACCGCAGCCAATGCAGCCCTTCGTGCGGGCATCCAGGAAGCCAGAATACCAATCAACAGCACGGTAGAGGCAACAAGGAGAAAATCTGTCAAGATCAATTTTACGGGATAATAGTCAATCAAAAAGGTGGCCCCCTCCAATGGCACCAACTTGAACCTGGTCTGTAAAAAATACAGCACCAATGCAATGGCCATTCCACCGGCCATGCCAATGAAAGAAAGCAACATGCCTTCTGCCAAGAATATTTTTTGGAGCAATCCTTGGTCAGCACCCATGGCCTTCAGGACCTGAATATCTTTTTTCTTTTCCAGCACCAGCATGCTCAATGCCCCCACCATGTTAAAAGCTGCTACTATCAGGATCAGTGAGAAGATTCCATAAATGGCAAGCTTCTCCAGGCGAATAGTCGTATACAACATCCTGTTCTGCTCAAACCTGTTTTCGATCTTATACCCCTTTCCCAGCAAGGATTTCAAGGCAGAAGAAACAGTTTCCATGTTGGCATTTTTGTTCGACTTGATTTCCACCCCATTGAATTCATTTGCATCCAATCCTGCGTATGATTTTACGAAATCAAGGTTGGTGATCACATACTTGTTGTCAAATTCTGTTTGGATGGCAAAGCTTCCCTGCGGGTATCCCATGGCAAGGCCAAGTGCTGCAGAAGGGTCAGCCGCTGGTATATTTTTCTTGGGCAAATAAATGAATACAGGATAAATACTCCTGTCAGAAGCCAATCCCAGCATCTGCTCAACACCAACTCCCATGACAAGTCCGGGTTTTTGACCATCTCCAGTTCTGAATACGCCCCTGTACATACTGCCAGGCAATCCTGAAACGGTTTCATATTGCTTGTCTACCCCTTTGATGTTTACCACAGTTTGCAAAGATCCATTTTGCAACAAGGCCCTCTCCTCTGCTACAAGGGAGATGGCATTAACACCCTCAATGCCCCTGATCTGGTTCAGCTGTTGCGCTGTAAGCCTGATGGTTTTGCCTTGCACTGGCCCAATCCGTAGCTCAGGATAAAAAGAGGAATAAAGTGATTTTACAAGCGATTCAAATCCATTGAATGCACTGAGGATGATGATGAGAGAAGCCGTACCAAACATGATGGCCACCACACTCACCCAGGAGATGATGTTGATGGCATTGGTTGATTTTTTGGCCCTGAAATAACGCCATGAAAATTTCAGGATCATCGAAAGGTTCATTTGTTGCGTTCTTCGTTGATCTTTTTGAAGATTTCCTCCATTTTGAACACATGATCAAGGGTATCATCTTTGAAAAACCGCAACTCAGGTACTCTTCTCAATTGCTGCTTAACCCTTTCACCCAACTGTCTTCTCAACTCTCCTTTCCGGTCTTCAATTTTTTCAAGCACGGCCTCTGGATCTTTTACCTGAAACAAACTGAGGTAAAACCTGGCTTCGAGCAAATCTGGAGTAACCTTGACTGCGGCAATGGAAACCATTCCACCATTGATCATGTTCAATCCCATGCGGAGAAAAATATCGTTCATTTCCTCCTGAATCACACCGGCCACCTGTTTCTGTCTTTTGCTTTCCTCCATAACTGATCACTTGATGGATGTAAAATTAGTTACTTTTGGTGCTAATTCTGAAAAAACGTAGAGAACGCAAATGAAAAGCCTCCGAATCATCTTTTCTTATATAAAAAAGTATCCAAAATTGGTGATTGGATACTTTACACTCAACATCCTTTCCGCCCTGTTTTCCCTGATATCACTCGCGATGCTGGCTCCCTTCCTCACCCTGATTTTTGGATTACAAGGGAATGGTGGCATACAAACCTCAAGATTCAAGCTGGGAAACCTCTCAGACCTGCTGTACAATCAGCTGACTGTATTGACAGCATCAGACCAAGGAAAAATCAAGGCTTTGGGCATCATTTGCATTGTGCTGGTTACGGCCATCATGCTCAAAAACCTGTTCCTTTATTTTTCACTGTACCTGTTGACACCCATCAGAAACAGCATCATCAACGACATGAGAACGGACATGTTCAGCAAAATTCTTGATTTGCCCGTTGGCTTTTTCAATGAGCAAAGAAAGGGTGACATCATGAGCCGCCTCACCAACGATCTCCAGGATGTTGAATTTTCGACCATCAGTTTTCTGGAAAGCTTTTTCAGGGAACCCATCCTGATTGCGTTTTACCTGTTTGCCATGGTCAGCCTCAGCCCTGAACTGTCTATATTCCTGCTCCTTTTCTTGCCAATTGCTGGACTGGTGATTGGCAGAATTGGCAGATCACTGAAAAAAGTATCAACAGGTGTGCAGGAAAAACTGGGAGAGATCCTCAGCACCATAGAAGAGACCCTTGGTGGTATCCGAGTAGTAAAGGCGTTCAATGCGGAAAGCCAACAATTGAGGCGTTTCAAAAAAGAAAACCATGACCTTTTTGAAATCAAGAACAGGGCCATTCGAAGAAGGGACCTTGCTTCGCCTGTTTCGGAAACATTGGGCATCATCGCCGTTTCCTGTGTGTTGTATTATGGAGGAACCTTGGTATTGAACCATGATTTTTCACTCAACGGACCTGATTTCCTCACATTCATCGCCATCTTTACCCAAATCATCAACCCGCTGAAAGCCTTCAGTACAGCATCTTATAATATTCAAAAAGGAGCCGCTAGCATTGAACGCATTCAAAAACTGATCATGGAAGAGCAGGCTGTGATGGAGGACCCGAATCCTTTGCCCATTGCCGGCTTCAATGAAACAATCGAGCTCAGGGATGTTGTTTTTGCTTACCCGGATAAAAGCATTTTGAACAAGATCAACCTGACCATCAAGAAAGGCCAGACCATTGCACTTGTTGGATCATCGGGTGCAGGAAAATCCACGCTGGCTGACCTCATTCCCCGTTTTCATGATGCCACATCCGGAGAGGTGCTGATAGATGGCATCAACATCAAAAAATACAAGATCAAAGACCTCCGCAACCTCATGGGCATTGTAACCCAGGAGCCCATTCTTTTCAATGATACCATCAGGGCCAACATCTCATTGGGAAACGAAAAGGCTACAATTGATGAAGTGATGGCCGCCGCTAAAATTGCCAATGCACACCAGTTCATTGAAAACAAAGAGGAAGGATATGCCAGTTTGGTAGGCGACCGGGGGTCAAAATTAAGTGGCGGGGAGAGACAAAGGCTGACCATTGCAAGAGCTGTCTTGAAAAATCCACCAATTTTAATCCTGGATGAAGCAACGTCTTCATTGGATACCGAGAGTGAAAAATGGGTTCAGGATGCCATCAATAAACTGATGCAAGACCGCACAAGCATCATTATCGCACACAGGCTTTCTACCATCAAGCATGCAGATGAAATCATTGTATTGCATGAAGGGACTATTGCCGAAAGGGGCAAACACGATGAGCTTATCCAATTAAAGGGAATCTACAGCAAACTGGTATCAATGCAAGAGATGCATTGAACAATTGATTGTTATTGATTCGAAGAACTTCCAGGCTTGTTCATGTTGGTTTTGGCTTCCATGCTGAGTGTTGCATGGGGAACTGCCCTTAACCTGGCCCTGTCGATCAACTTTCCAGTAACCCTGCAAATGCCATAGGTTTTGTTTTCAATCCTCATCATTGCTTTTTCAAGCTTCTCGATGAAGTCGATTTGCCTGCTGGCCATCTGGCTAAGCTGTTCACGTTCCATGCTAAGGCTTCCATCTTCCATGGTCATGTAGCGGTTGTCTGAATCTCCGCCGCTCATAGAATCCTTTCTTGTGATCAAACCGTTCAGGTAATTGAGTTCTTGCTTTGCAGCATTGAGCTTGTTTTGTACCAATTCACGGAATTCAGCCAATTCAGCATCTGAGTAACGCTGTGTGGGTGCCATTGGAGTAACCACTTCTTTTGCATCTAACACAGATTTGGTAAACTCTGGCTCATATTTACGAGAAGATTTTGAATTGATTTTGGGCATAACAACAGCCTTTGTCTCCTTTTTGGCCTCTTTGGCCCTAAGTGCCTTGCGCACTTCTGCAGGGCTGGCTGGTGCTTTGCTGGTTTCAGCAAACCTTACTTCTGGAGAAATAGTAGGAACTTTTTTTCCTGGGGCTTTCCCAGCAGGTTTTGCAGGTGCTGCCTTCGCAGGGGCTGGCTTAGCAGGAGCAGCCTTTACTGGTGCGGCTTTCGCTGGAGCTGCTTTTGCAGGGGCTGGCTTAGCAGGAGCTGCTTTTGCAGGTGCTGCTTTTGCAGGTGCAGCTTTCGCTGGAGCTGCTTTTGCAGGTGCAGCTTTCGCTGGAGCTGCTTTTGCAGGTGCAGCCTTCGCTGGAGCTGCCTTTGCAGGTGCAGCCTTCGCTGGAGCTGCTTTTGCAGGGGCGGCCTTCGCTGAAGCTGTTTTTGCAGGGGCAGCCTTCGCTGGAGCTGCCTTGGCAGGTATAGCCTTTGCTGGAGATGCTTTCTTAGGAGCTGCCTTGGCAGGTGCTGCTTTCTTGGGAGCTGCTTTAACAGGTGTGGCCTTGGCAGGTGCTGCTTTCTTGGGAGCTGCTTTAGCAGGTGTGGCCTTGGCAGGTGCTGCCTTTGCAGGAGCAGCTTTTTTAGGGGCTGGCGCAGCAGCCTTCTTTACAGGGGCCTTTGGAGCAGCTGCTTTTTTTACTGGTGCTGATTTCTGAACTGGTTTTGCAGCCTTTTTTGGTGCTGGTTTCTTTGTTGCCATAGTACTTACCCTTTTTTTATAACATTGATCTTCAGCGTTTTACCATTAATCTCGGTATCAAGCCCTTCAGATAATCCCGTTTTAAGCAAGACATGGTCAGCCAAAATTTCCGCGCAAATATATGGATTAAATTGTGTAAACGCATCGTCCAGCTCCGGATCAGACTGAATTTCAACAATTATTCTGTCTGTCAATTCAAGATCAAGGTCTTTTCTGATCTTCTGCACCCTATTCACCAGCTCCCTTGCATTCCCCTCCTGCTCAAGGGCAGGGCTCACCACTACATCCAATGCCACTGTCAGGGCATTCCTGGAAGCCACCATCCATCCTTCAACATCTTCACTCTGTATATCAACTTCTTCCTTCATAAGCTGAATCGCTTCTCCCTCTACCAGAATTTCAAATACCCCTGTTGATTCCAATTGCCTGATCTCTTCTTGAGACATGGCGGCAATAGCGGCAGCCGCAAGCTTCATTTTTCCACCCAAGCGCTTGCCCAAAATCACAAAATTGGCTTTTATCTTTTTGCGGATAAAATCATTGTCTGCTGGCAGGTATTCCATTTCTTTGACATTCACCTCTGCAAGAATCAGGTCTTCCACCTTCTCCAATTGCAGTTTCATGGTCTCGTCTTTGACGGGAATGAGCATCTTCTGAAGTGGCTGGCGCACCCGGATATTTACTTTTTTCCTGATGGAGAGAACAAGAGAGGAGATTTCTTTTGCCATGCCCATCCTTTCCTCTAGAGCAATATCAATCCAGGCCTCATTGGCAACCGGAAAATCAGCATGGTGTACGGAGCTGAATGCTTCTTTACCGGTGACTGCATTCAGGTTTCGGTAAATGGAATCTGTGAAGAATGGCGAAATTGGCGCAGCCAATTTCGCAACAGTCACCAGACAGTTGTAGAGTGTCTGATAGGCACTGATTTTATCCGTTCCGTATTCTCCCTTCCAGAACCGCCTTCTGGAAAGCCTTACATACCAGTTGCTGAGCAACTCATCAACGAACTCATCAATGGCCCTTCCAGCAAGGGTTGGCTCATAGTCCTCCATGTGCTGGCTAACCTGTTTGATCAGGCTCTGCAGGCTTGACAAAATCCAACGGTCAATTTCAGGCCTTTCGTTGAAAGGAACATCTGGTTCACCATATGTAAATCCATCAACATTGGAATAGAGAGAAAAGAATTGATAGGTATTGTACAAGGTACCAAAGAACTTTCGCTGCACTTCTTTGATGCCTTCAATATCAAATTTGAGGTTATCCCAAGGTGAGGCATTGGTGATCAGGTACCAGCGGGTGGCATCCGCACCATAGGTTTCGATGGTGCTGAAAGGATCCACAACATTGCCCAGTCGCTTGCTCATCTTGTTGCCATTCTTGTCCAATACAAGACCATTGGAAACAACGGTCTTGTAGGCAACGCTGTCAAACAAAAGGGCTCCCAAAGCATGCAAGGTATAGAACCATCCACGGGTCTGGTCTACCCCTTCAGCAATGAAATCGGCAGGAAAAGCATTTCCGCTTTCCACCAATTCACGGTTCTCAAAAGGATAATGCCATTGTGCATAGGGCATGGCCCCACTGTCAAACCAAACATCCACCAAATCCGGCACGCGTTTCATTGCCTTGCCTGATGCACTCACCAGGATCACATCATCAACAAATGGCTTGTGCAGGTCTGCCAATCCATTTTCTAAAAATTGTTTGTTGGTATCTCCACCCAACACTGATGCCGCTTTTTTGATTTCGGCGTTCAACTCTGCCACTGAACCAATGCAGAGTTGTTCAGCACCATCTTCAGTCCTCCAAATCGGCAAAGGGGTTCCCCAGAACCTGCTGCGGCTGAGGTTCCAGTCGACCATGTTCTCCAACCAATTTCCGAACCTGCCTTCGCCGGTTGATTTGGGTTTCCACTGGATGGTCTTGTTGAGTTCCACCATACGGTCCTTCAATGCTGTTGTTCTGATGAACCAGGCATCCAAAGGATAGTAAAGGATGGGTTTGTCTGTTCTCCAGCAATGGGGATAATTGTGCTCGTATTTTTCTACTTTGAATGCCTTGCCATCTTTCTTGAGCTGGACGCAGATATCGATATTGACATCCACATAATTTTCTTCGTTCTTGTAATTCTTAACGAAGCGGTGGCTGAATTCACCCAGGCCATCCACAAATTTACCTTCGCGGTCTACAAGGGTGAGGATGCCCAATCCATATTTCTTTCCCACCTTATAGTCATCAGCACCAAATGCAGGCGCAGTGTGTACTATACCGGTTCCATCTTCAGTCGTAACAAAATCGCCAACCACCACTTTGAAAGGGTCTGCACCAGGAGTGATCTCTTGTATGACAGCCATTGCATTGGCTGCAGATGGCATCAGTTGATCGTAGTAAAGTCCTTCAAGCGCTTTTCCTTTGATTGTACCCAATATCTTCCAGGGAATCAATTTGTCTCCTGCCTTGAATTCCTCAAATGGCAATGCTGAAGCTTCCTCTTTGAAGTATTTGGAAAGCAGGGCTGTTGCACAAACTACAGTCAATGGTTCCCCGGTATAGGGATTGAAACTTGATACCAGTGAATACTCAATAGAAGGGCCCACAGTCAGGCCAAGGTTGGAAGGCAGGGTCCATGGCGTGGTCGTCCATGCCATAAAATAAACCGGACCAGCTCCCGTATTCATTTCCTTCAGAACAGAAAAAGAGGGATGAGTGGCATTGCCATTTTCAGCAAGCTTAAAAAGCGCAACAGCAGAAGTGTCCTTTACGTCCTTGTACGTTCCAGGCTGGTTGAGTTCATGGGAACTCAGTCCTGTGCCAGCCGCTGGAGAATAAGGCTGGATACTGACACTTTCATACAAATAGCCCTTCTCGTACAACCGCTTCAAACACCACCAAAGCGACTCGATATAATCATTCTCGAAGGTTACGTATGGATGCTGCAGATCAACCCAGTAGCCCATTTTGGTGGTGATCTCATCCCATTTGTCCTTATACCGCAAAACTGCCTCGCGGCATTTCTGGTTGTATGCTTCTACACTGATTGTTTTACCGATGTCTTCTTTGGTGATGCCCAATTCTTTTTCAACGCCAAGCTCAACAGGAAGACCATGGGTATCCCATCCGCCTTTTCTTTTCACCTGAAAGCCTTTCATGGTCTTATACCTGCAAACAAGGTCTTTCAGTGTGCGTGAAATCACATGGTGTATTCCCGGCATGCCATTGGCACTGGGCGGTCCTTCGTAGAAAACAAAGGGTTTTGCCCCTTCCCTGTTCCTTATGCTTCCTCCAAATGCGTCTTCCTTTTCCCAGTTTGCCAGGATTTCCTTTTCAAACGCAGGGAGGTTGAGTTGTTCGTATTCTTTATAAGTCTTTCCCATACTTTTTCCTAAGGTGGCAAAGGTAGAAAAAAGTTTAAGGGTTTTACTTGAAATTCATGGTTCCGTCAGCCTGGTAGGCAAAGCGGAAAGTGTAATAACGCTGGTTCTTCAGTTTTTCAGCATCAGAGGCAGTTGCTGAGGGAGTTACACCACCCTTGTAGTAATTGAGGATTTCAACTTTGGCATACTTCCCTTTGGCAGTTTTGAAAACCAAAACCCTGCCAGGAATGGGGGTAATGAGCATTGAAACTGGGTTGTACACATACCATCCTTTGTTGCTGGCATTGGGCACCGCATACGAGGTGGGTACATTGTCTTGCCTGAAAACCGAATCCTTTGGCACAGTATTCAAATCATCAAATGTTCCTACGTAAACAAAGGCACCACCTACTCCAGGGCCGCTGTTGCCACCATTGGTGATGATGGTTGTTCCCCTTACTGCCACATCCCACTTCACTGAATTGGAATCAGTACTGGGTACCACAGCATTCGTTTCGAAACTGAAAAAAGTATACTTACCCGCACCCACAGGTTGGCCATTGACCAGTCCTACAATGGTATCTGCAGGAATTCCTGAAACTGTTTTTTCAGTCAATGTAGAGACGACAACTGGAGTTTCATTCTTCTCACAAGCCTGAAAAACAACTAACGCTAACATTGCACTTCCGATAATCTTTGAAATTCTCATTGCTTCTTGTTTATTGAAAATTAAAAAATGAATTTAATGTCTACATATGCCGTCCTTCCTGGATTTCCGGGAAGAAACTGGATGTCTTTGTAATTGAAAAGGTTGTCTACTCCAGCCATGAATTTCCAGTGCGCATTCAATGGAAGGCCGATGCTTGTATTGACCTGTAGATATCCTTTTGCATATTCATCATCACGGTTGATCAGCCCATTACCATCCAGGTCAGCAGTACCCCACCTGCTCCTGTAGATGAGTCGGATGGTTGAAAAATATCCCTTGGCATTTTCAGCGTTCAACTTGAGGTTTGCCGTGTGTCTTGACCTGTTGGGCAATCCTCCATAGTCAGAGAGGGCCATCCTATAGGCTTGTCCGGTGGAAAGGGAACGTTGAAAAACCTCTCCTTTTTTAATGGATTGTAATACTTCCTTGTCTGCTGTGTACAAAAATTGGTATCCTGCATTCAGCTGGATCCACTGACCGATTTTTTGCTGGGCACCCAGCTCAACGCCTTGTGTGAGTGCACGCTTGAGGTTGAAATAACTGTAAATCTGACCGCCGTTTTTCTTGAACGCAATGATATCGGTAACAATCATGTTGTTCAGGTCATTCCTGAAGATGTTGGCAGTGAGCTGTGAAGTTGCATTCAGGTTGTAAACAATGCCTGCATTCAATCCCCCTGAAACCTCAGGCTTCAATGAAGACAAACTGCCAGCAAGTGCAGTGGTTTGGTCCAATAACTGGGCAGCCGACAGCCTTTTCAATTCATCTGTGGCCACTTCAGACCCAAACACGGAATATGCACCAGCAGCGAGGTTGGTGAAGTTGAGGTACAACTGCCTGAAATCGGGAGCCTTGAAACCACGTCCGTAAGAAAGATTCAGTTTCAACTTGTCAGAAGGCTTGTACTGAAATGCCATTTTAGGACTCCATACAGAGGCATAGGCCTGGTTGGCATCGAAACGGAGACCTCCAATCAAGGTGAATTTTTGAGAAATTTTTTGTTCATGTTGAGCAAAGAAATAAGCGATGGTATTGGTCCTTAATGTTGATGCGGTATCATAGCGGTTTGACTTCACTGTTTCACGCACCATACCAGCGCCAACTGTGAGTGCAGCATTTGCTGTGATTTGCCAATCCGTCTGGTTTTCAACCCTTGCAAACAATTGCCTGAACCTGTCATCATACCCGCCAGTTGCATTTTTCACAGACAACTGTTGAAGCGCATTGAATCCTGTCAGGTATCCGCGCAGGGTTGACTTTATTTTCTGTTCCTTGCTGAACTGGAGGTATGGGGTGAAATTGTATTCTTCGTTTTTCTCGAACCCCTTTGAGGCAATGGTGGTTCCAAGGTTCTGTACAAAGATGGTATTGTCAATATGACTTGCATTGGCCCTGAGGGAAGCTCCAGCTTTCCATTGTTTGCCCAGTTGCTGGTGTATGCTCAGGCTTTGCGTTGAACGCCTGAATGGTTCAACTGTTTTTTGTATCGCATTGGGTTTAAGGCTGTACCCTTCAGATTGATTGTAATTCAAAGATGCAGCAAGATCTGTTTTGTTGAACCTTCTTGAAAAATTGAGGCTCCCGTCCACCGTATTGAACCTTCCATACCGCAATCCAAGGTCAGTCTTGTTCTGACCTGCACGATCGGTGATGATGTTGATGACTCCACCCATGGCTTCTGAACCATAGAGGCTGGAAGAGGGCCCCTTGACGATTTCAATTTTCCTGATATTCCTTACGGTAATTTTTGAAAGATCAAGTACACCGGCAGTTCTGCCAATCAACGGTTCTCCATCGATGAGGACAAGCGTATACTCTGATGAAAGTCCCTGCACCTGCAAGCCTTTTCCAAAATTATCAATCACCTGGATACCGGTTTGTTCAGCCAGGATATCATGCAACCGAAGTGATCCGCTCTGGTAAAGGGTTTTAGAAGAAATTACTGCTACAGGTATCGCTACATTTCCCATAGACCTTGGCGTTCTTGTGGCCGTCACCACTACTTCATCCAGGCTTGCCTTTGAAGAATCTTCTCCACGCTGTGCAAAAGCCATGGTGGAGAGCAACAAAAACGAAATATGAAAAATTATCCTCATGTCCTTGAAATCGAGTGCAAAACTGCAGCACCCTGATTCGAGATTTATCATGGGATTGTCAGATGAAACTCAAGGATGGAATTATGACAATTCAGTGACGAGGATTGAACGAAGCGATGAATTTTTGGATGAATCCTAAACAAAAAACTATCGCTTGGAATAGGTTGTTTTGTTCAACATTTCACAGGGCTTAAGACCGGTATGTTTTTTGAAGGCGGTAGAAAAATGTGAAATGGAAGAATAACCCAATTGGGCAGATACCTCTGAAACAGTAAAGCCTTTTTCATAGAGCAGGTACCTGGCGTGTTCCATCCGCTGGTCCTGGTAAAAATCAAAAATGGTGGCGCCGAACATTACCTTGAATCCTTTTTTGAGATAGCATTCATTGATGGCCGCTTTTCTGCTCAGCTCCCTGATGGTAATGGGATCGCAGATGTGCGCAAGCAGGATCTCCCTGGCTTTGATGATCTTCTCCCTTTCATCCTGATGGGCGAGAAATTTACAGGCAGGAACCTCATCTTCCCTGATGGTACTCATTGACTCCAGTGTATAGAGCAAGAGTATTTGCGTCTGGGCGTTGATGAAAATATTTTCAACGGCATCGGCATAGCGATGGTTGAGGATGGAAGAAAGGGTATGCCTGATTCTTCCAGAAATTGAAATGGGCTTGCTGAAAGTATGGTTGAACCGAAAATTGAGGATGGCGTCGGCTTCAGGATTGGTTCCTTCTGATTTGATGAGATTGCTGAGGTGAAGGGGCTCAAACCTAAACTGAAGCAAATCCATTGTTCCGGTTTGTTCGACACATTGGGCATTCCGGTTCAGCTTGCATTCCTCACAGTTGGTATTGGGTTCTTTGCAAAAGGTCTGGCCATTGACGCAGAACCGCAGTTCCAGGTAGCGGTTTTCCACCAACTCGTCATAATGGTAGACCAGGGTTCCATGGTCATCCACTCCAAGGCTGCTGCCCTGAGGATGGCGCTTAAGGGCGTATTGCCAGGATCCTGGGATTTTCTTTTCTCTTGAAAACAATACCGGAAGTCCTTCAAAATGGTTCCATTCTGACATCATCCTGAGTGGTATGGTGAGGTTTTCTGGCATCAGGCTGCAAAGATAGGCCTTCTGGCCGACCTCAGGACCGGTGCTTTGTCAAAAAACCGTAATGAATATGTGGAAATCATCTTAAAAAAGAAAGCCCGTTTTAGGGCTAAAAATGAGGTAAGCCCCCTGAATTTCAGTAGATTTGTAGACCGGGTAATCAAAATACAAAACCAGAGGTAGAAGTTAACTATGAGCATGGAAATTGATGAAAATTTAGAACAACCCAACAACAGTTATGGCGCAGACAGCATTCAGGTGCTGGAAGGATTGGAGGCGGTCAGAAAAAGACCAGCCATGTATATTGGTGATATTGGGGTGAAAGGTCTTCACCACCTTGTTTATGAGGTAGTGGACAACTCGATTGATGAGGCCCTTGCAGGGCATTGCGACAATATCATTGTCAACATACATGAGGACAATTCCATTTCAGTAGAAGACAATGGAAGGGGTATTCCAACAGGAATGCACCACAAAGAACAACGCAGTGCCCTTGAGGTGGTCATGACCGTGCTGCATGCGGGTGGTAAATTTGACAAGAATACCTACAAGGTTTCAGGTGGTTTGCATGGTGTAGGTGTGAGTTGCGTAAACGCACTGAGCACCAAGCTGCAGGTAACGGTGAACCGAGATGGAAAAACATTCGAGCAAGAGTACGAGCGCGGTGTTCCCCAATATGCGGTAAGGGAAATTGGAAGCAGCTCAACAACTGGTACCAAGGTCCATTTCTGGCCTGATACCACAATTTTTACTGCCAGCGTTTACAACAAGGATATCCTGGAAGGAAGGCTTCGTGAACTGTCATACCTGAACAAACGCATCCGCATCACCTTGAATGATCTTCGTGAATTGGATGAGGCAGGCAATCATTACCAACAAGTATTTTACAGCGAAGGCGGCATCATTGAGTTTGTTGAGATGCTGGACAAGAACGGGAAGCGCAGCGCACTCATCCCGAACATCATCTACATGGAAGGCCATGATGCAGAATCCAATGTAGCCGTTGAAGTGGCCATCAACTATAACGATTCCTACAACGAGCACATTTTCTCTTACGTCAACAACATCAATACCATTGAAGGTGGTACCCATGTGGCTGGTTTCAGAAGGGCCATTACCAGGGTATTCCAGCAATACGGCAAGAAACTTGGACTTTTTGAAAAGTCTAAAGTGGAAGTAGAGGGTGATGATTTCAGGGAAGGTCTCTCCGCCATCATTTCTGTAAAAGTTCCTGAACCTCAGTTTGAAGGCCAGACAAAAACCAAGCTTGGAAACTCTGAGGTGATTGGTATCGTTGATGTAACCGTATCCCGCACACTTGAAGCCTACCTGGAAGAAAATCCAAGGGATGCCAAAAATATCATCAGCAAGGTCATTCTGGCTGCACAAGCCAGGGCAGCTGCAAGAAAAGCCAGGGAACTGGTCCAAAGGAAAACAGTTTTGTCCGGAGGTGGACTACCAGGAAAACTCTCTGACTGTTCTGAGCGTGACCCAACAAAAAGTGAGTTGTTCCTTGTTGAGGGTGACTCAGCAGGAGGAACGGCCAAACAGGGCAGGGACAGGAATTTTCAAGCCATCCTTCCATTGAGGGGTAAAATCCTCAACGTTGAAAAGGCAATGGAACACAGGATCTACGACAATGAGGAGATCCGGAACATGTTCACTGCCCTTGGTGTAAAAATAGGGACTGCAGAAGATCCAAAAGCGCTTGACCTTTCCAAACTCCGTTACCACAAGCTCATCATCATGACCGATGCCGACGTGGACGGTAGCCATATCGCAACGCTTATCCTTACTTTCCTTTTCCGCTACATGAAGGCAATGGTTGAGCAAGGATATGTGTACATAGCACAACCTCCCCTTTATCTCGTAAAAAAAGGAAAGGAGCAGTTCTATGCATGGAATGAAGAGCAAAGGAAAGGATACGTAGAACGCCTGGGCGCTGGAAAAGAAGACAGTGTAAACGTGCAGCGATACAAAGGTCTTGGAGAGATGAATGCTAGCCAGCTTTGGGACACCACCATGAATCCTGGTTCCAGAACACTCAAAAAGGTAAGCATTGAAAGTGCAGCAGAAGCTGACAGGGTATTCAGCATGCTCATGGGAGATGAGGTAGGGCCCAGAAGAGAATTCATTGAATCACACGCCAAATACGCAAAACTCGATATTTAATTATCTTTACTAACAATTAAAACAATCAACATGGCAAACGAAAACATGCTCACAGCCTACAATGTCAAAACAAAGGAAAAAAATGTTCCCATGCAGGATGCAGTAGTCAGCAAGACTGCAAAAGGTGGATACATTGCCAAAGGACATGATGGCAAGGGCAACAAATTGACAGCACTTCTTGGTGAAGCAAAAGCACTTGCTGCCATCAAAGCTGGAACAGCAAAGCAGGATTGGTAGTATTCAACTGCACATATTCTTCAAGACAGGCCCCTGGCCTGTCTTTTTTATTTGGTCTTGTACTGGTTTTTTTGCAGCCATCCCCTCACCTTTTCCCTGTGGTCTCCTTGTAAGATGATCTCTCCATCCTTGGCAGATCCACCCGTACCACAATGGTTTTTCAACTGCTTTCCCAAGGTAGCCATGTCTTCTTCCTTTCCCATGAACCCAGTGATCAGGGTAACCGTTTTCCCAGCACGGTGTTTGGTCTCTAAGGTAACCCTCAACAGTTGTTGCTGAGGTGGCAAGGTTTCAACCGGTGTAACGTCTTCGTCGATCTTGAAATCAGGATTGGTACTGTACACCAAAAAGGATCCATGCTCTTTTTTCTTGCTCATGTTCATGCGTTTAATGGCTTAACCTGAATGGGATTGCTGATTCATGCATTTTGGCAATTATGCCAGCCCATATCCTGGATGAAGATAAAATGAAATGAAGTAATTTTGCGGGATGGAAAATAAAAAATGTATCCTCGTGATCATGGACGGTTGGGGCCTTGGTGCGGTTGAACAAAGTGATGTCATCCAACATGCCCATGTGCCATTTGTATCCTCCCTTTATGCCCAGTACCCGAATGCAACATTGGTTACCTGTGGCGAGCCCGTTGGTTTACCGGATGGTCAAATGGGAAACAGTGAGGTTGGGCACCTGAACCTGGGAGCAGGAAGGATTGTTTACCAAGAATTGCAACGTATCAATGTAGCCATTCGGACAGGGGAATTCCAACAGAATCCAGCCTTGCTGAATGCCATTCAGTACGCAAAAAAGAACAACAAAAAATTGCACCTTATAGGACTGGTCAGTGATGGTGGGGTTCATTCTCACACTTCGCACCTTAGGGCCATCACAGACCTTTGCAAGGCCGAAGGTTTGTCATCTGTATACATTCATGCCTTTACCGATGGCCGGGATACCGACCCCAAAAGTGGTCTTGGCTTTGTCTCCTCACTTGAAGAGCATTTGAAAGGCAGTGCAGGCAAGATTGCCTCAGTCATTGGAAGGTATTATGCCATGGATCGAGACAAGCGCTGGGAAAGGGTCAAGCTGGCATATGATGCCATGGTCAATGGATTGGGCACAAAGGCAACCTCCGCAATAGATGCCATCAAAAATGCCTACACAGAAAACACCACAGATGAGTTCATCCAACCCGTCATCATTACAGGCGAAGACAATCAACCGCTTGCCACCATTGCAGCAGATGATGCTGTGATTTGTTTCAATTTCAGAACAGACAGGTGCCGGGAGATAACAGAGGTATTGACGCAAAAAGATTTCCCTGAATTGGGCATGCACAAACTTACATTGGAGTATACAACAATGACTGAATACGACAGCACCTTCAAGCATGTGCACGTTATTTTCAGGAATGATAACCTTACCCATACCCTTGGGGAAGTATTGGAGATGCATGGCAGGACGCAGATCAGGATTGCCGAGACAGAAAAATATCCGCATGTGACTTTCTTCTTTAGCGGCGGAAGGGAACTTCCATTTGAAGGAGAGAGAAGGATCATGGCGGCCTCTCCAAAAGTGGCCACCTATGACCTTCAGCCAGAGATGAGTGCACATGAATTGACAGAAAAAATTGTACCTGAAATACAAGCAAAAAGCGCTGACTTCATCTGCCTCAACTATGCCAACGCAGACATGGTGGGACATACAGGCGTCTGGAAAGCAGCCGTCAAAGCAGTGGAAACAGTAGATGCCTGTGTCAAACAAGTAGTCGAAGCCGCTCTTGAAAATGATTACACAGTTTTTCTGACGGCAGACCATGGCAATGCAGACTTCATGAAAAATGAAGATGGAAGCCCCAACACAGCCCATACACTGAATCCTGTTCCGCTATTTGTCATTGACAGAGAGTGGAAAGGTCAATTGAGGTCTGGCAAACTTGGCGATATTGCTCCTACCATTCTTCATTTCATGGGCTTGCCCATTCCTGCAGAAATGACCGGAGAAGTGCTGGTGGACTAATGCGTCAAAGAATTTCAATAAAAACAGGAAAGATCAAAACAGCGATGCTCTTGATATGCATGGCCATGGTTGCATTTGCCCATGCACAACAAGTTATGGACAGCCTTGCTGAAAAAGAACTTGTTGAAATAGTGGTTTCAGGTAACAAGTTTGCAGAGAAAAAGAAAAACATTGTTCAGAAAATAGACATCATTTCTTCATCCTATATCAAGAAAGCCAATGCACAAAACATGGGCGACCTCTTGATGTCTACGGGCAATGTCTTTGTTCAAAAAAGCCAGCAAGGTGGAAGCAGCCCTGTGATCAGGGGTTTCGAAGCCAGCCGCGTTTTGTTTGTGGTTGATGGGGTGCGCATGAACAACCTTATTTACCGATCCGGGCATTTGCAAAACATCATCACTGTTGATCAAAACATATTGGAATCTGCAGAACTATTGCAGGGGCCCTCTTCTACCCTGTTTGGCAGTGATGCATTGGGAGGTGCTGTTCACATGATCAGCAAACAACCCATTTTATCGAAAGAGAAAGAAAAAACCAACATCAGCGCTAATGCATTCAGCCGCTTTTCATCAGCCAACAGGGAAAAAACAATCCACGCTGACTTGAGTGCAGGATGGAAAAAGATAGGATTGCTTACCAGCATTACCCACAGCAATTTTGGGGATACAAAAATAGGAAAGCAAGACATGAAAGGGTTTGAAGGATTTGGAACCAGGCCTTACTACATCCAACCTTTTAATGGCATCAGTGGAGATACCATTGTCAAAAACAGCAATGATCGGATACAAAAGTTTTCCGGATACACACAAACCGACTTCACACAAAAACTATTGTACAAGCCCAATGCCAATCTCTCACACGGATTGAATTTTCAATATTCAACCAGTTCAGATGTACCGAGGTATGATCGCCTTCAAGATACCAGGGCTGGCGTCTTAAGATATGCCTCATGGTATTATGGCCCACAACAAAGATCACTGTTTGCCTATACTTTTTCTGCCAACAACAGAACTGGCTTTTTCAATGAATACAATGCAACATTAAGCCATCAATCCATCGAAGAAAGCAGGATAACGAGGGAATACAAACGATATGACCGCTTCGACAAAAGAATTGAACAGGTGAATGTAGGCGGTCTTACAATAGACGCCAGAAAAAAATTAAAGCGAGATGAAATCACGACTGGCATTGACATACAGCTGAATGATCTGCATTCCACTGCCAGCAGAACAAATTTATTGTCGGGAGCAATGGCCCCACTCGACACCAGGTATCCAGACGGCAAAAACAGGATGAACAATTTTGCCGTTTACACCCAACACATTCACAAGTTCAATGGTCAAAAATGGATTCTGAATGAAGGCCTTAGAGTACAATACATAGCACTGAAGTCGGATATCATCAACAATTCCTTTTTCTCATTGCCTGTCACATCTATTGTTCAAAAAAATACCGCCATCACCGGAAATATAGGAATGGTCTATATGCCATCAACAAGCACCAGAATCAAGTTTGGCTACGCGTCGGGATTCAGGGCTCCCAACATTGATGATCTTGCTAAGATTTTTGAGTCTAGTACTGCCGCCAAACAAGTGGTTATTCCCAATCCCAACCTTAAGCCTGAATTCACCCATGGTGTTGATGCAGAGCTTGTAAAGGCTCTGGGAAAATCAACAGAGGTTGAAGTTGGAGCATTTTATACCGACTTTACCAACGCCATCATCAAGGCCCCATTCAGCTTGAATGGAAAGGATTCCATCAATTACAATGGCGTACAATCACAGGTGCTTGCCAGCCAAAATGTAAACCAAGCCTACATTATTGGAGGAAACGTCAGGCTTGGCATGAAACTGGGAAAAAACTGGAAATTCAACTCAACGCTTAATCTCACCAAGGGCAGGTTCCGGACCGATGCAAGTAAGCTATCATTGGTATACCAGTTACAAGCAGATGGAAAATATACATTGGTGCAATCGAAAGTGCGCAGCAAGCCCCTGGATCATATTCCACCTGCATTTGGGAAAATGAGCATCGGCTATGACAACAAAAAGTTATTTGCAGAATTGACCATGCTGTTCAATGGCTGGAAAAAACTTGACCAATACAATGCTGATGGTGAAGACAATGCACAATATGCTACTGCCAAAGGTACGCCCGCATGGCAGACCCTTAACTTGAAAACTGGGCTGCAGTTGAACCAGCGAATAGGCATTCAAGCAGGTATTGAAAATATCTTTGACCTCAATTACCGGTATTTTGCATCCGGTTTTTCAGCACCTGGCAGGAACTGGATCCTCAACCTCAGGCTAAGCTTGTAAATCCATCAATTGACAATTTCACCAAAAGAATTCACCCAAGCAGCATCTCCGATTGCAAAATTGTCTTAAATTCAGAGAACAATTGTTGATTCTCATGACAGAAGAGGTGCTGCTTCAAGGTTGTATTAAAAATGATGCTTCGGCCCAGCAGGAACTGTACCAACGCTACAGTCCTAAAATGCTTTCCGTATGCTATCGTTATGCTAAAACACGTGAAGACGCAGAGGACATGCTGCAAGAAGGATTCATCAAAGTTTTCAGTCAGATCAGCAAGTTTGAAAAACGCGGATCCCTTGAAGGCTGGATACTTCGCATCATCGTCCATACCTGCATCAACCACCTCAAGAAAAACAAGAAATTCAACGACAATGTTGACCTTGCTTATGCTGGAAATATAGTGATCAGAGAGGATTATATTCCAAGCATCATCCAGGCAAAACAAATTGTTGAGACCATCAGAACATTGCCTATCGGATACAGAACAGTGTTGAATCTCTATGCAATTGAAGGTTATTCCCACAAGGAAATCGGACAATTGCTGGACATTGAGGAAAGCACAAGCCGTTCGCAATATACCAGGGCAAAAAACATGTTGGAAGAAATCCTTGTTAACAAGAGAATCATCCAGCAACCCAAGGAAAAGAAAAAATGGTTTTCTCCAGTCAGGATCGTTTGACAGGAATAGACCAGTAGATACAGTGAACATGAGACAAGAACCAACAGATGAATTGGAAGACCTGCTGAAGGAAAGATCAGATCAATACCTGCTCTATCCCGCCGACCGTGTGTGGAACAATATCCAAAAGGAATTGCATCCCAACAGGACGCTCCGGTATGGTTTGTTGGTTTTGTTCTTGTTCCTTGGAACCACCACAGCCATTGTGGTCAACAAGGAAAAAGCCTCCTATGCTAGTTCTCCACTGGGACAGGTTGCGGCAAAGTTCATTGAAAGGGATTTGATTGCAACATTCGCTGATGGAAACACCGAAACAAATGTTTCCATTACCAGGATGGACAAATACAATGCCTATCAGCACAACCAGGTTCAAAAACACATGACCAGTTTTGCAGAGCTTGCTTCCCCTGAACAAAAAGACCTTACTGTTCAACTGCCGAATAACCTGGAGATACCAGCACAACAACTAAAGCAACAGGAAGATAATACTCCGGAGACCAATCTCCCCAAAGAGGATAAGAAGAATGCCATAGGCGCTGCCATTGAAACCGTCATTGAACAAGCCAAAAAAATAAAGAAAAATGCAAGCTGGCAGATTTATGCAAGCCCAAACATGGGTTACAGGAGACTGAAAGGTGAAGCATCAAGATCCATGTACCAATACAGTGTTTTTTCACTGAGCACCAATGCGGTTTTTGCAAGGAATGTAAAGGATGCTGTTTCTCACAAACCTGGGCTGGGATTTGAAATTGGAACGGCCATGTTCTATCCTCTTTCCAAAAAACTGAACTTCAAGGCCGGTCTTCAGGCCAATTACAACCATTATCAAATCGAGGCGTATAGCGCAGTTCCTGAGATTGCCAATTATGGCATGAACAACTATGCATTTGGCAGCTACCCAATCAGTGCCGTTTCGTTTTACAGGAACAACAGTGGCTATTCTCCTGCTATCCTGCGCAATGAACATTACATGATCTCCATGCCCGTTGGAATCGACTATGAGATTGCAGGAACAAAAAAACTGAATTTTTCCCTTGCCTCTACCCTCCAACCTACTTATGTTTTTGCCAATTACTCTTATCTGCTCTCTACAGATTTGAAGCATTATGCCAAGGAGCCTACACTCAACAGGAGATGGAACATGAATGCTGCGATTGAGGCCAACATCAACATGGAAAAGGGTGGCTTCAAATGGAGTATTGCGCCGCAATTCCGTTACCAGATGCTGTCCAGTTTCAAAGAAAAATATCCCATCAAGGAAAACCTGACGGATTTTGGCATCAAGGTTGGGGTCATCAAAACAATAAAATAGTTCAATCTTCAACAGCTTCGTAATTTTGTCTGATGAAGCTGATGAGAAGATTCGTTTTCCCTTTGTTGTTGCTATGTTTTATCGCTTGCAGCCAATCAACTGAAGATAAAAATCATTTTCCTATCACTGCATTTCTTGAAGAGGAGCTTGCACAAATTGATTCTCTTCCCATTGCCATTATCCTGACCAGAGAAACCAATGGATTGGCTGATACAACCGTGATGGAAAAAAAGAAATTCAGGGTCCTGGCCATGGAGTTAATGGGCATTGATTTTCAAGAAAAAAAACACAAAGACAATTACCAAGAACTTGTGTTGGAAGATGCTCAGCTGGGCAACATTTCAATTGGCTACACCACTGAAGACCCAGACCTCCCCATCAGAAAAATAGAACTCAACATTGATGCCAACTCCAATAAAATAAAAAGCATTTTTGCTGAAAGGCAGGAGAGACAAGAAGAAAAACTGTTGATCAGAAAAATCCTTTGGACAGCTGCCACTGAATTGATGGTGAATACAAGTGTTTACAAGGAAGGCCAACTGTTGAATAACCTTACTGAACGATACAACTGGGCCATAGGCAATTGAACATGGAACAATTTGACTTTACAACGATACAGAAAACACTGCCAAATGCCCCCGGTATCTACAAATACTATGGAGCCCAACAGAACCTTCTCTATATTGGAAAAGCAAAAAACATCAGAAAGCGGGTCAGTTCGTATTTCACCAAAAGCAACCATTCTTTCAAGACAAATGAACTTGTCAAGCAAATACGGCATATCGAATTTACCATCGTAAACTCTGAACATGATGCATTGTTGCTGGAGAACGCACTGATCAAGGAGTTCAAGCCGAGGTACAATATTGAACTAAAAGATGACAAGACCTATCCTTACATTGTCATTAAAAAAGAGGATTTCCCCAGGGTATTCTTGACCAGGAGAAGGATCAACGATGGATCTGAGTATATTGGACCCTTTACCTCAGCGGCCAAAGTTCGGGACCTGTTGGAGTTCATCAAACAACACATACCGCTGAGAACCTGTAGTTTGAATCTTTCAGACAACAACATCAAGAAAGGAAAATACAAAGTATGCCTGGAATATCATTTGGGCAATTGCAAGGGACCTTGTGTTGGATTACAGCAGGCTGATGACTATGCCATGGGAGTCGATCAAATACGGCATGTCATGAAAGGCAATCTGAGTGGGATCATTGCACAATACAAAAAAGAACAGCAACTGTATGTAGATGATCTAGCCTTTGAGAAAGCAGACATGATGCAACAGAAAATCAATGCACTCCGGAATTACAGGTCTTCATCTGTTGTTGTGAGTCCTCGCCTTGGAGACCTTGATGTATTTGCCATGGCCACAGCCGATGATCAAATCATTGTGAGCTTTCTTGCCGTCAGGAATGGTACCATCACCAATTCAGGAACGAATGCGTTCAAGCTCAAGATCGAAGAGGATGAGGCAGAAATACTTTCACAAGCCATTATTTATTTTCAAGCCCTATACAGCAGTGATGCAAAAGAGCTGGTGGTTCCTGTCAACATTGAATTTGGTTTTGAAGGCTATCAATTGACCATCCCCAAATCAGGAGACAAGAAAAAACTGCTGGAGATGGCACAAAAAAATGCCGACTATCTCATTGCTGAAATCAAAAAGAAAAAAAGACTTCACCTTGCAGAGAACGAATACATAAACGACGATTTACTGCCCAAGGTGATGGAAGCCCTCTCACTCAATCAATTGCCAACATACATAGAATGCTTTGACAATTCTAATTTTCAGGGGGCCTATCCTGTTTCTGCCATGGTTTGTTTTAAAAATGGTTTGCCCAGCAAAAAAGACTATAGGCATTTCAATGTTGAAACTGTTGAAGGCATCAATGATTTTGCGACCATGAAAGAGGCCGTAGGAAGGCGCTACAAACGCCTTGTCGAAGAGAAGTCACCACTGCCTCAACTTGTAATTATTGACGGGGGTAAGGGGCAACTGGGGTCGGCCATGGCAGCCATACATGAATTGGGCTTATCAGGCAAAATGACCTTGGTAGGATTGGCCAAAAACGTTGAAGAACTTTTTTTTGTCGGTGACCAGGAATCATTGAAACTGGAGTACAACAGCGATGTATTGAAATTCATCAGAAGTATTCGAGATGAAGTACACCGTTACGGCATCACCTTTCACAGGCAGAAAAGGAGCAAGGGAACTTTTAAAAACGAGCTGGAAGGTATAAACGGTATTGGTAAAAAAACTGCCTTTGAGTTGCTGAACCGTTTCAGGTCTGTCAAGAATATTCAATCGGCTACAGTGGAAGAATTGACTGAACTTGTTGGCAGCAAGAAAGCGGTCCTGATTGCCAGGCATTTCGGAAAATAAAGATTGGATGTAAAAATCAGTAGAAGGTTCGAAGGAAATAGATGCCCATAAATCTACTTGGGTTTCAGGAAATAAAAATGGGCTGGAAATCCAGCCCATTTTTAAAAACTATTTGATTCAATTAGAAAGACCAGAGGTCCTGCTCGAAATTGAAGATTTTATTCTTAATATTTTCCCCCTCAAGCAATTTCATGATGTCGTCCTTGATGTACTGCTTGATGAACATGTCGTAAGGATTCTCAATAGAAGACTTTACAATATAGCTTGCAAAATAACGGCTCTCGAAAAGTTCTTCCCAGCTCATTCTTGCGCCAAAGTTCTTGCCATTGTATACTTCGTACACAGCCAATACAGGGCGGAGGTCTGGATAGTATACCCAAAAAATTGGAGATTCACCCAATACGTTGCCTTGGTCATCTGTGTAGGTCTTGATAGGAGCAATGCCCAGGATTCTGGTAACCAATCTTGAAGATTCCTTGTCAAAAACCCACTCTTCTTTTACACGGAATTTCATGATGTCGTCAGGGTTGAATTCCTTGCAAACCAAAGAATCTTTCATGATTCCCTTTGATCCAGTAGGATCTTTTGCCCAATCAATTACCTGAACAGAATCACATCTTCCTGAAATCACCTCACCAACTTTTGCTACAGTCATCGGTGTTGTAAACCGATCATCAACATTGGGATCGAATGCTGTTACATCTCCTTTTTTTATTGCACGAAGCAGTATGCTGATGAAACGTTGATTTCCGTTATCGTCTTCGGCCTTGTAGCGAAAGGGAAGATTCATTTTTTCCCTGATGTCAATTTCTCTCCATACCCGCTCACGGTACCAGGCATCATCCTCACGGATATGCTCATACGCCAAGGGGGTGCGGCTTTTGACCAGGTTCCTGTCAACTGCAGCATCAGAACGCAAAGACATCCTTACAGAATCAAATGCAAATGGATCCTTTGGGGGTGGCGGTGGTGCAGGTTTCACCGTGTCTACCGGCATGGGCGTAACACTGGCGTCAAGCACCTTTGTATTGGCAACAGGCTTGTTAGCAGTGGGCTTGGCTGCTGTCTTTTTAGGAGCTGTGGTTGTTCTCTTTTTTGTTTGCGCATCAACACCATGGCATACCATCAATGTAGACAAACAAAACAAGAATAAACCTTTGACTGAAGATATTTTCATCGTGGACTTTTTTCTACTTTACTTAAGAATATAGGTAAGACTGGTTGGCAAGGTCCTGGATTTTCCACCTGGATCACGCACAACGATATCTGTGATGGCTACGAGAGATCCGGGCTTCAATCGACCTACCAGTCCTGCGGCATCCCCAGTCCAGCGTGACCCTTTGTTGTCAAGTTGAACGAAATCTGCGCCACTTCCTGCCGCTCCCAGTTTATAGCTCACCACTTCAAAGGGAGCATCAAATTCAGCATCTTCGAGTTTTGCGATAACACCACCCATTGCCTTGAAAGAGGCGGATGGAACGTTGCCGGGCTTAAGGTTCCCCACATAAGCAGAAGGATTTGGCAACTGCTTGACACGGAAAGTAACTTTACCAGCAGATTTGCCCTCAACCAACACTGTTACACTGTGTTCGCCGAACATTCCAGATGATGGCTTCACGATGTATTTGTTTCCACCCACTTTAGAAATGCTTCCACCACTGAACTGGGCTGAAACCTTTTCGCTTCCTGCACCGGCAGTGATGGTCACGGGGTTGTCAACACCAATATAAAGGACGTTCATTTTATCGGGAGAAACCGCAATACCCGAAGGAGAACCAACAGTGTAATCTATTTTCTTGGAAATCGTTTTGTTTTCACCTGTATTGGGATCAACAAAACTAACACTGACGTTCAAGCTCCTGGAACCTGATCCACCAACATTGAATTTTTTCTCAGCTACTCCATTGGCATTTACCTGGATGCTTGCACCGTCAATGTTTACGACAGGCTTCACATTAGAGTTGAAAGCACCAAGACCAGCTGTAACGATCATTTCCTCACCTGGCATCAGGTAGGTAGAACTTGTTCCAACCAATGGCTCGAACTTGTCCATGATCAACTTAACTGCACCCACCTGGTTCACACAAAAAGTTGCTGCAAGGTTTTCTGAATTTTTGATATCGTTTTGAAACTTGCTGAGGATGGTCAGTGACGCAATGGTTGGCGTCATGTGGAAATAATTGTTGACCCAGTCCTTTATCTTGTCTCCGGTGGAAACATTACCAGCAGCAGATTTGGGAATTTCTAGGTTCAATGGAAGCTTTGATCCAATTTGGGCAGCCATTTCAGGATCAACTGCCAGCAATTTTTTCTTGAAGTTTTCCAGGGCTTCATACAACGGCTTACCATTTCCTTTTGTATCAAAATACCTGGTAGATGCATCAATGTTGTCTTCACGGAATGAGCCATTGGCTGGATCAAGGTCAGACTCCTCTTTCAAAGCCTGTTTGTACTTTTCCAAAATACCAAAGGCTTCATCCGCAATAGCTTTTACCTGATCAGCCTTGGGCTTCCATATGCCAGCTTTTTCAGCTGATTTTGGATCCTTGAGCATTTCTCCAAGACTGGTATAGATGCCACTGGTAGAGGTGGCCAAAACATTATTCGACTCCCTCAGGCTATTGTCTACCACCTTAAAAGCATTAAGGATTTCTGCAGACACATTCAAAGCGAGCAGTGCAGTCAACACCAAATACATGATGTTGATCATTTTCTGCCTCGGTTCTTTAGGTAGTGACATATAAATAAATGAGTTTAAAGATTAGAATTCAGGTGAACTGGCAATTAACCACGGCCTTGCATGGCTGCAAGCATGTTACCATAAACACTGTTCAGGCTGCCAAGATTTTTTGCAAGCAATGCAATCTGCTCCTGTGTTTTCATGGCATCATTCACACTACCCTGCATGGCTTGGCTGGCCTTGATCAGGTTGTCGTAGAATGTATTCATGGCCTTGATGTGGTTGCCTGAATCCTGCAATTCCAACTCATACATTTTGTTCAAAGAACCAAGGTTCTTGGTCAGTGTTTGCACCTGCTCATGGAAAGCTTTTGAACCCTCTGCAGCAGTATTGAAATGCTGAACAGATCCAGCTGCATTGGCATAAGCATCTTTCATGATGGAAAGGGCAGCGGTTGCTTCTTTGGTTTTCCCAGCAAATTCAGATGTTGCAGCGGCAACATCACCCATAGAGGCCATGCCCTGAACGGTTGAATTGAATTTTGAAAAATTACCATTCAACTTGGTAAGCTGATCGGTATCCAAATATTTTTCAATGGTCTCTTTTAACAAATCAGCGCCTGGAGTTGTACTGGCGCCACCCTTTGCAACAGCCACTTCTGGAGTAACCGGTTTTTTCACTTCCAACCATGCATATACAAGGAAAATTACAGCTTCGGTCAAGAGACCAACTGTAAGCATGATGTCAGCAAATGATTTATGAAGGATTTTTGCCCAGGCACCGAAAATTACTACTGCGGCACCTATGCTTACAAAAATGTTTACATATTTCTCGAACGTGGAGGATGAGTTGGATGATGACATAAAATGTTTTTTTGTTGAAGTAAGTAGGGAAATAAGATTTTTAGCGCTTGGTCTGCATGGGAGGAAGGTCGATCACACAGCGAAAGCCTAAATAAGACTTGGTTGTGTCTTGGTATTCGTAGTTCCTTGTTGAGTTTTGGAGGAAAAATCCGATATCCTTCCAACTGCCACCACGCACCACTTTTCTTTTCATCCTTGGAGGATCGTTGTCCTTTGCATTCCACCTGATATCAGGGTTCATGTCATGCTGAAAATTGTAAGCACCTTCATAATAAAGAGAGGATGTCCACTCAGCAACATTTCCTGCCATGTTGTAGAGGCCAAAATCATTGGGCCAGTAAGCATCTGCTCTTACGGTATACATTCCACCATCTTCTGGATAGTTGCCGCGGCCAGGTTTGAAGTTGGCCAACAAACAACCTTTCTTGTTGCGAAGGTATGGACCACCCCATGGGAAAGGTACTTGTGAGCGACCGCCACGGGCAGCGTATTCCCACTCTGCTTCTGTAGGAAGCCTGAAATCAGATTCGGTCATGCGTTTTGACCTTTCAAGGAATGAGTTGAGGTATTGTGTTCTCCACTCAGTGAAGGCAGTTGCCTGCTTCCAGCTTACACCAACCACAGGGTAAGCACCATAAGCTGGATGGGAGAAATATTTTTTAGCATGTGGTTCGTTGTATGAATAAGAGAAATCGCGGATCCACACCAGTGTATCAGGATAGATAGGGGTATCCTTTTTAACCACAAATGTTGACCTTGGCTTGTCAGCATTTTCTCTTTGTGCTGCTTCCTTGTAGTCCAGCCACTCGGAATGGTAGATGATTTTCTTGGCATCAATTTCCTTTCTGCCATTGATCCTGTTGTCAGGCGTTACGATTAGTGCACTCAATTGCTCCTGGATCTTTGGATCTGCCCATTTGATGGTTCTCACTTTTGCCCAGTCAATTGCACTGGATCCATCAGGTGCATTTTTCTTGAAGTTCAAAATGGTTCCAGCGATGGAATCCCTTACCCAAAGTACGAACTGGCGGTATTCATCATTGGTAATCTCTGTTGCATCCATCCAGAATCCATTGATGGAAACCTGTTTATTCCTTGCAGTAAATGCATAGCTGATGTCTTCATCAGAGGGGCCCATGTGAAAGGTTCCCGAAGGGACATAAATCATGCCAGGAGGTTTTGGCATTACATATTTTCCTCCCAGGGAAACACCATGCAACTGGCCATCACCAACTGGTCCGCCTGATTTGCCTGATTTTCCGCACCCGGTCATGATCAGTCCGAGTGAGAACAATCCCAATACATACAGAAAATTGCCTTTCATCTTTATTGCTGGTTTCGTGAGCATATCAACAAATATATATTAAAAAAGGGTACCAATTTTGAACATAACCCGTTAATAATCCAAATTTTAACAAGCCGGAAACATCCAGCCATGAACGTCAAAAACGGATATTTACCGACCATATTGCATTTCAAACACTATCTTTTTGTTAAGAGATGAGCCATGGCTTCCTCACTACTTGACAAAGGCAGGCTACAAGCATAGTTTCTACAGATGTAAATAAGGGTGCCAGTGGATGTAGACCGGCCTTCCATTAAAGGATAGCCCACTCTTGCGGCTGATGAAGCCATGAATACCTTGTTGGGGACGAATCGGGACAAAAGTTCTTGGCCAATTTGCTGGGCTTGGGGGCCAAGAACAAGGACTTCATGGGTTCCCTGGGTATACTCCAGGAGCAAATTGGACCAAATCCCATAGGATGTCGGATATTTCACTGCTCCGTCCTTGACCGTTTCCAGCATCATTTCAGCCCTCTTCCGCCATTCCTGCTGATCAAACAACAATCCCAAACGGTGAAGATTCCAGGCCATGATTGAATTTCCGCTGGGGATGGCCCCATCGTAAAGGTCTTTTTTTCTGACAAGGATGTCTGACTGGAAACCGGGGGTATAGTAAAAAAACAATTGGCTTTCATCGCTGAAATTTTCAATGGCATAAAGCATCAGTGCGCGTGCCTTTTCAAGATAATCCAGCGATCCTGTTGGTTCGTAGAGGTACAACAGCGCCTGGATCAAATAGGCAACATCGTCTAAAAATGCTGGATACTTTGATATGCCTGCTTTGTGCGTATGCAAGAGCTGACCATCTGCTTTGTTCTCAAAACTGTCCAATAAAAAATCCATGTTTTGGATGGCCAAACCGATCCATTCCTCTTCCCCAAAGGCCTGTCCAGCCTTGGATAGGGCCTGATTGAAGAGGGCATTCCACCCCAGAATAATCTTGTCATCGGTAGAAGGTCTCACCCTTTTGCTGCGGCCATCCATCAGTTTTGCCTTGGCTTCAGCCAGCAAGGCGTTTGCCTCTTCTTCTGTGAGCCTGATTTCCTCTGCCCAATCTTGAATGCTTTTTTGCATGTGCAGGATGTTCACCTCCTCCCAGTTCCCATGTTCCGTCACATCATACAATGCAGCGATGGCTGTAGCATCATCGCCCAGGATGTGCTCAAACTCCTTTTTGTCCCAGGTATAAAATTTCCCCTCTACCCCTTCGCTGTCCGCATCCAATGCGGCATAAAATCCTCCATTGGCAGCCTGCAATTCCCTTTGCATAAAACCAATGGTCTCCACCGCAACCCTTTTATACTCCTGGTCTGCAGTGAGTTGAAACGCTTCAGCCATGACCAGAAGCAGCAAGGCATTGTCATACGTCATTTTCTCAAAATGGGGTGCCAACCATTTTGAATCGGTGGAATAGCGGCAAAAACCGCCACCCAATTGGTCATAGATGCCGCCCCGCATCATTTTTTTCAGGCTCAGCGTGGCCTGGTCTAAAGCTTCCTTGTTGCCAGTGAAATGGTGATACCGCAAGAGGTACTGAATGGTATAGGTTTGTGGAAACTTGGGTGCCTGGCCAAAGCCACCTTCCACCTGATCGGCGGCACCCATGATGTTGTTGAATATTTTCTGGGTTTGCTGAGGGGTAAACATTTCCTCCTGGGAAACCTGAAAGCTGTTGTTCGCCTTGAGCTGGTTCGACTTCTGGAGATGCTCAATCAGGTTATTGGCCTGCTCTTCAATGTCTGCCCTCCTTTTCTGGTAGGCCCCATGAATCTGTACCAGCAACTCCTTCCATGAAATCCTGTTGTGCATGCTTTGGGGCGGGAAATAGGTACCTCCATAAAATGGCCTGCCATCGCTGGTCAGGAACATGTTCAAGGGCCACCCGCCATTGCCACTGGTGGCTTGCAGGGCATCCATGAAAAAATGATCCAGGTCTGGCCTTTCCTCCCTGTCTATCTTGATGCAAATGAAATATTGATTCATCAGTGAAGCCGTCTGAAGGTCTTCAAAGCTCTCTCGCTCCATGACATGGCACCAATGGCAGGCTGCATAGCCAATGCTCACAAGAATCGGTTTGTCCTCTTGAAGTGCCCGCTGAAGCGCTTCATCACCCCAGGCATACCAGTCAACAGGATTATGGGCATGCTGGAGCAGATAAGGACTGGTTTCGTTGATGAGGCGGTTGGTATGTTTCATAAAAAAGAACCCCGGAATTCCGGGGCTGTATTATGTTGAAAAGATCATTTGACTTTCTTCCGCTCAGTAAGAAACTTCTCGAGGGCTGCTACCATTGAAGGGACCTGAGGATCTGGTGCTTTGATTTGCAGGTTGAGACCGGCTTCTTCAATGGCCTTTGAAGTATTGCTCCCAAATGCCCCAATGAACGTACCGTTTTGGGTAAAGCCCGGAAAGTTTTCCAAAAGACTTTTTACTCCACTAGGGGTAAAGAAACAGATCACATCAAACTCATGTTCAGAGATACGGGACTTGATGTCACAACTGATTGTCCTGTACATGTAAGGGTTGACAAATTCACATTGATGGTTTTTCAGCCAGCCAACAATTTCATTGTCCTGCTGGTTTTCTGAACAGGGATAAATGAATTTTTCATTCTCCTTGTGCTTGTTGATGGCATCAAAAAGCCCCTTGTTTGTTCCATCCGCACTGAAAAAAACCTTGCGTTTCCTGTACAGGATAAACTTTTGAAGGTACAGGGCAACAGACTCACTGGTACAAAAATACTTGGTATCAGGTGAGACAGATACCTTCAATTCCTCACAAATGCGGAAGAAATGGTCGATGGCATTCTTGCTGGTGAGAATGACCGCTGTATAGCCAGCAATATCAATTTTTTGTTTCCTGAAATCTTTGGAGGGGATGCCTTCCAGCTGAATAAAAGGCATGAATTCCATTTCTACACTGTGCTTGGCAGCCAATTCGAAATAGGGTGATTTGATGGATTCTGGCCTGGGTTGTGTGATAAGAATCCTTTTGACAGCCTTCTTTTCACCTGCATCCGTTTTCTTTCCGTTTTTGACCATGGCTTGCGCTGATATTGTACAAAATTATATAAAATTGCCGTATTTACTTTGTAGCATTTGAATTTACCAGTAGCCCCCCAAGAAAAACTCGAAATTTCTTGAGATGAATTTCAGCGCCACAGCAGATGGGAGAATTTCTAGGGAGATGACAGCGAGCAGAAAGTTGAAAATGCTCAATCTGGCTTGTTTTGAAAAAACCAGGAATCCCCTGATGTATCGAATTAAAAAAATAATACCCAACAAAGAAAGGGACAACTTAAAGATGAGAAAACTTGAGCCCGGTTCACTGAAAGCCATCATGGATGATGCAAACAACATCAGGATACCAGCTATCTTGTTGTTGAGAAATACAATGAAAACATACCCTTCAAAGGGTTCTCTCAAATTGAATACCCATCCCATAAACCGCAGGATCAGGTATTTTGAAGTGTAGACAATCACCAACACGAAAAGGATCAATCCCATTGACTGCCAGCGTTCTACGCCTGCAAAAAGCCGGTTAGCACCCAACCCCAAAAAAACAAACAAGGTTCCAGAGAGGACAAACAAAAGATTCATCAGAAGGGCTGCAACTGGGGCTTGTATCATTTGGTCTTTTGCTTGTCGGTACACAAAACCTTCGTTGGCAAATACACGAAAAACTTTTTGAAGATAACTGCCGTAAAATGCATTGATGACTGCTAGAAACAAAAACAGCAAAGCGAAACTGTAAAACATCCACTCCAAGCGAGAAGGATTTCTTTTTGAAATAAACTGCTGAGCGGCGGGAGCATTGGCCTTGTAAAATTCAACTTTCGCCATGTATGTTGAGACATAACTGCCATATACCCCTTTGACTTGAGCGAGTTCAATGCTGTTGAGTTCAGCAGCATTAACAGGCCGGTGGTTGAGGATAAATGCTTTTCTTATCGAGTCTGCAATCAGGCTATCAACATTGGCAGAAACCAGTTCAGGAACAGCAAAATTAGACTCCTGGGCAGATGCAGGTGACATGCCCAAGAGGAAAAGGATTAACATGAGGTGTTTGAACCTGTGCATATTGTATGGCAAAATTAGTTCATTGGATCAACTAAAACAGACTAACAAATCCAAAATGAATTTTAGCCTCCCGAAAATTGAAAGGGAGGTCCTTGTTTTTCCCTGCTGCATAGGCTAAACTGAAGAGACCGGATTTGGTTTCCAATGCAAGCCCAACCCCCACTCCCGCATATTTTCCTTGCAGACTGCCTTGAATGGATTTTCGGCCAAGATGGGCCGCATCAAGAAAGGAAAACAAATAAGAGGCACTGCCAATGAGATACCGATACTCTACCGTTGCAATGGCATATTCACTGGCATAAAAACTTTCCTCGTCAAAACCCCTTAATGATTTTATCCCTCCCAGCTGAAAAAGTTCATTGAGAAAAAGTTTTTTTCCATTGATCCAGCCACCTTGCAAACCAGAACGAATGGTGGCATGTTGCCCCAAACGGAAGAACTTGTCCAGTTTAATGTTCATCTTGAACTGAGAAGTAGAAAGGGTCAAGGTATCGTAGAGCCGTGTAAAATCAAATGCATTGTTCAGCTGATCTTTTTTCAAGCTGGTGATGGAATTGTTTTTCAAAATTTTTCTGATGCCACCAGCGATTGACAGGCTAAGGTCCATGCCTTTGCTGGGATTGAAGCGGTAATCGGTTCCATTGTATTGCAGTTCTGCACCAATATTGGTGGTGCGCAAATCTAAAAATATGGGTAGTTGTTTGGTACGTTTGATGAAGTTGGTATCCACCTCAATCAGGTTGCTCGCATACTGTTGAACAAAAAGCTTTGCCACCTGCTTTTTACTGACCTCATACTGCAGCCCAAGCCTTGTGTTGATGTTGATAAAAGAGGAATCCTTTTTCAGCAAATTGAACCGAAAATCAACGCCGGCATTGCTTTTGAACATGTAGGGCTTTTGAAAGCCAATCTGCAAACGGGGTGATTTTACCTGCAGTTGTTGCCAGCTGAGGATGAAATTTTCTCCGGCACCAAAGGTATTTTTCAAGTCCAGGTCAGCCTCCCCGGTGAGCAACATTTTTCCTCCCAATTGCTGATTGGAGGGCATCAAACCAGCGATCAGGTTGAAGCGGCTGCTCCGCTGCGGCTCCAGGTATAGATTGACTGATGCCCCCGTACCCAGCAAACTCAGGTCCCAGGGCCTTGATTCTTTTAGAAATCCGAGCGCAAGCAAACGGCCAGACAATGCATCCAGACTGCTTTTCCGGTAAATTCCTCCATCACCCAAAGCCAGGTATTGCTGTAAAAATCCTTTTTTGATGAACATCTTCCCTTCAACATGAAGGCTGTCGATTCGGTATAAGGGTCCCTTGACGGCCCTCAACCTTGCGCAGAGCTCATTACCCCGGAAATAGCTGCTGTCAAGTTGAATAGAGGCAAAGGGATATCCATTTTCTTCAAAATTTCTTAGCATGCTTTCCTTCAGCTGGGCGATGGTGGCCATGGTCAACAGCTCACCAGGCTTGGGTTGGATGGCATTGCCCTGAATGTTTTCAACAACATGAATGGAACTGTCAATGAAAAATTCCCCCCACTTGTATTGGTCTCCCAAAAAAATCCAGGCCTTTGTGAGGTTTTGTTCAAGAGCCATGCTGTCCACAGAAATGACCAGATAGCCTTTGCGTTGTAGGCCTTCAACAAGGGTTGTTTTCAAAAAAAAAGCCAGGTCCTCTTTTGTGGAGAAATCAGCAGGAATGCTGACGAGTTCGGCCAAAGCTGCATTACCTTTGTCTGTACAGTTCAATTCAAGCCGATGCTTTTCCTGGGCCATTGTTGAAAAAGGGCTCAAGAAAAAAATGAGGATGAAAATTAAAATTGAACGCTGCACGTTCACAAATCTACACTGCTTCTTCTAATCAAGTTCAAATGGCCGGCATTTACATTCATATCCCTTTTTGCAGAAAAGCCTGCCATTACTGCAATTTCCATTTTTCAACTTCCTTGGGAAAGGCAGAGGCTGTGGTCAACTCCATCATCAAAGAAATCGGACTTCGTTCATCAGAAATGAAAGAAGAAGTGCAAACCATTTATTTCGGCGGTGGCACACCTTCCATTCTGGCTACTGCAACAATAGAGAACATGCTTGATGCCATTAAGACCAATTATAGCGTCAGCAGCAATCCAGAGATTACGCTGGAAGCCAATCCTGACGACATCACTGCTGAAAAGGCAATGGCTTGGAAACAGATGGGCATCAACCGGTTCAGTATTGGCGTGCAATCATTCGCTGATGAAAACCTGCGGTGGATGAACAGGGCACATGATGCCAGCCAATCCATTCAATGCATCCAAACCATCCGGGATGTGGGGTTTGAGAATTTCAGCATCGACCTGATCTATGGAACACCAGGACAGACCCAGGAAGGCTGGATCAAAGACCTTGAAAAAGCCATTGAACTGAAAATCCCCCACCTTTCCTGTTATGCGCTCACAGTGGAGGAAGGGACCGCCTTGCACCACTTGATTGGCAGCGGGAAAAAAGAAAAAATCAGCGCAGATGAACAGGCAGAAAGGTTTGAGGCACTGGTTCAACTCAGTTCACTTGCCGGGTACAGCCATTATGAAATATCCAATCTTGCCCTTCCGGGAAAGGAGAGCAGACACAACAGTGCCTATTGGGAAGGAAAGCCCTATCTCGGTTTCGGGCCCTCTGCCCATTCTTTTAGCGGAACAAAAAGAAGCTGGAACATTGCTGACAACCTGAAATATATTCAAGCCATCGATGCAGGAATCCCTCCTTCAGAGGAGGAAACCTTGCGTGAAACAGACCAGCTCAATGAGTACATCATGACTTCCCTTCGCTCGATCAAAGGGATGCAAAAAGAAACCATCAAAACCAGGTGGGGCATGGAAAAGCTGCAGATCATCTCTAGAGAAATTGAACCGTTCATTGATGCAGGAAAAATAATCGCAACAGAAAACGCTTGGATCTTATCCGGCGAGGGGCGGTTTTTTGCAGACGGTATCGCCTCAGCGCTTTTCTTTCTGGAAGATTGATCAGGCCAATACCGCCTCAATTTTTTCAAAAGCCCTGACAGGATCTTCTCCTTCCCAGAGTATGCTGTAAATACCAGCAGCAATCGGCATGTCTGCACACGCCTTACCGTTCAATTGAGCGATGCATTTTGAAGCAGGATATCCTTCCGCAACCATTTGCATGGCCAGCTTTGTTGCTTCCACACTATAGCCTTTACCGATCATGTTTCCAAAGGAACGGTTTCTGCTGAAAAGTGAATAACAGGTCACCAAGAGATCCCCCAAGTATACTGAAGAAGAATAATTGACACAGGAAGAAGTCTCACCTGAAACCGCCTTCAAAAATCGAGACATCTCCCCTGCCGCATTGGCCACCAGTACACTCTGGAAATTATCACCATAGCCAATACCATGCGCTATTCCCGCACCCATGGCATAGATGTTCTTGAGGACTGCGGCATACTGAACACCGGTAACATCTTCACTCAGGATGGTATTGATATAGGATGTCTTGAAACAAGCTGCAATGGCTGCAGTAACCTCTGGATTGATACCAGCAAAGGTGAGGTAGGAAAGTTTTTCACCAGCCACCTCTTCCGCATGACAAGGGCCCATGATGGTAACATAATTGTTCAAGTCAAAGCCTGGAACCTTGGCGAGGCGCTCGTTCAGGAGCAGGTTCTTTGAAGGGAGCATTCCCTTGACTGCAGAAACAATTTTTACCCCATTGGTAATCTGCTGTAGATAGGGTTCGATATAGTCCTCTGCATAAGCAGAAGGAACTGCGATCACCACTGCTTCCGCCTGGGCATACACCGTTGCAGGATCAGTAGTGATGGACAATTTTTTGTTGTCAAAATAAATGGAACTGAGGTATTTGGGATTGTGGTGCCGGGTACGGATATGCTCGGCCAACTTTTCAGAACGAACGCACCAGCTGACCTGGTGGTCGTTGTCTGTCAAGATTTTCACCAAAGCTGATCCCCAGCTGCCACTGCCAATTACCCCTATTTTCATTTCAGCTTGAATTACTGTTTCTTCACTTCAAACAATTCTTCCTTCTTCACCACCTTCACTTTCATGCCAGTACGCAAGGTCTTGCTGACAACAGAATACGGTCCGACTACGACTTCATCACCTTCTTTGACGCCCTCAAGAATTTCAATGTTGTTGATGTCTTGAATAGCTGTTTTGACCTTCACCCTTTTCACTGTCCCGTCTTTCTGCAAAACAAATACCACTTCATCAAGGGCATCAAGATCTTTCACTGTCACTTCAGGACCAGCTGCATCTTGTGGAGCTTCTGATTTCTTTTCCTTTTTCACTTCTTTACCAACTGCAGCGGTATCTGACTTGTCGCGGGTGGTTACAGCATTGATGGGAACAGAAATGACATTGGCATGCGTATTGGTCTGGATATCAGCATTGGCGCTCATCCCCGGACGAAACGGAAAGCTCTTGGGCTTTGACGGATCAATCAGATCAGCATAAGAGGCAGGAATCAACCTGATCCTGACCTCATAATTCGTTACATCAGAAGATGAAGTAGAAACAGCACCGCCGGTACCACGACTGGTACTGGAAATCTGTGTTACCACTCCTTTGAATTTTCTTTTGTTGTATGCATCCACTTCAACCAGAGCGGTATCACCAATGGTTACTTTAGGAATATCATTCTCGCCAACGTCTACCCTTACTTCAATCACACGCATGTCTGCAATGCGCATCATTTCGGTACCGGCCATCATGGAATTACCCACCACACGTTCTCCTTTTTTTACATTCAGGAGCGAAACGATGCCACTCATTGGGGCAAATACGCTGGTCCTTCCAAGATCCTTGTTGGCACGTTGCAAACTGGCCCTGGCGCTGGCTACACCGGCCTGACCACTTTTGATGGATTGTGTAGCTGCACTGTAATCTGCCTTTGAGGTAAGGTAAGCGTTTTCAGCCTGCTCAAACTCCAGTTTGGAAATCACCTTCTCCTGGAACAATTGCTTCTGGCGGTTGTACTGACGCTCTGCCTGTTCCATCCTTGCCTTGAAGGATCCGAGGGAAGCGCTTGCATTTTCAACCTGTGCCATCTGCTGTGCAACACCGGCAGCAGCCTGATCGCGTTGTGTGGCATAAATATCAGCATAGACCATGGCCAACAGTTGCCCTTTGCTAACGCTGTCACCCTCTTGAACTGTGAGCTGCATGATTTCACCCGATACATCCGGGCTGATCTTCAACTCGATTTCAGGATATACTTTTCCGCTTGCGGTAACAACCTCAATGATGTCTTTGCGGGAAGCCTTTTCTACAGCCACTTTCGTGCCTTCTTCTTTTCCGATGATGCCTTTCTGTTTCAACACCAACAGTGTGATGACCACAACTGCAATTCCCGAAAGGATCCAGATCCATTTTTTGTTCATTTCTTTTTCTTTACTTGATTATAAACGAAGACCCTGGCCTTTGTAAAATTCCAGGACTTTCATTCTGAAAACATATTCATACTGCGCAACCGCCCTGTCCACTTTTGCCCTGGTCAGGTTGTTTTGGTTGTTCAGCCATTCGATGGTTTGCATGACACCCAGTTCATACCTTCTGCTGGCAAGGTCAAATGACCTTTGTGCAGTGGCCACAGATTTTTCTCTTGCAACAAATGTTTGAAAAGCACCGCTTGCACTGTAGTAAGCAGTATAAATATCTTGTTTCAGCTGCAGCTTGTCGCGCTCAATGGCAAGATCACTGCGCTTGATGTCGAGCTTGGCCCTTTTCATGTTGCCACGGGCCTGACCACCATTGAAAATGGGAACATTGATGGAAAGACCAAGACCTTGTCCGAACTGGTCTTTCAATTGTTTTCCATATCCATTCCAATACTCACCGAACTTCCGGTCAACAAAATTGATATCATAGTTGGGTGCATAAACAGGCACCTGTGTAGTCCCTTGTTTGATGTAAGCGCCCGTGCTTTGCTCGCCCATGTATTTTACACCCGTACTTTTCAACAGGAACTGGTTGAAATTGCTGGCCAATTGTCCGAAGGCAGTAACAGAGGGTTTCATCTGTGCCTCTGCCACCAGCAAGCCTTTTTCAGCAGCCTTTCTCCTCAGTTCATTCAAGCGAATCTGGGGCTGAGAAGCAAGCGCTGTCTGGTAAACATCTTCGGGACGAATCTCCAGGAGATTGTCAACGGGGATCTTGTCTACAGGAGGGATCACCAGTTCGAAAGGCTGATCAGCCGGAAGGTTCAGCAATGATTTGAGCGAAAGCTTGTCCAGCTCTGCCTGCGACTTGGCTTGCACATAGGTGGCGCTGTCACGGGCAACGGTAGCTTCCAATTCAGCAGCATTGAGTTCGGGAAGGCTTCCCGCGTCTACAAGTTTGCGGGTGTTCTTGTATTGCGCATTGGTTTGCTCCAATACGATGCGGCTGATTTCAACCTGCTCATAGCTCAGCAACGCACGCAGGTAGAACTGTGCAATGTTCAGGCCAATGTCGTTGCTGGCCTTGTCTACTGCTGCTTTATCGGCTTCCAGACTGAGTTTGTTGGCAGCCTCGGTATTTTTTCTGCTGTTGAAATTGAACAACAATACGTTTGAAGAAATGGACATTTGCTCAAACATGGCAGAACGACTGGTGTAGACGTTGGTAGTCCTGTCGAGGGTACGACCAAAGGAGAAACCATGCGTCAGACCATAGGAAAGGCTGGGAAGTTTTTGCAAGGAAGATTGCTGGTAAGCAATTTCGGCCTGTTCCACCTGAATGGCCGCTTGCTTTACAGCGATATTGTTCTTCATTCCATAGTCCACACAACGCCTGAGGTCCCATTTGTTGTCTTGACCGAATGCTCCAGTGATGGCTGTGAAAAAGAAAAGACCTGTTAAAACCCTCGATATCATAGAATTGAGTTGAATCATCACTTTCCAGGAGGTGCCTGAAATTCAGTGCAAAGATTCAACTAAAAGGGGGATTATCAAAATCGTTCGTCCCTGCTAGCGACCGTTTACAACAGTCCGATGCGCCCAAAGGCCTGTTCAAGATCCCGGATCAGGAACTCAGGATCTTCCAGGCCTACATAGAGGCGAACCAGCCGGTGTGTAGGATTAGATGGGTCAAACGCTGCTTGCGGAATGCCTGCACACTTGGGGATGACCAAGGACTCATGACCACCCCAACTCACAGCCATCCTGAAATGTTGCAGGGAATTGCAGAAAGTTTCAATTTCCTGAATTTCCTGCGCTTTGATATAAAAGGAGATCAATCCACAGGCGTTTTTCATCTGGCTTTGCGCCAATGCAAACTGTGGATAGGATGGATCAAGGGGAAAGATCAGGGATTCAATGCGCTCTACCGTTTTGAGGTAGGCCAGTACTTTTTGTGTGGATGCGGTAATCCTGTCTATCCTTGCAGGAAGGGTGCGCAGGCCACGCAACAACAACCAGGCATTGAAAGGCTGGATGCCATTGCCTGCGCAGAGGTATTCGCTGTTGAATATTTTCCGCATCATGGCTGCCGTACCGCAGAGTACACCACCCAGTGTATCGCTGTGGCCACCGATGTATTTGGTGGCCGTTTGCATGGCAATGTCGATGCCCAGTTCAATCGGCTTTTGGTAGAGCGGTGTGCAATAGCTGTTGTCGATCAGGGTGATGATGCCCCGGGGTTTTGCAAAAGCTGCAATGGCCCTGAGGTCTTGAATATCGAGCCACCAGGAATTGGGAGACTCCAGGTAAATCAAGGTAGTATTGTCCTGCACATGCGAGAGGAATGCTGCCGCATCTTTGCCATCAGCATAGGTAACCGTAACGCCAAACCTTGACAGGATCTGGTCAAACAAATGTACCGTCCAAGAATAGGGATGGGTAACACTCAAAACATGGTCACCTGCTTTTACGTTGGCAAGAATCCCTGCAAAGGTTGCTGCAGCTCCGTTGTTGAAGACCAGTGCATCTTCTGCCCCATCCAATGCAGCCAGCTTTTTTCGGAGGATGTCCACCGTTGGGTTCAGGCCCCTGCTGTAGAGGTAGCCGCCCATCTCATCTTCAAATGCCTTGCGCATGTCTGCAACGGTTTCAAAAGCAAAATTGCTGGTTTGAACAATGGGTGGCGCGATGGCATTGAAATAGGAAGCATGGTCTTCACCAAGATGGTTGATGATGAAGGAGATGTCCTGGTTTTCGTTATGCATGGATGTTCTTCTTTTTTCTGGTCATGAAAAACAGCAAAAGAAATCCTGCCAATACTGCTGTCGCGGTCAGTGCTGTTTCAGGTTTGTCGATTGCAATATTGGTGGCAACAAAAACATAGGCTGCAATGAAGATCAAAGGCATCACCGGGAAAAAACGCATGGAATAGATCTGCGACTTGTCCAGGTGTTGCGTGCGCTTTCTGATGATGAAAATGGTAGCTGCAGAAAATGCCATGCCAATCGAATCGAGGAATATGGTGAAGCTCAGGATCTTGTCAAAAGTGTCTGCAAAGAAAAGTACTACTACACTGATCACCGCATAAACTGTGAGGCTGACAGTGAGTACGTCTCGCTTTTCATCTTTTTTGCCAAATGCTTTGGGCAAGATGCCATCTTGGCTCATGGCATACATCACACGCGGGTTGCTGAGCAACAAAACATTCACATAGGCCAGTACGGCGATGAACAATAAAATTGAAAATGCATAGCGACCGGTAGGCCCAAACATCCTTTCTGCAACAATGGCCGCGATGCCTTTTGCATTTTTCAATTCCTCAAATCCAATGACACGGTAATAGGCATAGCTGACAGAAAGGTAAAGCAGGATGATCACCATGATGCCAATGAAAATGCCGCGGGGTAAATTCTTTTGCGGATTTTTTACCTCATCGCCAAAATTGATGGTTTGCTGATAACCGCCATAGGTGAAGGAAACAGCAATCAATGCCAGACCAAAAGATTTTACATAGTCGATGAACTTGAAATCTCCTTGCGGTATCTCAATTATTGGTTGGGTATTGGCCACAGGAAAAAAAATAGCAGATACAATCAACAGAATCATGGAAATCTTGATCAACATCAGGATGTTCTGTGTGGTGGAACTCATGCGAAGCCCCAGCAAATTGATGCCATAAAACATCCCAATGGCCACCATGGCAATAAGGGCTTTCACGAAGTCTGATGGCGGCACGGCAAAAATGATCTGTGAAATGTATTCGCTGCCAATCAGTGCAACACCTGAGAGTGAAGCTGCATTGGAAATGAGGATGATACAGTTGACAGCAAAGGCGATGGATGGATGGTAACAGGTAGCGAAGATCTTGTAATATCCACCAGTGATGGGATAGCGCGATCCGATTTCTGCATAAGTGAGCGCACCACAGAGCGCGATGAATCCACCAACAATCCAACTGATGAAAAACACGTTTGGCGTGATGGCGGCGCGCGCAGAATCTGAGGCTGTTCGGAAAATGCCCATGCCAATCACCAGTCCGATGACAATCATGGTTATGTCGAAGAGGTTGAGCTGGGGTTTGCTGGATTTGGTCATGGGTTGAAGATAATAAAAAGCCGGCATTCAGTTGAAATCCACAGGGTGTGGACATCCTCTTTGAACGACAATCCATCATGCACTTATCTTCGCTTTGCATTACGGTTGAAAATCGTGCAAACGAAATTCATTAAAAGGGAAGTCCGGTTCCATTCCGGCGCTATCCCCGTAGCTGTATAAACCTCCCCGCCCCCTGCGGGACCATTTCTTCCACAAGCCACTGCGCAAGCGGGAAGGCCGGAAATGGGGTTGAGCCAGAAGACCTGCCTGATGCATCATTTTGTAACCAGGGCTTTCGGGAGAAAAGCTGGGATGAATTTTCTGCTCAAGCAGTCAACCATTTCTGTACCATCCGAAGGTTCATAGTCAACCAACACTATGACCAAAAAATTCTTCATGGCATGCTTGCTTTTATCAGCAAGTGCAAGTGCGCAAACAGATTCAAGCAAGCAACTGAACGAAATTGTGGTAACCGCCAACAGGTTTCCACAGAAGCAGGTCAATACCGGAAAGGTGATGACCGTCATCAACAAACAAGAAATTGAACGCTCGCCTTATGCTTCTTTGGGCGAGCTGCTGGCCAGGCAATCGGGCATCACCATCATTGGTGCCAACAATGCACCGGGCACCAACAATGACCTCTATGTGCGTGGTGGAGGAACGGGGAAGACCCTCGTTTTGGTAGATGGATTTCCTGCCTATGATGGTTCCACCATCCGATCAACATTTGACCTGAACTTCCTGCCCTTGGGCGAAGTGGAAAGGATTGAAATATTGAAAGGCGGACAGTCTACCCTTTATGGTTCTGATGCCGTTGCCGGTGTGGTGAACATTATCACCAGAAAAAACGAAACAGGGAAACCCGCTGTGGGGTTGCATTTGAGCACTGGGTCTTTTGGCGCCAGATCAATGGACCTGTCTTCTTCAGGAACAGCAAAAAATATCCGGTACAAATTGCAATACAGCCGTTCAAGTTCCGATGGTTTTTCAGCAGCCCTTGACACAACTCGAAACAAAAGCTTTGACAAGGATGGCATGAAACAATCATTTCTTTTGGCACAATTCAGTTCTGCCGGCAAAAGCAAATGGTCCTGGAACACAGGGATGCAGTTGAGCCAATACAAGAACGACCTTGATGAATCTGCCTTCAAAGATGCAAAGGATTTCACGGTCGACAACCAAAACCTCCAATTCAATGCAGGCATTGCACGAAAGCTGGAGAAGGGAATCTTGCGCCTGAACTACAGCCTGAACAACAGTTCCAGGAATTACCTCGATGATTCAATTTCCCTCAATGGATTCGCCAAATTCATCCAGTCAGATTACAAGGGCCGGTCTTCCTATCTCGAAGCCCTGGGCAATATTGACCTCAACAAACAGGTCAAATTGTTGATTGGGCTTGAACACAGGTGGCAGAATACAGACCAGTATTATCTCTCATTCAGCAGCTGGGGCAAATATGAAAACATCCTTTCGGATGATTCAGCCAAGACCACGATCAGCAGTGGATTTGCTTCAGCCGTTTACAACAATGAAAAAGGTTTTAACCTGGAGTCTGGCATCCGTTTCAACCAGCACAGCCGGTTTGGAAACAACTTGACCTATACCATCAACCCTTCTTATATCATAGCAGAAAAATTCAAGGTTGCTTTCAACCTCTCTTCTGCATTTACGGCTCCTACTTTGTATCAGTTGTATGACGGATACTCAGGCAACAGAGGCCTCAATCCTGAAACGGCTGTCAGTACTGAAGTTTCCTTGCAGTATATCGGCAACAAACAGTTCAATGCCAGAATAACAGGATTTGCGCGTAAGCTTCGCAATGGGATTGACTATGATTATATCAACAACAAGTATTTCAACAATGCCATTCAAAAAGACCGTGGGCTTGAATTGGAAGCTGGATATGCGTCGGGTAAATGGAACATCAAATTCAATCATACCCTACTGAAGGGTGAAGTGACCACCACCAATTTTGTTTACAATGCCAGCACCTGGAGCTATACCGCCAAAGGAGATACCACCTATTCGCACCTGTTCAGGGTTCCAGAAAGCAACCTGAACATTGCTGTCGGATACCAGCTCAGCAACAAGCTCTACCTCTCGATTGCACAACGATTTGCTGGCAAACGTTTTGAACCGATCTATGGCGGGAAACCCAAGCAGCTGGAGGCTTTCAACACAACAGATGTTTTTGCACAGTACCAGCTCGGTAAAAAGATCAAGCTCTATGCAGGCTGCAAGAACATCTTCAATCAGCAGTACCAGGAAGTCATGGGCTATACTTCCAGGGGAAGGAATTATGTGTTTGGTGTGAGGTTTTAGGTTAGTGAAGGGTTTAGAGACTTGATTGGCAATACAAATTTGTTTTGCTTGGAAAATATTAAATTGCCTATCAAGCCTCATCCCTACAAACCAGCAACCAATGAACTTCGACGAAATCCTCACCATCAGCTTCACCCTATTTGCGGTAATCGACATCATCGGGTCCATACCTTTGCTGTTGTCGCTCAAGCAAAAAATGGGTGGTATTCATGAAATGAAGGCCAGCCTGATCTCGGGGGGCTTGATGATTTTCTTCCTATTCGTGGGAGAAAAATTCCTGGGTGTTCTTGGTGTTGATGTGAAATCATTTGCTGTGGGTGGATCAATTGTGATCTTTATATTAGGCCTTGAAATGGTATTGGGCATTGAATTTTTCAAGGGTGATGCCAATCCCAAATCGGGAACAGTGGTTCCAATTGCCTTCCCGCTGATTGCAGGCTCGGGAACCCTTACCACCATCATTTCCCTTCGCTCTAGCTACAGTGAATGGCCCATCTTGCTGGGCATCCTGATCAATGTGGTTTTTGTTTACCTGGTCTTGCACTCCTTGGATTTCATTTCCAAAATACTGGGACAGGCCGGAATGCTGGCCATTCGAAAGTTTTTTGGCGTTGTGCTGCTGGCCATTGCTGTGAAAATCTTTGCAGGCAATGTGGGTGGGCTGATCAAGTGATGAAAAACATGCCTGGTTTGAACCATTTCAGCTAATATTGGTTGATTAAAAAAAACACATGAAAAAACTACTGTTCATATCCGCATTGATTGTTTTGGCATTGGGCTGGTCAGGCTGGAAGGCAAAGCAGGCTAGCCGTGCTTTTGTCAGCAAAGCTGAGATCATTTCTTGCATGGAAACCGAAACAGTAGGCGCCTATTTGAACGAGGCATCTAAACCTGCATTTGGGTCGATGCATGTTGCTCCTTTGCAACTTGCCGCACAGGATCTACAGGGGAAGATGATCAAGTTTGATGTGTCGGATGGTGTGCAAGCCAATGCCTATTACCTGGCACCCAAGAAAAAATCAAATAAATGGCTGATCGTCATCCAGGAATGGTGGGGATTGAATGACCAGATCAAGCAGGAAGCCGATAAATATTTCAATGACCTGAAAGACATGAATGTGTTGGCAATCGACATGTACGATGGAAAAGTTGCCGCCACGCCAGACTCTGCCATGAAATTGACAAGAGAAGCCAAGCCTGAAAGAATGACCAATATCATCCGCGGCGCTATTCAACAGGCTGGAGCAGATGCTGCCATCTACAGCGTGGGCTGGTGCTTTGGTGGCATGTGGAGTTTACAAACAGCGATCATCGGAGGCGCAAAGGCAAAGGGCACCATCATGTTCTATGGCAGGCCAGAAAGCGATATGGAAAAACTGAAAAACATCCAGTGCGACATCATTGGTTTCTTCGGAAACCAAGACAGGTCGCCTTCTCCAGAGATGGTGACTGCATTTGAAAAGAATATGGAAACTGCCGGCAAAAAACTGAATACTTATAAATATGATGCAGGACATGGGTTTGCCAATCCCAGCAATCCAAAGTTCAATGCAGAAGCGACAGCTGATGCTTACGCAAAAGCAATTGCGTTTTTGAAATCACATTGATGGAGCCCATCAACAAGGATTGATCAAGAATGATATTGAGTTGAATTTGGAGCCTTTCAACGAAGCGCTTTATGCGAGCCGTCACAGGAGGGCATTTTCTTGGAAAGACCGCAGGTACAATCATTGATCCCTTTTCCGTCAAGGATTTGCTGCCTGTATTTTTCAATTCGCGTAATGCGGGTGACTGATTGCTTAGGTGCTGTAAAAAACAAATTATAACCCCTCTGCCTTCCAGGAGTCAGGGCTGTAAAAGCAGCTTTGAAAGCAGCATCCTGATCCAGCATTTGCAGGAGTTCTTCAGGGAATTCAAGATCTACTGATTTTTCCAAAACAGGCTTCAGCCCTGCCTTTTCTATTTCAATCGCTTCAAAGATAAATGCTTTGATCACTTTCTCCAGTTGACGGATTTGATCAAGATCAGTAAACTTGAGCATCCTTACCGACTGTGAGTTTTCACCAGGTTTAGATAAGATTCCATTTGGATCCTGCAACAGGCTTCCCTTGAAAAAACTGATGGAACAAAATGCCTTGAAAGAGCCCAGCAAAATAATATTGCTTTCCCCAAACACATAACAAGGAACACCCCATTTGATCGTTTCCATCAGCTGAGTGCCCAAAGCAATTTTTCTCAGTTGCTTCAGTTCTTCTTGCCATTGGGAGGCGTCAAGGAAATATTTGTCTGCCACTGGATTCATTGTGATGATTGATCTGCTATGATGGATCAAAATTAGTTATTCTGCCAATTTCCGGGAATTAAATGATTCACCTTGTAATGCAACAGGATTCTCTGCTGCAGGCAATTCCTCCACATTGCGCAATTGCCGTTGAATGGCCCTGGTGCGGGTTCCCACCACTTCATCCAGCTGGCCCATGCCGGTTTGAAAATTGCGTTGTGCTTTTTCCAACAGGCCGCCGAAGGTTTCAAATTCTTTTTTCACGGAGCCCAGTACCTTCCACACTTCACTGCTCCTTTTTTGCAGGGCCAGTGTTCTGAAGCCCATCTGCAAGCTGTTGAGGATTGCAACTAATGTTGTAGGTCCAGCAACGGTGATTTTGAATTCATCTCTTAACTGGTCCACCAGGGCGCTTCTCCGAATCACTTCTGCATAGATGCTTTCGAAAGGAAGAAAAAGAATAGCAAAGTCTGTGGTATTGGGTGGATCGATGTATTTGTCTCGGATGTCTTTGGCCATTTTTTTGATGGTGGTTTCCATGTTTTTGGTGGCCAGTTCAACCGCATCAGGCGTTCCGATATCGTAGGCTGCCAGCAATTGTTCATAGACTTCTTTGGGAAATTTTGCATCAATGGGCAAATACACCAGGCTGTTTTCGTCTTCACTTCTTCCCGGCAGCTTGACCGCAAACTCAACAGGGTCGGCACTTCCCAGCTTGGTCTTGACATTGGCATCGTATTGATTGGGAGCAAGTATTTGTTCCAGCAACATGGCCAATTGCACTTCGCCAACATTGCCACGCAGTTTTACATTGCTCAATACCTTTTTCAATCCGCCCACATCCATGGCGAGGGTTTGCATTTCTCCCAAACCCTTTTGAACACTTTCCAGTTGCTTGCCCACCATTTCAAAAGATTGCCCCAGCCTTTCGTTCAGGGTTTTCTGGAGTTTCTCATCAACGGTTTCGCGCATCTGATCCAGGCGCTTTTCTGTGCTGCTGATGAGCAGCTGTACCTTATCTGATTGTTCCCTGCCGTGTTGTTCCAATGCTGCCCTCATCTCCAAACGGTTTTCCCTGGCCAGCTTGTTGTTGTCTTCGCGGTTCATCCTGAAATCTTCGCGAAGTGCCTGCTCTATGCGGTTCAATGCTTTTTCCAAGTCTTCCACTTTACGTTGGGTAATCGCAGCGCCGTTGTCTGTTTTGCGGAACAGGAGGATCAACAAAAGCAGGCAGGAAAGGGCAAGCAGGATGGTTTGGATCATGATCATGTTGAACTATTGAAAAACAAATATACTCGGCCTGACCGGATTCTATTGGAGGAGCGTCTTTGATCCAACCTTAAAGATTAATTCCGTAAATTCAACCATCACAAAACTGCACATGAAAAGACTTGCCTTTAAAATGAAACTTTTTCCGGGGAACATTGCGGAATACAAAAAACGGCACGATGAGCTCTGGCCTGAATTGACGGACCTTTTGCATGCAACCGGCATTTCAGATTATTCCATTTTTCTTGATGAAGAAACCCTGGACCTGTTTGGGGTGTTGAGGGTGGAAGATGAAGCGGCCATGGACGAACTGCCCCATCATCCAGTGATGAAAAAATGGTGGGCCTACATGCGCGACATGATGGAATGCAATGAGGACAACTCCCCCGTCAGCATCCCCTTGAAAAATGTATTCTACATGCCTTGATATGGAAACAAAATCTACTTTTTTCAACAAAACCGCCATTGTAACCGGCGCCGGACAGGGCATCGGCCTGAAAATCTGTGAGATGTTGGCAAGAGAAGGGGCAAGGGTGATCCTGAACGATGTTGATGAGTCGCTCTGCAATGCTGCTGCATCATCCATCCAGAACAAATACGGCACCTGCAAGGCCATGGCGGGTGATTCCAGCGATCCGGCATTTATTCAATTACTGGTGGACACTTGCGTATCTTCCTGGGGTATGCTGGACATAGCGATTGCTAATGCAGGCATCACCCTTTATGGTGAATTTTCCAGCTATCCTGTTGCTGATTTTGACAGGGTCATGGAGGTCAACCTGAGGGGCACTTTCTTTCTGGCACAAGCGGCATCCAACCAAATGAAACAACAGGCATCCGGTGGATCATTGCTTTTCACATCATCTGTAACCGGACACCAGGCGCACAAAAACCTTGCTGCTTATGGCATGAGCAAGGCCGCCATAGAAATGCTGGCCAAAAACCTGGTGGAAGAACTCTCAACTTCCCGCATCAACGTCAATACCATTGCACCTGGTGCCACACTCACAGAAAGAACCTTGCTTGACCCAAGCTATACGGAAACCTGGTCAAGGATCACGCCCATGGGAAGACCCGCAACGGTGGAAGACATTGGCCATGCCGCATTGTTCCTGGTTTCAGACAAGGCCAGGCACATCACAGGGCAATCATTGATCATTGATGGTGGATGGACTTCTGTTAGCCCAACTCCTTATTGAACAACATGAACATCAAACCTCTTTGCAACCACATATCCATGCTCGGCGAAGGACCAGTTTGGGATGCCGCCAACCATACCATTCTTTGGATTGATATCGTGGGCTGTGCCATTCATGAACTGAACATGAAAAGCCATGCGCTTCGCAGCATTTCAACTCCATCGATGATTGGTTCTTTTGCCCTTTGTAATAATGGAAATATCCTTGCTGCTTTGCAGGATGGATTCAGCTTTGTAGACAGAATCACTGGTGCAGTGCGCCGGATTGAAGACCCTGAAGCAGTGCATCCCAACAACCGCTTCAATGACGGCAAAACCGATCCTGCAGGGCGTTTCTGGGCAGGTAGCATGTCTTTGAGTGGTGAAAAAGGAACTGGTAATCTTTACATGGTCAACGAGCAATTGGAAGTAAAAAAGAAGATCGAAAATGTATCCATTTCAAATGGATTGTGCTGGAGCCTGGACCAGCGCTTTTTTTACTATATCGACACGCCAACCATGGAAGTGGTCCGCTATGATTATGACAATCAAACAGGTGAGATCAGCAACAAAACAACCGTCATTACCATACCAGCCAAAGAAGGTTTTCCTGATGGCATGACGATCGACAGCGAGGGCATGTTGTGGATCGCCCATTGGGAAGGCTGGCAGGTTGCCCGATGGGACCCATCCACCGGAAACAAAATCGATTCCATCCATTTGCCAGTCTCACTGGTCACCTCCATTTGCTTTGGAGGTGAAAACATGGATGACATGTTCATCACTTCAGCAAGGGTTGGATTGACAGATGAACAACTGGCCGAAGAGCCCCTGGCTGGAAGCAGTTTCATCATCAGCAATACTGGCTTCAAAGGCTTTAGATTCCCCGCTTTCAACTTACCGCAAGCATAAACCAACAACAATGAAATCAACAAGCATTTTCAGCATCGCGCTCCTGTTTCTCGTTGCCTTTGCGAGCCACGCACAGGTTACACAACGCAACATCCTTGCTACAGTGTATACGCCTGAAAAAGTTGTGGCATCCATCATCCCAAAAGACAAATGGAAACCCTATCCACAGACTCCTCAACAGTGGAAGGATGCCGTACCTGACAGCATGCTGAAAAGCATGGTGGACGGCGCTTCCAGCATCATGGACTATAAATTTGAACCCATCAGCGGATCCGAGTCCATGGATTTTAAACGGACTGGTGACAGGCTCAGGCATTCAGGTATTTCTTTCAAAAAAAGAGAAGTGCTGATGCACATGATCCTTGCAGAAAGCATCGAAGACAAGGGCAGGTTCATGGAAGCAATTTTCAACGGCATCTGGTCGATTTGTGAAGAAAGTTTTTGGGGTGTGCCTGCACATATTGGCGGAACCGGACTCCCAGACGTAGAGCGTCCTGCAGTAGACCTATTTGCAGCAGAAACGGCAGGCGTAATGGCCATGGCAGATTATTTTGTGGGTGACAAGCTGGACAAGATCAATCCATTGATCAGGAAGCGCATCTACTACGAAACGGACAGAAGGCTGTTCACGCCGATGTTGAAGTATGGCGACAATTACAAGTGGATGAGCAGAACAATACCCGTGAACAACTGGAACCCATGGATCATGTCCAACTGGATCCTCAGCACGCTGATGCTTGAACGCAATGAAGTAAGAAGGAACATCATGACCCATGCGGCCATGAAGGGGCTGGATGCTTACCTGAACAGCCTTGGCGAAGATGGAGGCTGTGACGAAGGACCCAGCTACTGGTTTGCTGCAGGTGCCAGTGTGTATGATTGTCTTGAATTGTTGCACAATGCTTCAGGTGGCAAAATTGACATTTATGGCCATCCGCTGATCAAAAAAATGGCAGGCTATATCACCAACACCCATATTGCAGGAAATTATTTTGTGAATTTTGCAGATGCAGATCCAACCCTTATTCCCAGCGGTACACTCTTGTACCGTTTTGGAAAAGATGTGAAGGATACCGCCATGATGGAATTTGGAAAATGGGCACAGCAAAACTATCCCGCCAAGGCCAGTGGTTCAACAGGCATGAGGATGCGACACCTTGGTTCGCTTTTGAGTTTGAAGCAGATGGACCAAAGTCCAAGTAAATTCAAAGACCCTGCCAATGCCTGGATTGGAGACATACAGATCCTGACGGCAAGAACCGAAAAAGGCTTGTTCCTGGCCACCCATGGCGGGCACAATGCAGAAAGCCATAACCACAACGACGTGGGAGATTTCATCATTTACTTGAAGGGTGAACCCATGATCATTGATGCTGGCCGGGGAAACTACACGGCAAGAACATTTTCCAGCCAGCGGTACGAACTTTGGTTCACGCAATCGCAGTACCATAACCTGCCCATCATCAATGGCATTGGGCAACAAGCTGGAAGGGAGTTTGAGGCCAAATCGGTCAAAAGCCTGATCAATGAGAAGGAATCATCTCTTTCCATGGACATTGCAGGAGCCTATCCTGAAGCAGCAGGCATCCAGCGCTGGAACAGGGTGGTGAAACTGAACCGTGCAAAGGAATCTGTAGAAATCAATGATGATTACCAGTTCAAGGCAAACCCGACTTCATTGGAACAGGTCTTCATGACCGTCTGCGAGGTTGATACCAAAACGGCTGGCAAAGTGTTTTTCAAGGAAGCAAATGGCAATCGACTGGCATTGCAGTAC
>JACCDW010594064.1_pt1 | contig 74604 bp, 71 predicted proteins | sample 7449781 | NCBI WGS metagenome assembly JACCDW01 (sample SAMN15323449, study PRJNA562643) | freshwater metagenome | isolation source: river surface water | place: USA:Blue River Watershed | collected 2017-08-18
AGACTTCCAACCAGTTGAACAGGTCGTGGCTATACAGGTCAAAGAAAAGTTCGGAGGCCTGCGTTTCTATTACCAAGGCGGTGACGAACATATTTCAGGCATGGTGCGTATGGCAGAGTCTTGGGCTTCGGTTACCTGCGAAGAATGCGGAGTACCGGGCAAGCATCGCGGTGGTGGTTGGATCCGCACACTCTGCGACAAACATGAAGATGAATATCAAGAACGCAATCTTCTTAGGCAAGGACTTGAAGGATGAAACGTGATTACAATCAAGGTGTTCACACCAATATCACATTCTTTACAGGTATTGAGATTGAAAAGACTCCTGCCTACGGAATGAAAACACTGTTTGTTGTTGGTGTTCATGATCCTTATGTTATCATAGAACTGGCAAGGAATAACGACTGTAAGCATATCTATTTCGGTGCTAATCAAAGTTTTAAAACTAACGGTGTCAACGACTCTGAAACTTGGCGTCCTTGGGAAGATATGATCTATGTCTGCCTAGATGCCGAAGATAGCTTTTGGTGTACCTTAGACTTTGATGTTCGCGAAACGGAAGGATTGCTAGAAAGCGGTCTTACCGAAAAGCGTAGATTTATTCCGCAAATTAGTGTAAAATTACCTTATATCAATCAATTAGGATATAATGCTACACTGAAGATCGACGACAAAGATTTTTCAGCAACTAATCCTGGGGTTTGGTGTCATAACCTACAGGACCTTCTGGGAAGAGATCGCTTCACAGATTGGGATCAATATGGCAAGGATGAAATTATAAAATAATGGGTACAATGGGATATGCCAATGTTGTTGGCTCTAAACAAGCAGCAATTAGACCTGCTCGTAAAATTAGGAAAGAAAAAGTGAAACTTACATTCAAACAGCGTATTCGTAATTGGCTGATGAGAGAAGAAGATGAAGCAGATGTCCCTCAAACGTTAGTCGAAGGAGATCGACTGTCCAGCGAAGGTATGCGTATGCAGATCTATCGTGCTAGTGGCGGTTTTGTTGTAGAAACTCGCAGTTATGATCACCACAAAGATCGTAATCTTAATAGCATGCATGTTATTACTGAAGAACAGGATCTCGGCGAGCAACTTGGTAAAATCGTAATGATGGAGGCACTGAAGCGATGAAACAAAATTTTAAATCTTATACTGTTAAAGAAAGCAAAGCATATCGTGTACGAATTGAATCCTGGGAAGCATTAGCGCCAAAAGGATTGATTGCTGTCGAAATCATCCAAGAATGCCTAAATGACGAGGGAGAGGTTGATTCTAGTAGCACATACAGTTATAATATGACTAGAGATGAAATCGCTAATCTTTGTAAAGGTCTATTAGCAGCATGACAACTATTCGACAAGATGTTCGACCCAATAAAATGATTTGGGTCACCTTCCGCAAAGAAGGTATCCACAAGTATCCCGCAGCCGCAACAGATCCTAACCTAGCAACAGGAGATGAATATGATGTTTCGTTTTTGGCTAATCCTCATCGCCATATTTTTCACTTTAGGGTTTGGCTTAGTGTCACCCACAATGACCGAGATGTGGAATTTATACAATTCAAGCGATGGCTCGAAAAACTGTATTCTAGCAACCAAGGTGTATTGTCGCTAGATTATAAGAGTTGTGAGATGATGAGCGATGATTTATATGCTCAGATTCACACAAAGTATCCAGACCGTGAGGTTTGGATTGAGGTCTCCGAAGACGGAGAAAATGGTTCATTCATCAAATACTAAATTAAAAGGAAATATCACGATGAAACCGCAAGTTGAGAAAATTTTTGACGATCTCGACCGTTACTTAAATTTTTGCCGTTTTGAGTTGCGTGATTTTAATCCCGCACATCTGTATAACAAAGATAATGAAAATTATCGTGCGTTCTTAAACAGTCAACGTCCTCCAAGACGTTGGGACAATAACAACCGAGGCTACAAGCCTTATCAAAAGCGTTATGGCTAAGATATTTCTTGTTGATCTAGAAGCCGTTGAAACAAGGTACACTGGCGAGTGGAAAACTCACTTGCCAGCCCTTTTACGAAAGAGAGGTCATGATGTTCAAGTTATCTCTGGTCCTGAAGATGTTCCTGCTGCCACTACTCCTGGTGCCTTTCTTAACTTTGGTGGCACTAATATCTATAAGTCTCGCCAAGTTGAAGAATTTAGTCGCTTATTTACATCCGGATCAGTTAAGCATGGGGATCATTTTATTTTTACTGATGCTTGGCACCCTGGTATCATAAATTTAAAATACATGAGCGAGCTACTTGGCATCAAGGTCAAGATACATGCCTTATGGCATGCTGGCTCATATGATCCTCAAGATTTCCTAGGTCGACTCATTGGCAATGCTAGTTGGGTCCGAAACGCTGAAAAGAGTTTTTTCTGGGCGATAGACCATAATTATTTTGCCACAGACTTCCATATCCGAATGTTTGATAACAATCTTCTCAATGACGGACTAGCAGAAAATCCGTGGAGACATGAAGACATGGAAGAATATCTAAGTCGAAACAAGATCGTAAGATCAGGTTGGCCTATGGAATATATGGCAGATACTCTGCTAATGTATAAGAATATGCCTAAACGTGATCTTATTCTTTTTCCGCATCGTATCGCGCCAGAAAAGCAATTACCAATCTTCGAAGATCTTAAAAAGCACTTACCGCAATATGAGTTTGTTGTGTGCCAAGAATATCCGTTAACTAAAAACGAATACCATAATCTGCTAGGTGAAGCTAAATTAGTATTCTCAGCTAATCTACAAGAAACACTAGGTATCAGTTGGTATGAAGGTGCTATCGTAGATGCTATTCCTATGGTACCCGATCGTTTAAGCTATAGCGAAATGGCATTTGACACATTCAAATATCCTTCAGAATGGACAGAGAGTTACGAAGCCTACGAAGTTCATCGAAAAGAAGTTTGTCATAAGATCATTCAATATATGGAAAATTATGAAAAATTTCTTCCAAGCCTAAATAAACAGGTACATGCGTTAACTGAGAATTATTTCAGTTGCGACAATCTACTAAAGATGTTAAAATAACTATTATATGACATCCACGTCATTAACTCGGAGAACAATAATTGACCAGCGAATTTAACCCAGATCCTATCCTAAATGGACAAGTCGATAGATCATTCGTAAAAGACGAATATACACCCCTAGGTAAAGAAGTATATGTAAAAGCCGCAGACATGATGTCTGATAAAGGTTACAAAGAAGCATATTTCGCAGACGTTATTCGTGCCAAGATGAAACGTGACAAAAAGCGTTTCTGGGCAGGAGATAACATCAGTGATTACCTACACGATAGCGACAAAGAAAAACTAATCGACGAAGCAACGGAAGCATTTGAACTAGTGCTTGATCGTTTGCTTATTGATCGAGAAAACGATCCTAATAGCCAAGGCACAGCACGTCGTCTTGCTAAGATGTATTTTAACGAAATAATGGCAGGAAGATATGAACCAGCACCAGACGCAACAGCATTTCCTAATGACACGCAGGATCGTTACGAAGGTATGCTGGTTGTTCGTAGCGAGCTTCGCAGTATGTGTAGCCATCATCACCAACCCGTTAGTGGCGTTGCTTATATTGGCATTATTGCCGCTGAGAAACTCATCGGCCTCTCAAAGTACACAAGGATCGCTCAGTGGTGTGCCCGACGTGGTACTCTCCAGGAGGAACTTTGTAATGACATTGCTAGGGAGATCAGCAAAGCTACCGGAAGCAAAAACGTAGGTGTGTACATCCAAGCCACACACGGTTGTTGTGAAAACCGTGGTATAATGGCACATAGTTCATTGACTCAGACTACAGTACTCACCGGAGCATTCAAAGAAGATCCCAACACTAAAAAAGAGTTTATGGATAATATCAAACTACAACAGGAGTTTGCCCCAAGATGAATTCAGTAGATATGGCTAACGATCTAATTAATCGTGCTAAGAATTTAAAAAAGTTTGAAGTTAAGCGTATGCTAGAAGATGGCATCTTGTTTAATGGACCTGTGCCGTTTGATATCAAAGGCAAAGATGATTGCTATTGGATCTATGCTTATGCTGTTACACAAGAAGAAGCAGAGGCACAGGTAGATGCTTGGTTAAGTGACCGATCATGATTTGGTATGTATTAGCTATAATTTGCGGAGTCATTAGTATAGTAAGCATGGATCATGTTGTACTAGCACTAGGTCTTATTTTTTCAGTAATAGGAATAATCAGAGAACGCCGATGATACAAGCACTGAGGGACGATCTCATGGTACAACAGCAATTGCCGGCCACTGATCGTCGTGAGTGGGCTTGGCAACATATGGTAGCTGTTATCATGCTAAATCAAACTGGTAGGAAGGCAGTCAAATACGTGCTGCCTTTGTTTTTAGACCGCTGGCCTGGTCCGGGCGAATTTCTTTGGGCGACAGAGGACGAGGTCAAAGAAGTAATTTGGCCTTTGGGCATGTATAATACTCGTTTCAAAAGACTCAAACGCATGACTGCTGATTTCTTGAATTGGGACGGAGATGATGCTACAATACTATATGGTATTGGTAAGTATGGTTCAGATAGCTATGAAATCTTTTTCAAACAAAATTATAGTGTAGAACCCACAGACAAAGAATTGATAAGATATTTAAAGGAAGAAGTAAATGTTTTTGAAATTGCTTGATCGGCTAGGTCGTAAGCGTATTATCATGGATAGGGTTGACAACGAACCTTATCTAGAACGCTACTATCTTTTCTTGAAAAATAGAAAATCTTTCCCCTTTAATATCTTTCTACACAAGTTCCTAAAAGGTGATCCAGATGATGTACACGATCACCCCTGGCCTTACGCTACACTGATCCTTAAAGGTGGTTATTATGAATGGATTCCACAGTTTAACGCAGACGGCACTAAATCATGCGAAGTACGCAAATGGAGAGGACCCGGCCATTTTCGTATATGTAGCCCTAACTCTTATCATCGTATTGAGCTTAAGCCTGGTGTGACAGCATGGACACTGTTCATGCCTGGTCCTCAAAAAAGAGATTGGGGATTCCTAGTTAATAACAAATGGGTACAAAACGAACAATACATAAATCAACGCAAGGAGTCAAATGTTAAAACGTAAAGTAGATTGGAACGAGTTTCAGGGATTAGTTGGAAAAATTTGTCGAGACATCGCTAACAGCGGCTGGCGTCCTGATTACATTGTAGGTATCACTCGAGGAGGTCTTCTTCCCGCTGTTATGATCAGTCAATATTTTTCCGTCCCTTGCGAAACACTTAAAGTCAGCCTCCGAGATATGGGTGGCGATCATTCTACGGAAAGTAATCTCTGGATGGCCAGTGATGCGTTCGGATCCCCTGACAATGAGCGACAAGTAGATGCTGACGACATTGGGGGTATTTTAGAAGCTGCCAGTGCCTTGTTAGAACAAGGCGATACCTATAAAAACATCCTAATCGTAGATGACATCAATGATTCCGGTGCTACTATTAATTGGATTTTAGACGATTGGGAAAGTAGCTGTTTTCCTGGAGATAGAAAATGGGAATCTGATATCTGGAACAGTAATGTTCGGTTCGCTACAGTTTTTGACAATCTAGCCAGTGATGCTAGAATAGCGATGGACTACGTCGGTGAAGAAATCAACAAAGCAGAAAATCCTGTATGGATTGAATTTCCTTTCGAAGAATGGTGGACAAAATGATAGATGCTAAAATAAAGATACATTGTACTGATAATGGCAAAGACGCCGAAGCACATATTCTCAGTTACAAGCCTAAAGCATTTTTAGAAGTCGCATTCATGACTGTAAAACTTCGTATGGTCTATAAAGAAAATACTCGTGTGTTTTTTGGCAATCTCATGGGTAGAGAATTTACAGTGCTTGAAGATTCTTTACCTCAAGAACGCAAGGAGTTTAAGAGATGATGAACGACACTTTTAAAGTAATGCGAGATCAACCCACATATATCGATGACAGTGAAGCGCCGTGGACTGATCTTGTTGAAGAAGATTATCATGTTAAAGTATTTGCTGACAAATATCCAGTAACTGATGGCCATTTACTCTTTGTGCCTAAATATAACACGGTCGCTGTAATCATGGATGCGTTTGAAGACGCTGTACGTGATGGTATCCGTATGGTGGCAGACGGCAAGTGTGATGGGTTTAACATAGGTTTCAATTACGGTCAGGCTGCTGGTCAAACAGTCGGTTGGCCTCATGTACATTTGATCCCAAGACGCAAGGGTGATATGGAAGACCCCACGGGGGGTGTGCGGCACGTTATTCCTGAAAAGGGAAATTATAGGAAATGGAAATGAGAAAAGAAATGGTTGGTGTTCTAAAACAACACTTCGAAGCACACATTCTTAAGCATAAAATGAATGTAGATATTATGTTAGCTAATCCTATGGCCATTCACGATCACACAGATCTTATGGATGCTATTGAAAAAGAAGTTGCTCAAATAGCCGAGTATATGGACAAATTAGAAGTAATGGAAAAATATTTTAATGACTGAAATTTCTGTTCCGTGGAAGAGCCAAAGTGACGTATGGTGGAACGAGACCTGTGCTCGCATCATAGAGCATTTTGGATTACCCGGCGGTAGATACACTACAGCAGTGAGTACTGATGAAATGAAATTCTTTTTCAATAATGATAAAGATGCGTTCATGTGTAAGATCATGATCAGTGAGGAACTATGAGAGATCGAATCATCGTAATCCTCGCTCTTATATTCTGTATCTTTATCCTGTTCTTTTCTGATTTTGGAAATACTAGGTCCAGAGTCTATGATTGTAGTATATCCGAAATCAGTCCAGATTTTCCCGTTGAAGTCAAAGAGGAATGTCGAAAGCTGAGAAGAGAATACTACGAAGATCAACAGAGGAATAGCAGATATATTACATGACTAGAGCATTATTCTTAGGCGATAGCCATACTTGCGGATACGTAACTGAACCTGGAAAGTTAGGACCCGGTAGTTATAGTATGTGGAACGATAATAACTATGCTGAATGCTATGCCGAAGCATTCCAAAAACCCACTTCGGTTTATGCTTTGCCTGGAGTTTGTAATAGAATATATCCAGACTGGCTACGCACGATGTTAGATAAACATCCTGAAACAGATGAGGTGTTTGTGTTGTTGGCCAGCTTCAATAGATTCGTGTTAGCATTTAACGAAAATCTATCAACTGACATTTTACCAGCAGACTTCTTTACACTGTCACATGAGAAAAAGAATCCGTTAGTAGATCTATACTATGATCAAATTTTTAAAGATGATCGATTTCAATTATTAAACAAACCGACATACGAAGATTTTGGAAAAATCGCTGATATCAATTTTGATTATCAAAATGGATTGATGAAACCCGATCTTAGAAAAGATTCATATATGGAAGTCAAGCTATTCTTTGAATTGAACACACATCTAGAACAGCGAGATTTTTTTAAAGATATTCTAGTAATGGATCGTATGTGTGAAGATCACGGCTGTAAAATTTATTTTTTCAATATGACTGATAGAGTTCAATTTCCAGAACGGTTTGATTTCTATACTAAACTAAAATCTACAGTAATATCTCCGATGACTATAGAATCATTCTTTAGACAGAGATTTATAGATCATAAAAAATATTTTTTAGAAGACAAAGAACATTATAACAAAGCGTTTCACGATTTAATCGCTACTAAATTCATCCCATGGCTAAAAACGATTTAAAAATATTACTGGCAGGAGATAGCTTTTCTGCGAAATGGCCAGATGGACCGTCCGGTTGGCCGCAGTTACTGGCCAACGAATTTCGTGTAACTAACGTTTCTCAGGCTGGTGTAGGAGAATACAAGATCCTTAATCAGATTAAATCACAGAATCTAAATAAGTTCGACTTAGTAATTGTAAATCATACCAGTCCGTTTAGAGTACATACAAACAATCCTATACACAGCACAAAGCTACACAAAGATTGCGATTTAATTTTTAAAGATGTAGAATCAAACCTAAATACCAACGACGAAAAAGTAGTCACTGCGTTTAATTGGTTCAAATATCATTACGACGAACAATATCAAATAGATATCTACGAGTTGATGAGAAAAGAAATCCAATCTATTATTAAAATTCCGTACTTGGCGATCGATCATAGTCCAACCAGTTACGAACAAGCATTTGAAGATTGTCATATCAATTTCAGCAATCATTGGAGTTTCTATCGAGGCTTAGTCAATCATTATACCGAAGAAGGAAACAAAATAGTTGCCCAACGAATCAAGGAGAAACTAAATGAGATGGGTTTTAAATGTTGAAGAAGATGGTACGTTAACCTTTCCTCCAGAGCTTCTAGAAGCGAATGGTTGGAAAGAAGGTGATGTCTTAGTTTGGAAAGACAACGGAGATGGTTCTTGGACATTGTCTAAGAAACTTGACAAGGACGAAGAAAAGAGTGTATAATATATTATGAACAATAAAACTCAAGAAATTATGAGCATTCTTCAAGAAGAATGTGCCGAAGTCACACAAGCAGTATCAAAGTGCTTTCGATTCGGATTAGATAATAAGAAGCCAGGAAAGCCGTTGACCAATAGAGAACATCTAGAAGTTGAACTAGGTGATGTGTTGGCTATGATAGAACTATTGGAAAATATCGGGGTTGTTTCTTCTAAGGCAGTCGAAGATGCCAAAGAAGCCAAGTTCGAAAAATTAAAAACATGGTCAAGTATCTATGAATAAAATTACAGGATTCAACGGATGATTGAGATTTTCATTCCGGTCCTATGGATATGTATTAACGCCAACTGCGAATTTATGCAGAGCGAATCATACTTCTTAAACGAAAGACAATGTTTAAGATCTTTAGAACGACAAAAATCTCATATGAGAGATTTAGTTCAACAAGCAGGTCGTGGCACTATTACTGTAATGGAAGGCGTATGCGCCGATGCTAGAGTTGATGTTGATCGAGATAAACAAATTAAGAGACTGAAATATGAGTAAACTAAAAATCGCAGAGCTGTTTTACAGCATACAAGGTGAAGGACGCTATATGGGTGTTCCTTCTGTTTTCTTACGTACATTCGGTTGTAACTTTAAATGTGCTGGCTTTGGTATGCCTAAAGGCGAACTAAGCAAAGAAGTTGAAGATATAGCTGCTCGAGCACATTACTTTAAAACATATGAAGAACTTCCATTGGTTTCTACTGGTTGTGATAGCTACGCTAGCTGGGATCCTCGCTTTAAGGATCTTAGCCCAATGCTTACTAGCGACGCCATCGCAGAAAGAATCTCTGAAATTCTACCATTCAAGGAATGGCGGGACGAGCACCTTGTCATCACCGGAGGAGAACCGTTGCTTGGGTGGCAACGTGCTTACCCCGAACTGTTAGATCATCCCAAGATGAAAGATCTCAAAGAGATTACATTTGAAACCAACGGTACCCAAAAATTAACACCAGAATTTAAAAAATATCTTTTAGACTGGGGCATGGAGAATCGAGGTTATCACCGATTGACATTTAGTGTCAGTGCCAAACTCAGTTGTTCTGGCGAAGAACGACATGAAGCTATCCGACCCGAGGTCGTCTGCGAATACGAAGAAGTTGGTTACACATATCTCAAGTTTGTTGTGGCCACAGAGGAAGATGCTGAAGAAGCGATCGAAACATACGACATTTATAGGGCAGAAGGATTTAGCGGTCCTTGTTATCTAATGCCTGTAGGCGGTGTAGAAAGTGTTTATACATTAAATAATCGCCGTGTCGCAGAATTAGCGATGAAAGCAGGCCTACGCTATTCAGATCGCTTACAGGTACCTTTATTTAAAAATGAGTGGGGAACATAATGAAAGACTTTTTTAAACGAATTACAGGTCTTAAGAAACTAGAAGAAGAAAAACAAGCTCTACAAGAAGCCCGAGACAAAGCAGTTGCTGAAACAGTTCGGGCACAAGAAGCCGAAGAACTAGCCAAATTAACACCAAAAGAACGTGCTACCAAAAAAGGAGAGGCTTGGGTATCTGTTCTCGATACCAAAGTAAATCCAGATAACATCCGCAACGGCTTTTTTGAACTTGACTGGAATGAGCTTTTCGTGCTAAAATTAAAGCAAGAGGGATATGGTTTCGAAGGTGATCCTGAAGAGGAAATCGTCGATCGTTGGTTTAGAGATATCGTTCGTCAGATGCTATCTGATGAAGGATTAGATGCTAATAGACCGGCAGGCTATATCAATGTTACACCAATTTCTAAAGGCAAATCAGAGGTTTCATGACCTATATTTTAGTCGATACTGCTAACACATTTTTTCGTGCTAGGCACGTAATTCGCGGCGATGCTGATATTAAGATCGGCATGGCATTTCATATCACATTAAACTCTATACGCAAGGCTTGGCAAGACTTTAATGGAAGTCATGTTATCTTCTGCTTAGAAGGTCGCTCATGGCGCAAAGACTATTATGAGCCGTATAAACGCAATCGATCAGATGCTAGGGCAGCTCTTAACGAGAGAGAACAAGAGGAAGATAAACTGTTCTGGGAAGCATTCGACACATTCAAAGATTTTATATCAGAAAAAACAAATTGTACAGTATTACAAAATCCTCGGCTAGAAGCTGACGATCTTATCGCAGGTTGGATACAGAATCATCCCGATTCACAACACGTTATAATCTCCACTGACAGCGATTTCGAGCAGCTGATCGCTCCGAACGTAAAGCAATACAACGGTGTCAGCGAAATCACCATAACACATGACGGATATTATGATGCCAAAGGTAACAGAGTCAAAGACAAAAAGACGGGCGAAGAAAAAGCCGCACCAGACCCAGAATGGTTGCTGTTCGAAAAATGTATGCGTGGTGATACCAGTGATAATGTCTTCTCGGCGTATCCGGGTGTGCGTACTAAAGGCACAAGCAAAAAAGTGGGTCTTACTGAAGCGTTCGAAGATCGTAAAAGCAAAGGATTTTCGTGGAACAATCTCATGCTTCAGAGATGGACTGACCACAATGGACAAGAACATCGTGTCCTAGAAGATTATGAACGCAATCGTCGATTGATCGATCTTAGCCATCAGCCAGATGATATCAAAGCAGTGATCAATGAGACAATCAATACAGCGATCACTTCTGATAAAAATATCAGTCAGGTCGGAATAAGACTGATGAAGTTCTGTAATCTTTTCGATCTTAAGAAGATTTCCGATCAAGCACAAAGTTATTCGGAGCCATTAAATGCGAGGTATACACAATGACAGACATACATGCTAAACCGATCATCGATAATAAGTTTTGGATCATCGAAGAGAACGGAGAAAAAGTCGCGACTCTTAGGAAGAATGAAGATGAGCGATTTGTTATGAGTAATGAGAAGGGCGTTAAGATATATGAAACTAAAAAAAGTCTAACTGATCAATTTGGTAAAGATTTTTTTGTAGTTAAGATTCTTAAAGAAGCTCGTGATGCTGATCCGTTAGAAGTTCACGGATATCCTACCAGTGCCGAACCACACAATGCCATGTACGACATCCAGAAAAGACTTCCACTGTTTACCAAGAGCGGTGATTCAAAAAGTCTTTACTGTGCCGGATACTATGTAATTCGATTTGACAAAGGTTGGGTCAAAAGCTTCTGTCCTAAATTGATTACTTTACAACGTTATCAATACGAAGGCCCATTCAAGACAGAAGTAGAAATGCGTCAGAGGTTATCAAGTGTCTCAAGATAAAATTTCAATTCAACTACCTAGTGTAGAAAGACTAGTACAACGATTGGTTGCCGCTGAAAAAACCAATCAAAAAGAAATACGCATCACTGTTCATGAAGCACGTGAACTGGTCACTGACCTTAGTCTATTAACAACTAAACTAGGTAAACATATCCAAGAAATACATGCGAAATTGGACAAACTGACTCCTGAACAACAGCAAATAACAGTACAGATGGATGGGGGTGTGTTTTAAAAAGATAAATATATGCGTGTATTATTGTAGAGAAATAAATGAGTAGACCCAAGCCAAAGATACTGTTAGAGTATGCTAACAAGGAAAACTTCAAGGTAGAACAGATTCTTGAATCTGATGCTATCTGGGCTGTCTTTTATTTAGGCAAACCTTTCAATTTAAAAAGTGGTAGTTTGATATCTAGCTACCCCGGACCTAAATATAAGAAAGTAAGTTTTTCTAATCCAGGCCACGCATACAATCTAGCAAAGAAATTAAACAAACTATTTAAGACAGAGGATTTTCAAGTTGTCAAATTGACACAGGGCGAAATCATTACGTCGAAAAAATGAAGAACAAAGATGTTTATACACAAGTATTCCTAAAAGCTGCCGAAGAAGAATTTAACGAAGAGATAATAAACTCTAAAAAAAGTATTTGGTGGTGGAGTACAAGAAATAAAGACAGTGGCGGACTACGGCTCACTGAAGAAGGTATAAACTACATCATTGAAAAATCTGATCTAAAAACATACAAGATCAAATTCCCAAACGAAATCACTATTACTCCACAAATCTTAGTGTGGCTTGACAATTTCATCGAAAGCCCGTATTATATAACAAAGAAAGACATAACTGTCATCGCTGAAAAAGCAGCATTTGAACTTTACCTGTTTTCGGGAGATATCCGCAAATTAGGTTATGGTAAAGCATTACGAAAAAGAATGAGCCAAGATTAGTATCACTAACTTTCTAACACCGTAAATAATAGCATGAATCTTAATCCGTTAAACATCTTAAACAAGAGATCTTTGTCATGGGTTCCTCCGCATTTTGCTAGGATCAAAGTAAAGCATCATCTTTTTGAAAAAGATCTCGAAGATTGGATAACATATAAATTAAGAGGTAGGTATTGTCTGATCCAAAATTTAGATAATAGTACTGCTACCTTAGGATTCGAAGATGATAAAGAACTAACATATTTTATGTTAGCCTGTCCACATTTTAGGAGAATATAATGGCAGAAGAAGTTAAACAAGAACAACCGCAGGCACAACCAGAAGCCAAAGCACCCGAGCTTACAATCAACGACCTAGGTGCTCTACGTACCATCGTTGATGTTGCTACACAGCGCGGCGCCTTTAAAGCAGCCGAGATGGAATCAGTCGGAAAAGTCTATAACAGACTAGCGTCATTCCTAGAGAGCGTAACACCAAAAGCAGAAGGACAAAAAGAAAATGGCTAATATTAAACATGTAGGCCGTATGAAAGCTAACAAGGCAAAAATCTTGGTAGTCTTTAAAACATTGCCTAATGATCCGGAGCATTGCCTTGTTGTCGGTACAGCAAGTTTAGATGATGTGTATCATAACTCTATTATCAACCTTGTCGAAAGTCAGCAAGCACAAGACACGTTCGAATTCGGTGAGATACTTTCTATCCGATATTTTCCAGACGGAAAACCAATGTTAGCTGCTCTACATCAAAATCGTAACCTAATTCGTGTTCCTACTAAAGATGTAGAAATGACCCCTAGCACAACTACTGTTATTTCTCTAGATGAGCTCAACCTGTTAATCGCAGAACAGCGTGGTGTAAAAGTTGAAGATCTAGCCATCACAGCAAGCTCAAGTAAATCTGAAGTACAAGAAATCGCCAAGGTTAAAGACCTAATGGAACCTGCTGCGGCTCCCGAAGTTAAAACTGATGGAGTTTTATCTGACACCGATCTAGCTAAATCATATCGCAGTCAAGCAGATGCTATGTACAAAGAAGCTGCTAGGTTGCGTAAAGAAGCAGACGAATTAGATCCACCGAAGAAAAAGACGGTAAAGGTATCAGAAGAAGCTAGTGCCTAAAAAATACTTCAAGCCTCCCAAAGATGTTATAAAAGAGTGGCCCGAAGTATTTGAAGAGATATACATGAGCTCAATGCCCATCAAGTATATCCATGGAGTAGAGCTAACTTTTAATGACGGTAGAGTTTGGGAAATCGATCTTCCAGAACAATTGGATCTAGCCGACGAAGATGCTATTATTGAAAAACTCTCTGAAGGAATTAGAGATTTTCAAGAAGAAATCAGTACCATTAATTTTCAAGTCGATATTGATAGACTCAAACAAGATATTATAAAATTAACACAAAATATATTAGGTGACAAATGAATGTTAATCTCGTTTCCTACTCACAGCCCACAGGTAGATTTAAAGATATGGGCATCTCGGATGCACAGGAACTTATCGCGTACTGTGCCCGTGTCAGCAATCCCTCAAATCAACTTAACACCGAAACATCAGAAAAACTTATCAGATACTTGGTCAAACACAAACACTGGTCACCACTTGAAATGGTCTCAGCCTGTCTTGAAATCACAACTACCAGAGATATCGCAAGACAAATCCTTAGACACAGAAGTTTCTCATTCCAAGAATTCAGTCAGAGATATGCTGACCCTACTCAAGACCTCTCGTTTGTGGTTAGAGAAGCACGACTTCAAGACCCAAAAAATAGACAGAACAGTGTCGAGACGGATGATGAACGCTTACAACGAGATTGGGAACGTCAACAACAACAGGTTATCGACTATGCCAGAAGCGCCTATGAGTGGGCTATCGCTAAAGGTATAGCCAAAGAACAGGCTCGTGCTGTATTACCCGAAGGCTTGATTGAAAGCAGATTATATATGAACGGAACACTAAGGAGTTGGATTCATTTCATAGAATTACGTAGTGCCAATGGTACGCAAAAAGAACATCAAGAAGTAGCCATAGCCTGTGCTAAAGTGATAGCTGAGATATTTCCACTAACTGACGATTTTATCAGCAAGTAATTTCCAACGATTATATACATCGGCCATTTTGGGGAACGTAGTTAAAAAACTCGTTCCTCTTCTCTTATCATGCTCATCAACAAAGGAGACAAAATCTTTTCGAATGGTTGGCAAGAGATCGGAACTATATCTATTATCTTCAGCCCATTTAGCCACTCTTTGAAATTTAGAAAATTCAGTACTGTCAAATTTTTTATAACTTAGATTATCGACCTGAGAGTTCATATAATCAATAGCTCTGTATAATCGTTGGATTTGCTCATCTTCGGCGATCTGTAAACTTAGATGTGGAGGCTCTAACAGGTATGGTGTATCCATTTGTATTCTTCGATTGAATACAGTATTGTATTTTTCTCGTAATTCTAAAATCTTATCTAACAGTTCTTCAAAATTGTAAATGCTTAACAAATTAACAGTTATCATAAAACCTAATTTACTGTTAGGTACTTCATTGAGATATCTGTGAACATTACTTTCCCATTGTGTTAAATCTAAACCGTTTCTAATATATTCGGCCTGATCCCCCCAGGTATCGACACTGGTATACAGCATTATTTCTTTTACTTTATTGTTTTCTTTCAGTGATTTAGCTCGAGCAATAAATTTATCTAAATTTCTCTGAGGCACACTCATATTACTGTTGATAGCGAATTGAAGATCAGGTCTAGGATTTTCCTCTATATAATCTAACATTTTAATAAAATTAGAACTAAGCAACGGTTCTCCACCGGTGACTCGAAGAGTATTGAGATGTTTATAACATTCCGGAAACCATTTCCAAAAAGCATCAATGTAAGGATTGTCCTCTTCTTTAAAGACAGTTCGACCTTTGGGATTAATAGCATACTGCCTACGATTAGGTAGATATTCTAAAGGATACTCGCCATGTTTTTTAATCTCACCTTCCCAGGCACTGCTGATAGTAGGAGCACAATATATACATTTCATTTGGCATTCGGAACCAAAACTCAGTTCCATGTATCTAGGATAAACATCAGCATCCCATGGTAAATTTTTTATTTCATTAAGGCTAGAATTCTTCTCTTCAAACTCCCAACTTCTTAAATGTCTATCACTGATCTGTCCTAGATCTTCTAATGCCCAACAATAAGAGCATTCTTGCGGACGCTCGCCCTCTAGCATCATTTTGCGTTGTTGTTTTTTATACTTGCTATTGTGTAGAGCTGCTGGATTTTCTTTAACTTCTTCGACACTAACTCTATGCATAGAAGGATGATAGCAACTATGGTTATCGCCTGTATGAAGGTGAATAGTAACCATGTTCCATTTCGCTAGACAAAAACCTTTTCCGGTCTTGTCTAATTCATTAGCAATTTTAATATACTTTTTATTCGGATCTCGTCGCCAAAACATATTGTTCTTTTAAAAAATTAAAATCATTTATTTTTCTTAGATCTTCGTGACTGTGTTTAAATTTGTATCCGTATTCTCTTCCGGCACGAGCACCATTTAAACACTCTTGAGAAAATTCATTTCCGTTGGCGTTTTCACACCACACATCTAATCTATATTCATCATCATACTTATTTCTATTCTTTATAACAGAGGATGAGAGTTTTACACATTCCCTAAAAGCAGTCCTCCATGTATGGAATTCGCTAGAATTAAATCTATGTATATTTAAAGTCAAATTTACGTGTTCAATTTTACCAAAAAAACTCGTAGAGAAATCAACGACTTCCTGATCAGTAAAAAACTTTTTCTGAAATATCTTTATCGCTCCGTGACCATATTCAAGGTCATTGATAGGATTCCTAGCTGAAAAAATATACATCTTTTCTTGATCTATTATACTTTCATAAATCTTTGAAATTTCAAAATTATCAAGAAGGTATGCGTCTGAATCAATTACTAAAAACATATTAGTAAAAGATTGTTCTCCGCACAATTTATGAGACCTAGCTATGTTTTCTTTTGTGCTAAAAAGATTAAGATCTGTGATCTTAGACTTAGCCAACAGATAATTTTCTGCCAGATTAGGATCATCATAGCTCAAAAAGAACTTTTCCATACTGGATCCTTATTATAATAAGTCTGTCCCAAAGACACAGTTTCGGCGTACAAATCTCTAAAGTATACACTCTGCTCCGGAGAAAAAGTTGTTAACTGTAGACCAATGCCTGCTCGAATCTCAAAAGATAACCATTCTAACTTTTCTAAAATTTTTTCTTTATCATTTTCGAGATCTTTATAATGTGTTTCATAAATTGTTTTTAAACAGTCAAAGTCTCTAACTTCTATGTGATTCCAATCTGTACAATAGGTCATATAACTTCCAGCTCGAGCACCAAGCATCGCGTATATCCCATTTTTCGTATGGTCGCCTATAGAGCACCAAATCTTTAATCTATGTAAATTATGCCAATATATCTGATTAAGCACATCCGAGTCAGAAACTTTGACTCCGTCTTTGAGCAACATTTTTACACCCTCTCGAAATCCTGCTCTCCATGCTTGGTAAGGACTATAGTTGATAATAGTTTTACTGAATACACTTGGGTGATTTAGATATCCATCTTCCCAACAAAAATCTACCTGTGCCCTAGAAGTTTCGGCAGCTTCATGTGTTCGCATGTTCTTTACAAATTCTTTATTCCATATTTTTAAACCGCCGTTGCCGTATCGTAGATTGTTAATAATATTTTCTCCCGACCAACCATATACCTGTATACCCGGTGTTTCTGTTATTTCAATCTTGAGAAATCTTTCGTCTATTATGTTATCACCGTCCACAGTAATAAACCATTCTGTGTTTGATATTTCAGCGGCGGCTTTGTGTGCGTTATCTGAACCTTTAACACCGTGGACACGTTTAGCCCAAGGAGCTTTATTAATTAAATCAGCGTGATTCAAATCTGCGTTTGGTTCATCATACGAGATAAAAATAATGTCTAATTCTGATGTTTTCATATTATAGTATAAACCATGTTTAATTTTTTTCTATGATAAAAACTAATATTGTTAGAAAATAATTTTCTATAATCACAACGATCTATGTCGAAAATCATTTCCTGTGATGTAAATTTTTGTAAATCTATTTCAAAAGTCTGATAATGTTTGTTAACATCATTCTTATCAGTGAGATGAACATATCCTTTATTCTTATAGGGATTTAATTTTAGAGTTTCATCACCTAAAATTATTATTTTTAATACTGGTCGATTATCTAAACTGGTGATTATCAATTTAATGTCAGCTGTTGTATCAACAGTACGGTGTATATAATTTACCGGCAATAATTTATTATAATGTTCATCAGCAGTAGCAACCTTCTGATCTAAAAGATTTAATTTTCCGTCAATGATAACTGCTTTAAAATCAGTAAATAATCTAGATACCGAATCAGTATCTAATAGTTCTTTTAATTTTTTTTCATCTACCTGTACTGATAATTTACTATCAAGATCATTTTTTATCGGAGTTCCGGAAATTTTAATAATAGATCCAGAAAGTTTATCAAACAAAATGTGAAGATTATCCATTGGTTACCTTCATATTACTGATAAATTTATTTTGATAGATCTGTATTAAAGACCCAACATCAAAGTCTTTATCCGAATAGTGTAATAGATCTATCTGATTAAAAATACCAATTTTAAAAGTTTTTTCGTCGAAATAATATCCGAGATCCTCTCGCACGTTTCCATTTTTAATGCCGTCCTGTAAAACAGCCTTTAGATGTGTAAATCTTGGAAATTCTAAAGGATATGCTATTTGATCCTCAATATCTAGTATTTTTGCTGCTAAGCCAAATGCTTCGTCGGTTCCGACTACTTTAGGTATATGTTCTGACAAGAAAAAATTCTTAAATTCTCTAGGATTTAAGATTATATCTCGACCTAACTGAAAAAATTCAGTAGCTTTATCTGATTTGGAAAAAAATGTATACGCTGAATATAACATCGGTAACTGATTTTTTGTAAAGGTTTTTCTACAAAAATCATCAGTTAATTCTGATCCGTTATATTGTAAGACCTTGTTATTAATATAGAGATAGTTTTCTTTTATAAAATAATCAATCCAATGGCTAGTATCTCTAAAAAATATCATATCAGTATCTAGACATACGGTATACTGCCAGGGAGATAGTTCGTCCATCCACGACCTACCGTCCCAATGAGATTGCTTGTCCCAGAAAATCACTCTATCAAAATAAGGCATTCCCTGTAGCCAAGAAATTTTTTCTTTATCGTCGGTTACTAATGCTACTCGATCATAACCTGCTTTCTGAGTACGTTTAATAGACTGCGCTAACAGAATAGCCATCAGATCATAACGATGTTTTTGACTTTTGGATATCACTATCAGGTAGCCAAAATCTTTATTCAATTTCCAGCTCCTGCAAATTAAATTTATTCATTATATGTACATCGTTGTTTATTTCAATGTCATCAAAAATTATCTTATCTTTAGTAAATTTTTGTACTTTGAAATTTTCCAAGGTCATCAGTGGACTAGGTAAAAAGTTGTCTGTGGGAACAAACCCGTTGGCTATATGATTTGCTATAGTAAACGCGAAATCATTCCTAAAACTAGTAGGAGGAATATTATATAAATCAACAAAGTAAAACCAATTATCCTTAACGTATTCTACTATTTTAAAAATTGTTTCCGCGAATTCGGTCTTCGAAAACATAATAGCAGTAGCCCATCGCATTGGGATAGTGGTAGGTGATAATCTAGTAGCTTCTGTTGCTAGTCGCTCACCCACAGAAATCATTCCTTCAGTTATCATAAACTCTTGATTCGAATCCCAGTAAGAGTTTAGTCTATCTGTGAGTATAAAAAAATCCGAGTCGATTAACAGCGTCCTAGAATACGGTGAATATTTAAAAGCAAGATACCGATTGGTATTAATGAACTCTATGTGACGTGCCGATAAAAGTCTAGTGTTAGTTACATCTGGTCGATCTATAACTAGCAGATTATCAATGTTTTCAAGAGCGGACGATGTAGTAGTTACAGAATGATGATCAGTGATTAATGTAACTGGTACTCCTAGATTTCTAGTAGCGTACCCGGCAGACATATTAGCCAGTTTAACATAATCTAGTTCTTTGGAATTATGTCCAAAAATTACTATGCCCTTATCCATTTTTAAGATCTTGATATCCAGCGTTGTATCGCCCCAATGCCATAAAATATCGATCTAATATGTCTTGTTGAAATTGTAATAGGTGTTCTACAACGATGGGATTTTTATTAACATCTAATAAGATTATATTTTGTTGTTTACCCAAAGACAACAATGTATTAACATAAGAAATTAATTGCGGATCAATTTTAAAAATACCGCCATTAAATCCAAATGTGATGTCGGCGTCAAACCTCTCTTTGAGGACTTGCCGTTTGATCTTAACCGACAACAGTCTGTCAGATTTTTTGATTATAGATTCTAAAGATTTTTCCATAGTTTAGCTCGACAACATATATATGCCGAGCTAACTAGGTTATAGGTTATTTGTGAAGCTGACCGTAAGGGCTGTTCCTGGATCCCAGCCTAGAGGTATAGGATCTTTAGAATAGAAAACGTTGATATTGAAAGTAATATCGGCTGTAACACCACCAGTAAACGCATTATCGACTTGATCTTGTAACAGTAATTTAAATTCAATAGCGTTAGGAGTAGCTGCCGGCCTAAAATGTTCCATGAGAATGTAGTTGGAAGTATATGGGCTAGTAGTAGCATTTTTTCGATATATTTCAGTAAACCCTGCCGGACTAGATGTAAAAGCGCCTTCAGCAGTATAGTTATTTGTATCAGTGGTCCTATCAGGAAGGAACGTTGTTGAATTATATCCTTGTACTGCTTTGGTAAATCCGCCATAGTACATTGGAAAATTATCTCCGACTAATTGTTTCCACGACGTGTCTTTAGCGGCCTGTACTCCTGTAGTTGATTCGTTAGCAACCACAAGATTAAATCTTAATAGACCACCGGTATTCCAAAATTGGAAAAATTTTAATTCGTCTGGCCAAGTGATGATGAACTGAGCGTCAATACCAGCAGCACCATTACCCCAGGTTGATGACTGAGATCTAGTCGCAAGTAGTACACTGTCAAAGGTTCTTAATACTAGTTTTTTAGTCACAGCCTGATCGATGGCTGTGTAATATTGATTATAAACCGAACCTTCTATTGTTGTACTTCGGGTAGGACTTACAGTGCTAGAGTTTGTAGCGTATATATGTTGGAAAACAGCATCTAGATCTAACTTGATTCTATCAAACTGACTCTTATGGACTATAGGCTGTGTTACAAATCCAGCAGGACCTAGGTATGCTCCGACAGTGGTTGTGGTGAGTGTTGTATTTTTTAAAGCAAAGGTGTTGTTGGTTCTGTTAGTTACTTCAAAGTATCCGCCTTCGAGGCCAGACTGCGTTGACCACGATCCTGGTAATCCTGAAAGATAAATGATGTCACCGTTCTGGAATCCGTGATTAGTTGTAGTAGTAACTACACCCGGATTAGTCTTTGTAATATTAGAAATAGTTTTAGTAAAAGGATAAGGAGAAGAATTTAAAACAGCTGATGTCAGTCCGTATCCGTTTCCTTTAGATGAGGATAATGGCTTTCCTGTATTATCTACACCAATTGGCCCAATGATAGCTAATAGGGTATTGTATAAATTGTCCCAATCGCTAAAGGATATCGGGGTTACACCTGGGGTAATTGTTGGCATTCTTCTTTCCTTATAATACTAAAGCTTCTACTATTTTTATTCCAGTGTCGTCTGATGATTCTAGTGCGATAGCAAAAACATCAGCAAACTGATGGAAACTGGCATGGATCGCACAACCGTTGTTTGATGCTACTAGCCTGTCACCTTTTTTAACAGATCCAACTACCTTAACAGGTACTCGACCCTTTAATGCTATATATGTTCCGTTAGACAAATCTTCATTCATTCTGAATGCTGGATTTTCGGAAACTACGCCTATGGCTCTATCTCCAAATTGTGCTTCACAAACTTCTGCTGGGCCCCCAATCGCTACGACCGTGCCCACTTCGTAATCTTTATCTGCGAGATATTTTTCTGCCAAGTCAGCATATCTAGAACTTGTAGAAGTTCCATTAAAAAATCTAGCATTGATGTCAGCGCCTGCGGTTCTTATAACGATAGTGTCTGGATCTTTTTCTGTCGACGGTAGTCTACCTTCAACTGATTGAGTATCTGTTGACTGACCTTCAAAGAGCACAGCTCTAATAGTTCCGTTAGATGTTCTGATAGGTATCGACGCTACACCTGGGAGAGCTAGATCGCTGGGATTATAAATGCTAGCACCGACCTGTAATCTTGTAGCGGAAATAGCAGACGAAGCTTGACCTACGATAGGTCCAGCGAATTCTCCTTCAAATCTTCCATAAAATGTACGTGTATCAGCATCAAATGAAATGACGTTTGACGTATCTCTAATGCTGCCTTTGTGTTCACCGACAGTGTTTCCTGTAAGATCACCTTCAACATCGCCAAAAAGATGGTTAGCGTATATCTTGTTCCATTTCTTACCAGAATATCCTAGATTATACTTAGAAGTCGAACCTGGTAAAATACAAAATTCCGAGTCTGGATCAGCTACATCAAATAACTGTCTAGAAAAAATCATCATATCGTCTTTGTCGGTATTAGAACCAGCATTGCTTATCCTGACTAAAATCTGACCATTAATTTGATTTTCAATAATAGGCTGTTGGCCCACTGACGAATTAACATAAATTTTTAGATCTTTTCTAATGCTAGTTCCAACAGTCAACCCTGCTTGGAAACCAACAGTATTATTAAATCCGCCTTCGATGTCTGATCGAATATAGTTTGACGGACTTACACCGCCTAGTTTTTGAGCATCGCTGGCTGTACCCCAAAATACCTGTCCTGTACTAACACCGGTTGAACTTACAGCATTTAAGGTAATACCTTTTTTAACTTGTCGTCCTGTTTCTGAGAAACCAGCAATGTTATTTGACGTTGATAATGTAAAGTCGTCGTCATTGCTAAAAATAGCAGTAGTAACGCCACCAACAACAGCTCGTAGAATAACATGACTGGTATTATTAGAATCTTTTACAACCTGCGTAACGATCTGAGATGTACCAAAACCCGGAGCACTCTGTGGTCCGATAAGAACAAAGCTAGATCCGTTCCATGCTGACAACTGATTAGTGTTTGTGTCAAACCACAGATCGCCTGCGGTTAAACCTGGAGGCGGCGTAGATGCTATTTCAGCACCGCTGGCTACTTTAAATTTTGTACCATCGTAGAATTTTAGTTTTTTATTAACGGCATCATACCAGATTTGACCTACAATAGGCTTTAAAGGAGGTACTGTATTAGCGAAATTTTCTAATAAATGTAGAAAATTTTCGTTCTGTACTTCACCATAGCCTGTATAATTTCTACCTACAAATTTAAGATCTGTAGTATTATCTATAGTGCCGTCCGAAACGTTGGTTAAAAACGTTCCGTTATATCTATCTACGCGGTATGTCATAGTTATTCTTCCAATTCACTGTATTTATCGTAGCAGTATTATTCAAAATTCTGTTTTTTAGCTATGATATCTTTCTCTTCTGCTTCTGAAACAAATGTAAAAGCACCGGTATTTGAAGAATACGACCTTACCTGTTCTTGATGATTCTGTTTAGCAGCATCTAAAAACTCTTTCATAGCTGCGAATTCTGAGGTTTTAGCAATATCGCTTCTGTCTAACATGTCGATCAAAATGTTTATCTGTCGATGTATAGGATACTCTGACAGGATCGTCACATTGGTGTTGTATTTTACGTATGATTCAGTGATTACAGGCTTGTCAGATCTTGATCTAACTTCGCCAGTTCCATAATCACCGTACCAATAATCACCAGAATCTTCATCTAGCTCGACTATTTTAACTAAAAAATTGTCAAGGTTCAATGCTGTTCGATCGGTGTCAGGAGTTATTTCTCCTATTAACACGCCGGTATTTTTTATAAAAAGTAATTCTCTTGCTACTTTAGCCATTATCCAATCCTCCCCCAAGCCAATACTAGACTATATTTAGGCCTTTCTGTGGGTCCTATTTCTGTAACTTCATGTTCCAAGTGTATGGGCATATCCATTAGAGCACCTGGTTCTTCTTCGACTAAATGATCTATGCCCTGATCATCATAATATTTAAAATGAGGTTGATCACTTTGAAGGAAAATCAATTTGAATTTCCAGTAACCACCTAGACTGTCCTTATGTCTCAATAGATAATCACCTGGATCATATCTATTGATAGTCATACTTGTGATGAATCTTGAGTCATCTGGTATGGTTTTAGTGATAGCAGATTTTAAATCATCGTCCATATTAAAATAGAAAAGACTTTTCAATTTACTATTACCGTATGAGGTCTTAAAATTGTGTGTGTCAGTTGAGGTACGGCTAGAAAATCTATCGCTATGCTTTTCTGCTAGTTCGATTATCTCTTCTACGTTAGTAACATAATTTTTTACTAGTTTAACCTGAGACATATTCCCAACTCGATTGTATTGTATTAACTCTATAAATCAAAAGATTATTTCTAGAAGGATTTGTAACAGTGGTAGTTACAGAAACGTTACTGACAAATGACACACTGATCCAACTTCCTCTCGAAACAGAAGTCGATGTTGACACATTCTGTATAGTGCTGGCAATATGTGCCAATGTGCCTACACGGAAATTTAAAGGTGGTGCCAGTTGATTTAATAATCCGGCTACTGATCCTGCTCCAGTACCAGTAGTAGATAAACCGTTAGTGTCTAAACTAAAATATAAAGTTCTGTTAGCTATCTGATCGTCAACATATTTTTTAGTAGCAGCGTGTTTTTCATCAATTGGTTCATCGACAAGAGTTAGGTAACCAGTCATTATTCCGCCAGCTTTGGCTACTCGTGTATCATCAATTACTTCTATGTTTGCCGAACCATCAAAAGCAACACCATTGATATATTTTGGAGATTGAAATTTAGAAGCTGTGGCAGCGTTGCCAGTCAATGTACCAGTGAATGTTTTAGTACCAGCATTGTAGGCAATGGTATCATCACCAGCATAGATATCTCCTTTGAGATCCCCAATAACTTTGTCAACTAGTGTTAATGTATTTGTTGTTATATTTGTAAATGTACCTTGAGCACCTGTAAATGCCCTAGCAGACGAATCGAAACACAAAGACATATCAGCAGCTCTAATATCACCTTGGAGTGTTCCTATGTGTGTGCCAAAAAATTCTTTGGCACTAGCATCAAACATCACTTGGTCATCTTCTGCTAATAGATCTCCTTGTAATGTTCCTCGAACATTGCCATAAAAATCTCTAGAATATACAGAATTCCATTTCTTTGATGCCGAGCCTAGATTGTAGATTTCTGTAGTGTTAGGAGCCATGCCTTCTTCCGAAAACACAGCTACATCATTATTAATTGCTCCATTTTTAACACGGATTTTCAAAGGTCCGTTTAGCTGACTAGATAAAACTACTTTATTAAAATCTTCTACAAATATTTTTAAATCACTATCATCACCTACTGTGAATCCAGTATCACCAAATGTAGAACCGTTTAATCCACGCATTACAAAATCTGCGGTAGTAAATCCCGCAAATTTTTCTGAATTGCTGGCTGTTCCCCAATATCTATAATCTGTAGAAGTTACACCGGTAGCGGGTGTGTCAACTAATGTAAATCCTTTCTTGATTTCAGTAAACCCGTCAATTTCATCGATAACACCAATGTCAAATTCTGTTGAACTGATAACTGCTACAACTGTTTCGTTATTAAAAACTTTGATTATAGCATGTTCAACGTTGCCGTTATCTCGTATAGTTCCCGAGCTGAATTTTGTTTCACCGAAGCCTACAGCTAATTCAGGACCGATGACAACATAATCTGCTCCGTCCCAGACATTCAACTGTTTAAGGGTATCATCATACCAAAGGTTACCCTTATCCTTGGCTGCTAGGCCAGTTGGCGCTGCTGCTGATACATCAGTTACAGAAACAGTTTTCCAATTTGCTGTATCATCATAAAATTTTAATTTGTTGTTTAGTTCGTCGTACCAGATCTGTCCAGTAATTGGTCGTCTCGGTTCGCTGAAACCTCTGAAATTTTCCAGCAGATGCAATACATTTTCGTTTTGTACTTCACCATAACCAGCATAATTTTTTCCGATAAGTTTCAGATCAGAACTAGAACTGTCCACAGTTTGGTCGGGAACTTCTATAAAAAATGACCCGTTATATCTATCAATCTGGTATGGCATCGTCTGCTCCTATTATTCTGTTATGCTATCTGCGGCAGTCTGTCTTTGCTGCTCTAGTTCTAAATATTCTTGTTCCGAAAGAGATGTCGGTAAGCCCAGTGCTTTTTCTCTTAGGTGTCTTAGTACTTGCCAGTCAGTTCTATTTAAAAATTCTCTGTGAACACTATTCGACGTATAAGTTGATTTCGCTAAAACTTGTTCTGATGATAGAGCGAGGACAGTATTTGTTGCTGTGTCAAAATAATGTGTATCGGCAATTATCTGATTGTACTGTTGATCAGTGATGCTGACCACTTGTACAGTGTTTGGGGTATTTGGCTGATAATTTAATATCGCTGTGATCTGATTATTTTCTACGCAAACGTAATACATATTAACTCCAAATAGCTAGCCAATTGGCTGCTGGTGTTGATCTCTGTTCTGTGTTTTGTACCCAAACACGAATTCTATCTCCGAGATTGCTCCAAGTACATCTTAGACTATCATTGCCATCTACACCGCCCGCATAATGTATCACAGCGATACTTGGCATAAACGCTACGAGGTTTGCCATAACCTTGCCGCCGGGTGGGTATACATCAAAGAAATTTGCTCCGTTATTGAAGGAGCCGACTTGATTTGTATAACCAGTGGTGCTGTATTGTGTATTGCCATATGTGATTGTGTAATTTGTTGGGAATAAAGCTATAACTTCATTTTTTATAATTTGATCTCTATCGTCAACATATTGCTTTGTAGCGGCACCTAATCCTGTTGAGGGATCATTGGCTAAAATTAATGGTCCAGTTAATGTTCCTCCGGTGCTAGGAAATTTAGTATTATCATAAACAGTGATACTAGATTGTCCTGTAAAAGGAACGTTGTTGATGAGTATATCGCTCTGTAGTCGTGTAGCTGTGGTAGCATTACCTGTTAGCGTACCTGTAAAAATTTTCGTAGTACCGTCATAGGCTACGGAATCGTCGGCGGCAATTAAACTACCCTTGACATTACCCAACACGCTGCCTATCAACGAACCTGTGACATCACCAACTACATCACCTGTGACATTACCCAAGACATTGCCTGTTAGATTACCGATAACGTTTCCAGTCACTCCGCCGACAACAGGACCAGTATGTGTTCCGACAGAATTACCTGTGAGATTAGCCACCACTGTGTTAGCAGCGAAATTTCCTGAACTATCTCGAACAACCACAGTATCTTGGACATTATTTGACGAAGCATCTAATGTCCAGGTAATACTTGCCGATCCGTCAAAATCTGCTCCGGATACATAATCGCCTGCGATCAATTTAAATGTAGTAGAAGCTTTAACTGTTATGTCAGTGGCTCCACTGAATGTCACGCCGTTGATATTTCTAGGTGTTGTTAATGTTGCTGCTGAACCGGCGCTGCCCGATATATTCCCATTAATAACAGCAGTGCTTGATAAATTGATTCCCTTCACAAAAGAAGTAAATCCTGTTATAGGTGTTAGGGGTGTAAATGCTCGATCAGCGATCACCGAAATAATTGTGTCGTTGATAGTTGTCTGTATTACCGGTACATCGTTGCCCGACGAATCAACTATGATCGTAGAAACGTGTCGTGTGTTACCAAAACCTGCTACAGTTTCCGGACCTACAAATTGAAAATCAGATCCATCGTAGACATAAAATCTTCCGCTGTCAGATTCGTACCAACCATCGCCCGGTGCTGGATCTATCGGCTCCGTGTCTGATATTTTTGTTCCGCCTACGATATTCCACGTAGATCCTGAATATACCTGTATGCGTTTAGTGTTAGTGTCATACCATAACTGTCCGGTTAACGGTTTCCCCGGAGCTATCCCGCCTGCGAAATTTTCTAATAAAAATACAAAATTTTCATTTTGTGTTTCACCGTAGCCGGCAAAGTTTTTTCCTACTAGATTTAAATTCGTAGTGGAATCTAGTGTACCATCTTCTAGTATTACTAGTCGCTCTCCGTTATATTTGTTAATTTGATATGGCATGTCGCTCTTCCATTATTATAATCGTGTACCGTATGTCGCATATGGAATATCATATGGCGATGGATCTTCAACTAATGATTCGTAAACGACCCATGTCAGTGTTGAAGAAATATTTTCTAATCGTAAAACAATCTTTCCTCTTCTAACAAACAATAGCGGAGGTGCTTTAGCTGGTATAACTACTGGATTCTGTATATCTAAAACAACACCATGAGGTGTTTCGGATCCACCGGGCGTTTCAGAACCATCAACTTCATACAATGTAGAATAGTTAACATTAAATGTTTGTTGTGCGATATCTTCTTGATAGTATCTCGATGTCGCTATTCGGCAAAGAGTATTTTCTTCGTATTCATCAGGAGGACAAATATCTGTCACAATAGCAATTATTTCAGCATTAGTTAACGCTGTTTCTGCCTGTGTTCCTTGACCGCTGTTATTATTCTTTGTGATATCTAAAGATAGAGGAATACTTCTAGTTCTTACTAGATTGGTAACATATTTTTTAGATGTTGCCTGTTCTAGTTGATCAGGATCATTTGCTGAAAGATAAGTATATCCTTCTTGTGTTTGATTCGGAGCCGCTTCACCGTCTGTGGCGATACCTAATAGTCTAGGTGAACCAACAAACTCAACATCGCCTAACGGTTCAAAAATTAAATCGTTCGGATTAGCAGGATCGCCATCAGCATAAGGAGTATTTCTTCCATTGTTAGAAATTCTATTATCATCGATAGTGATGTTATCAGCAGTAAGAGCCGTCTGAGATCCAAAACTGATTAATCCTGGTGCTGTTGTGACTGCTGAAGTTAATTCTATAGTCGATCCGTTTGAACGTAATACTTCAACTCCGCCAATTTTATATGCTCGGGTAGCAGGTATGTCTATGTTCTCGCTGAAATCCCAATCCTGTTCATCTGCTACAGCAGATTCTTCTTCATTCCAAATAATATAGTGATCTGTGGTTCCGTTTAAAACAATGCCGCCACCATAGGCTTGAGCATCTGTTATATTAGTTCCGTCTGACTTCTTGCCTAATTCTATATTCTTATCTTCTACTCGTAATGTTGATACATCAACACTAACGGTATTACCTAGTACTGTGAGGTCTCCAGTGATTTCAACACTGCCGCCAATGGAAGTTAGACTTAGAGGATTTGATGGTGCTATCTGTATTAGATCGTTGCCGCCCGTATCAGGAGTGATAATAAAATAACTTAGAAGATTACCGCCGCGAGTAGCTTTTAGATTTATTTTTCCATCTTCAGAAGTATTTCTTAACGTCACATCACCGGCGTTTTCAACTGCTAATTGTCCTTGAGGTCCTGTACCAAAGAACAATCCATCGTTTCTTTGGATCGTTAATGTTTCTGTTAGCACGTTAGGAAGATCTTTTCTCACATAAAAAACAGAATCAATCTCTCCTAACCTATCTGTGTTATATGCTGTACCCTGCCATTTGAACGTAGGATCAGCCGCATTAAAACCGATCTTTATCAGCGTATTAGGAATCGACTCACCATTTTGATTAACTGTGTTGTAATCAGAAATAGGATTTCTTAGAGTAAATTCCTGTGAGCTGAAAAATCCCATCAACCTGCCACCATTATAAACAGCAGATACGATCTTACTTCTTCTATCAGAATCTTCTAAAGTTTCAATCCTAAAACCGCTGAGATTCTGAGATGAGCTGTATATTGGTGCTACTAGAGTATCTTGACTTCCGTCAAAAAAGAACAGTTGTGCTGTCGAGGTATTGAACCAAAAATCCCCTGTACTGATGTCTAGTGGTCGTGTTATAGATAATGCTGCGGTACCAACTGCCTTCCATTCACTCCCTGAATAAACTTTAATTCTATTTTCTGTTGTATCAAACCACAACTGTCCTATCAACGGTTGCGAAGGTTGTGATTGAGAAGCAAAGTTTTCAAGAAGATGAACAAAATTTTCGTTTAGATAATCTCCAAAGCCGCTGAAATTTTTACCGATAAGTGTTAGATCGGTTGATCCTTGATCAATCTGACCATCAGCTACTGTAGCTACTATCGATCCGTCTGTTTTGTTTACTGTATAGGCCATTAAATCGCTCCATTAATCATTAGTAGGTCTGCCGCTTCGAATAATATAATTCAACGTAATGAAAGGATTCATTACAGTGAAAGGTTTACCTGTTTGAGAATCAGCGAATCCTGGTCTTCGTTTATTTTCATCTGATACTTTAACCAATCCCGAAGAAGCCATAGCTTGTGCTCCATTCGCGGCGGTTCCGCCTTCTATTCTTATGTTAGTTATTGAACCACCAGGTTGATAATCTAAATTTGTAGTAGGCGATTCTGTAATAGCATAGTACTGAGTAGCACGAGAGTTAGCAGACGATCTACCATACATGTCGTGCTCGTGATCGGGAACGTTAGCGGTCTGTAACGTATATTGATCTGATCCGCCTGCGCGACCTAAACTGTTTGCCGACGATGTATCAGCGACACGATTTCCGCCCACTTCAGATAATGGTGTTTCGGCAGCAGGACTGTTATTTCCGCCTGGATAAGGAACAGTTGTATCAGCATTCATGTCTTGTTTACCAAGAACAAAACGCCCTCTGAGGTCCGGAACTCGGAAAGTTTCTCCTTTGTCGGATCCTTTAAGGTCTAAATTTACAGTTCTACCTAGGTTCTTATAGTTAACGTTTGATCCAATGATGTCATATAAATCTCTAAATCTATATGCTTCATATTCAGATCCATCACAAAGCAAGTAGCCCGTTGGTGCTATAGCACCGGCATAAGGCAAAACTGCTCCGATAGGAACTCCTGCGTCATCAATAAATGTTTCTCTAGTCATCTTACGAAGACCTAGAGTACTTCTATAAACTAATAGTTCGTCAGTGTCTCTAACATTACCCAATGCTGTCTTAGTCGAGATAATGTCTGATGTTAGTGTTGTTACAAATGTCTTGGTTAAATTTCCCGTACCATTAAACACTACAACGTTACTAGACACGTCTCCTTCTAATTTAAAATTAGTAGCAGATTGTAATGAAGTTGATGTCTGAGCATTACCAGCAAGGTTACCGCTCAGGTTACCTTTAATAATAGACGCATCGATAGTGTTAGCATATATTGTACTGTATCTATTTGACGAATCACCAATAGTTTCAGATGTCGTTAACGGTTTAATAGATTTTGAAAAAATGTTTCCGTTTAAAACAGATAAATCGCCGCCAACATTTAAATTTTTAGCAATAGCAGCGCCGCCAGCAGTTTGTATAGCACCGTTGCTAAGATTTGATGACTGCTGTTCAGATGTATTAATAATTTCACCGGCTATCTTAACATTGCCGCCTACATCTAATGGCTGTTGAGGATTTGTATTGTTAATGCCGACTCGATCTTCAACGATCTTGATTACAGTTGTTGGCAGGCCGGCAGCTCCTGTTCTAGTAGTCTGTAGATCAATAGATGCTCCAGGCGTTGAATTATAAAGAATACCGCTTGAAGATCTTACTCCAAGATTTATATTTCCGTTAGTACCTACAAACAATCCAGAGTCAGATCTAATATTAAACTGCGCTTGGATTGTTCCGGTAGTATCAGTTCTAATAAAACTAGAGGAAGGAATTTCATCGGTACCAACTAACAAAGATTCAGCAGATCTAGCTATGCCTATCAATCTAGGAGTAACTACCTCTTCTGAAATATCAGTTCTCGATGTTATATTGATACCGGCCTTGATTTCAGAGTATCCTTGAATAACAACTTTAGGAATAAAATCATCCTTACTGATAATTGTTACTGGAATATCCTTGGTATAAAATACGATTACAGTTCGCTGAATGTTATCAATGTCAAGTATTGTTTCAACTAGAGGACCAGATTTTGTTCCTTCACTGAATTGTGGTCCGATTAAGACCCAGTTAGTTCCCGACCATAGATATAACTGTTGTGTGCTAGAGTTAACCCAAAGGTCGCCGAGGCTAGATCCAGTTGGCTCGTTGACTCCTGTGCTGATATTACTAGTTGTTTTATATTCTATGCCATCGTAGACATAAAGTTTGTTTTCGTCTGAATTAAACCAGAGCTGGCCCACAACCGATTTCGATGATTCTGGTGCTGCTCCGCTGGCAAAATTTTCTAATAGATGTATAAAATTTTCAGCGATTATCTGTCCATAACCTGTTTGATTTCGGCCAGGTATCGAAATACTAGTAGAAGTATTTGGAAAATTATCCGGAACTTCTAATGGTTCAGGATGTAATGTACTGTCGGTAAAATATACTTTATATGCCATTATTGTACCTCAGTGAAACCAGTTAGACTCTGTATTCTAATCGTATAATCGATCTGTATCAAACGATTTAATGATTTTTGTACAGGATGAAATATCACATGTGTTAATAATTTTCCAGATCCATTAGCCTTTAGTCCTAATTCGTCGAACACAAAATCACCAGCCATATCAACTGAATTATCAAACGCTTCTTGACCTGCTGGTTCGCCGTAGTCTAGTAAACAGCTGACAACGATATCAGTATATGTTGCGCCAGTTACGTGTCTAATTTCCATTTTATTTCTAACAGGATCATTGTTTGTAGCAGAATTTTGATCTACTACTTTTGAATAGGTCTGCGAATAAAGACTAGAATTAGTGCCGTTAGTATTTGGTGTTAGATAGGTAATTAATCCTGTAGGATCAACTACAGTTCCCCCGTTGCCGAATACCATTTCCGATATCCATCCTTGAAGCTGATTAGACAAAGACTGTGCCATTGCTACACTCATGTTTTCATAATGGATAGCATTTCTTTTATCTATAAAGATTTCTCCGTTTTCAGGATCAAATATCTTTATGTGTCCTTCAACGTGAAACCCGCCTGTTTCGTCAGGTTTTTTCTCTGGAATTTGTTGTTGTGTTGGTTGTTCTAACATAGTTTTAGACTCGTCTTTATTCATATCATATATTTATTATGGTAATTTTGTACTGCTATTTTGTAGGAACTTAGCGATAGCGGTATTGCTATAGCTGAGTCCTTGCCCGTTAGTTGCGGTCGTAGCACCACGATCATACCATAATCTTCCCTGTCTGCGTATCACGGTGATACGTGTTCCTGCCGGAGCAGGCACAGTTAATCTAATATTTTCTGTAGTTCCGTCCACAGAAAACTCTGCTTCAGCATCAACATCGCCGGCTGGACTATAAGCACCCACTGTAGGATCGTAGAGCTTGGTCGGATCTTTTCTTAATCTTCTTCCACCCACAAATACTTCGATTTGATCGCAACGACCAAAATCTTCTGGAATGGTATCTCTATACCAGTTTGTCACTGATGTTTTTTGAGGAACATACGTGAGAGGTCCAATTATATGTGAGGTTCCGTCAGAGATAAAATCTTCTTTTTCCTGAGATTCTTGATAAGGAACAAATTCTAAGAAGCTAGTATCGACTACTAGAGTCCCCTTAACATGTAACGGCCTAATAGCTGTTCCGAACAATCCCCGTTTGATGTTTTTGAGTATATTTCCAGATTTTTCAAAATACTGTATCTTCTCTCCCTGTATTGTTACAATACCTGGCTGATCTTTAGCAGGAGTTGGAAGAGCACTAGCATCCTCTAAAAGTATTTCATTATCATAATAATTTAAATCTTTGTCTAACACGATCTCAGAAACTCTAAATCTGTTGAAATGATTTCTATTCAGTACGTCTTTAAATATTTCGAAAGACATCGGTTCTTTATATAAAAGATTACCAAAACTGATAGTTTCTATTATATCTGCTGTCGAAGTTTCTTCTTTTAGATAGATAGTCCTTGGTAATTCGACATAGAAATCAATGTCAGGTGTTAGGCGTTGGCCGTTTTTATAAACCCAGACATATGAGATTCCCAACAACGGTCTTTGTAATGAGAAACTAACTTTTCCGCCTAAGAATTCATCTTTGACTATATCAAGTTCGGTATATCTGTCAAACCACGTAATAGCCAATGTATCACCAGTATTAAATTCTGTAGATTGTTCTAGAACGACCTGTGTACCTGAGATATAATATTGTCTACCCGACGAGTCCTCTATACGGATAACTGCTCCCAATTCTATAGGTTTAATAAATGTCACGGTGTTGTTTTCTGATGTAAACACATAATCAATACCGAATGTTTTAATAACATCATTAACAAAAACTTTTAAATCAGTGAATATAACGGTACCTGGTTCTCTCGGTGTATCGACTCCGATAGGCACACTGTTATTTCCGTCATAGATCTTATAGGTCGTTTCAACGGTTTTTAGTAGTTGTCCATTTAACTCGACTATCATGTCGCCTGCTGGGTCAATGTCTAATCCGCTGAAAGTAGGAATAGCATATTCTAATATTGTGTCGTCAAGTGTGATTTCAGTTTGATTGATTTTAATCAATGGCCTTTCAGAGGACAACAATGCTATTAAAATAATCCTAGCACCGACTATCGGTGCTACACCAAACTCAACCAGAGCTTTATCCTGTGTATCCGTTAATTGACTGCTGTTAATGAACCCGACGTCTACGGGTTGACCGTCAATGCTGGCAAATATTGTCGCTGTTTCATTGAACGAAGCACCTGTTATAAAATATCTATCATTACCAGTTCCGGTAAATTCTCTATAGTCTAAAATACCGCTACCGCCCGGCCCTATACTAAAAATTTCTATTATAGATCCTAATATAGGAGTAGATCCTATAAATCGAATAGAGTTAGACTCTGGAATAATAACAAAGTCTGTATCGATAGATTTTTTATATTTGTCAACAAATACTATTATATTTGTTTTTTCAATTACCTGTTGTCCGATATCAAACAATATGGTTGTACCGTCACCTATAAAAATATTAGATTTAATAGGTGAGCCGCCGCTACGTGACGAATGGAAAACTTTGATGCTTAATGCTTCAAGCACTTGACCAGGAATGTTTTCTTCCGGCGCCGGAACTTGCTCAGGACTGATGAATCTATCACCATCGAGTAATATTTCCGATGCTGTTGCTCCTGTAGCAGTTGAGTACGGAGACATTCCAGATAAAGAACCGCCTGATATATACGCATCGATACTATTTCTTCCGCCAATAGTTAAACTTCCGTCACTGGTGTCTGGACGGAATATTAGTAGGTCGCCAGATTCTAAATTAGATGCCTGCGGTAAAATTACTGTAGCTGTTGATCCATCACCAACAAACGTATTCATAACTGCGGTATCGGGAGGAATTTCTCCGGTGTACGAACTATCCCCTAGCTGATACTCGTCGTATGTTGGGTAATCTAATCTTACAGTTTTTCCTGTAAGATTTCGTTTTACATAAACGTTGATATTAATACCCGCTAATGGAACTGTAGGCAATGTTACAGATGTTGTGCTTCCGTCAACTAAGAAATAATAATCTGTTTCGTTAACTTCGGCACTATCCCATCCTTCAGTGAACCACGGTAATGCGTCCCAACCTGCGCCAACATCAAAGGTAGCGCCTTGTACTATAGTTCCACCATAGTCAATACCGGTAATTAGCTGCGAGTAATCAGATACGATTTCACTGCCTTCGACGTCGTCAACTTTAATTTTTTCTACTCCTAGCTGACCGGCAACAGGTTTATAATATTTGTCTATCCTGTTTAAACTATCTAATATTTCATCATTCTTTTCATATTCTATAGTAACCTCAGCGTCGGCGGGCGGTGCTATATTGAGAATCAATCTTCCGATCAATTCAGTAGTTCCGTTTATTACTTCTTCTGTTAGACTCACAGAATATTGGCTAGCCAATAGTCTAGATCCGTTAGCAGAAACTGAGATAGCTGATTTATCTAGAGATAACGGATATTTTAATCTATATGTGGTCTGTTTGTTCTGTGCGATAAATGTTTCCGATTCCACAAATTTTTCATCATAGCTATATGATTTAAATTTAGGCGTCTTAGAAATTCTATCAAACTTTAGTTTCATATCAAAGGTTCTAATCTTTGAATCACCTAGGATTGCTACCGCTCGAGCAGCATTTTGTATTTCGCTGCCTACTCCGCCTACTACCGAAACCACCGGAGCGGATATGTATCCCGATCCTGGCGAAGTTACGATAATTTTAGATATCTTTCCGTTTGAAATGTAGGCCTGTGCTTTAGCTCCGCTGCCTCCGCCGCCTTCGAAGACTATCTGCGGAACGGAAGTATAATTTGATCCTTGTGAAACTATCTTGATGTCAACGACAGAATAATGGTTATTATCTGACCAGAGCTTCCACGGATACTGTGTTAGCTCGTCAGAATCAGCCTTGATAGTTTTGATAGTTTTTGTAACTGCGTCCCATACCGGTGGTAGATCAAAATCTGTAGTTACTTGATTAGCTGTTTCAATATTGATATACTTGCTAATATAATTTCTAATCTTTGTCCTATAAGGTTTTACTTCTTCTATGTAAGACTGATAGCTTGAAAGATTATCATTTTTGTAATTAAGTTTCTGTTCTAGATATCCCACATTATGGATACCATTGATAAAGCTAGTCTTAAATGCCCAATCAACATATAATTGTTCTGAAAACACATATTTCACGGCCACAAAGAATAATTTGTTCCATTCAACTGAAAGGTCATCTTTAAAGATATCTTCCTTGACAGCGGTTAAGATATTTCTAAATTCAATTGCGGCTGATGTGTCATATCGATTGCTATCAAAGGCTTGAGTTAAATCATAACCGGTTGATTCTGTGGTTGTATTATAAAAGCCGTTGATAATTTCAATCGTGCCTAAGTTTCTACCAACCAATCTATATTTTTCAAAAATGTCAGCGTTTGCTGCCTCAACCCGCTCTAGTACTGCCCAGCCACCGGCCCCATAATTCTCTAATCTTAGAAGTTCGCCAATTTTAAGATCAACACTAGCTTCTTCGTATAAACCAGCGATTGTTTTCTTAATCTTAGATTTTTCGGTAAAGGGTTCTAACCACCAATCAATCTTCTTCCAATATTTCCTTGTATCGTATGCCTGTGTAGCAGATCTGTAAAATTCTTTGTTCTTTTCTTCTAAAGAATAAATGCTCCAAGCATTGTTAACTGTAGAATCCGACTTAACCAATACAGCAAATGGTCTTACTATCAATGAAGCAGTTAGATATTTTTTACCTTGGTTAACAACTTGAACAGAAGTAATCGTACCTCGGTTGTTAAGTATCGGTGTTAATTTAGCACCAGTGCCGCTACCTATTATTTTTATGTCAGGAGGAGTTTTGTATCCATATCCTCCATCAATAATATCAACGGTATTGATATGACCATTAACTATATTTGCTCTAAGAACTGCTGTCTTAATTTTAGATGTAGCTATAAATCTTAGTTCCTCTTCGGTTTCTAAGATTTGATCATAGAGATTTTTTACCTCAGCAGGTGCTTCGTTGACAAGATTTAGATTAGTATAGTCAATGGTTTCAGCAAACGGTCTTTGTTTTAAGATCGAATTAACATAATCAAGTGTCACATTAACTGCTTGATTCCTGTTGACGAACATGCCTTGTCTCGGTCGCGATGAGATTCCGTATTTTAATTTTGTTGATAGCTTTCTATCTGGCACAGTCTGACCAGCAATATCTTCACCGATCAAACTATCAATCCATTTATTTTCTAATTCTTGGTTAGGAAACTGTAATGTTCCTTCAGATAATAATTGGTACTCGGTGTGTATTAGATTAATTTCTTTAGCCTGTTCAAAGAATTGAATGTTAACTAAAAATTCATCTTGATCAACTATCGATGTCGCGTTAACTAGACTAAAGGTATTCTTAGAAGTAATTAAAGCATAAGGTATACCAGCAGAGGTCGGAGAAGCGATATAATTAGCTATTTCTTGAGCACTGAATAAACGACTAGAACCTGCCGGAACTGTTGTTTTATTTTTCACCCAATAATAATAGGTGATCGATGAAGGCAATCCGGTAATTACATCTACTATAGTTTTTACAGAATAATTAGAATCGTCGCCGTAAAGTGCTGTTCCAGATACATCTATGGCGAATCCTTCTGATGTTCCTGTTAGTAAATTCCATTCACTCGGTTTTAAACTTGATTCTACCCACTCGTAAACATCAATACTAGTTCCCACAGCTTGAGAACTCCAATTACCGTTACGGAAAGATAATGAATCCTGTTCGTATAAAGTCCACTTAACTGTAGACAGATCCCACCATATCAAACCTACTTTATCTGATTGCCATGCTTGGTCAGGATCTACAGGCGAGTCTTCTGTTCCTACTCCGTATATCGCAGGATCAAATGATGTTTTAAAATCAATATATTGATCTGCTTCTGAAAGTATTTTCCCCTTATAAGGATCTACGATATCAATATCGGCTATCTTTAAATTATTAAATTTATCATACAAAGCAAAATTCTTTAACAGATCGATGTTAACCTGTTCATCTTGTTGTTTGATAGTGAACCAAGGTTTAGTATTTGGGATCTTATCAAACTTCTGTAGGCGACCAATCCTAACAGCTTCGAATGCCGGATCTTCAGAAATATATAACGGAGATCCGACTATTATTGAACTGTTAGATACAGATAGTCCTCGACCAAAGTCTTCATCAGTATTCAATCCTTGGTCTAATATCTCTGACAGAACGAACGAACCTGTATAATTTGTATAGACGTAGACTTTGCCTGTCTTGCCTTGAGAATCTCTAAAGTTAGTTACAAATCTATCAAATGCTGTATTTCCGCTGTCAAAAATAGTTGTTTTATATGTAGATGCTCCTTCGGCGGTTATCGCTAAAGTCACACCATCCGGCGATACAGCAATATTTGAACCGAATCTTTCGCCCGGTTCTAAAACTAATCCGTTGACTTTTTGTATTAGAGAGAATTGGCCGTTTCGTTTATCAAAAATAAACACACTGCCTTGATCCTTACCGATGAAGTCGAAATTAGGGGCGGACACAAACAGTCGTGTGCCTTCTTCATTTATTACAACCTTGTGACCAAATTCATCTCCGGCTTCTAATGATATTTCATCAGCGTCGATCGTTTGTATCAAATTAAATGTTTCGGCGTCATCTTTTTCGTAAATGAATACTGATCCTGTCTTGCTCAGGGTCGAATCTGTATTTTCCTGCCAGATAGACGGTGTCAATTCCGGAGTTGAATTAATATTGTCAGCGAGGCAGTTGTAATAGAATGTGCCTCTCCTTACAGTGTCTCCGACAAGATAATTGATATTATTTTTCCAAATACCCTTGAAGTTTTCAAAATCTGCGGTGTCATTTCTTGGAGCAGAAATCACCATCACTGAACCATCTTTGCTGAATGCAGTTGATGTTCCAAAATTGCCGCCGGTAGTTAAGAATTCTACATTGCCATCAACACCTTGTTGAAGTGTCGAACCGTCGTCGGCATAGGCCAATGTCGATGGTAATATGCTTCTAGTAACTTCAGCTATTTCTTCCCAAGCACCGACACCCGGTTGATTATTTGAAATAGCCGGAATGTTTGATAACGCTTGCCAGTAGGCATTATTGTACCAAACTTTTGATCCTGCTGGATAATTTTTAGCAGATGAATAGATTCCAATAAACGCAGGGTCGTCTAGATGCTTCCACGATATTCCATCAAATTTATAAAGATATGATCTCCCAGTATCATCTCTAGAACCCAACGCACCCACAACCATGTAATAGGCTTCTTCAACGCCACCTAAGGTACTGCCTAAGATCCTAATTTGATCTCCAACATTATATCGAGTTCCAGACACATTAACCACAGCAGAATATCCGCCGTTTTCTCTAATAATATCAAAAATCGCGCCTTGGCCTGGATCGCTTACATCTTCACCTTGTAGATCATTGAATTGTCTTTCGCCTGCTGTTCCGACGCCAGTCCAGGTAATACCCGACGATGCTGTTCCTCTGTAAGAAAAATTATCTATACCAGTATCAGCAGTTATAGAATTGACTCTGATGGTGATATCATGTTCGCCATCATCACCGCCAAGCTGACTGCCTAGGATAGTTATAATCGAACCAGCAACATAACGAATTCTGTTACCTGTAGTGTCTAAATCTGACCATTCAACTGCGGCTTCAGCAAAAACTGCGCCAGACACCTGCTCCCAATATTCTTGGTTAGTTGGAAATATCGGTTCTGCTACCTCCCACTTGGTTATGTCTGTAGGAAGAATTCCAGTGTTTAGTCCTAAAGCAACATAGTAAGAAGTGGAATTGGCTGGATATTTTATAACATCTCCGGGTTGATAAGACCTATTAGGATCCCATACTCCTAGATCAATTCTTGTATCTTTGATACAGGCGTACAATCTACCCGAATATCGTACGATACTTCTAGATGTATATCCTAGGCCACTATTAACTTTCGAAACAGCATATCTAGAGCCGGATTTGGTAATTCGGAAAGTTGCTTCTTCATCGGGTAGAATCGAATTGATACCTATGATATTGTTATAGGTTGCCGATCCTACGATTTCTCCCGACGATGTCACTGCCGTTACCGTGATAATTAAGTCGTTAAACGGAGTTAATCCTAAAAGATTGCTGCCTGATATTTTTATTCTATCACCAACAGCATATCGTATACCACCTGTTCTTACTAGAACAGTATAGATATTATTTGATTTTAAAACATCAAATGTAGCATTTGAACCAGGAAGGCTGATGTCAACACCGCTGACGTTAGAAAATCTAGCATCTTCTAAACCGCTGTCTCCTTGAGCAGAAACTTCTAATATTCCTCCGAGCGAATCTATAGATGCTACAGTTAGCGTAACATCTCCGCTGGTTCCTTCTATTCCTTCTCTCTTAGACAAGCTGATAGAAGAAGCAAACTTTTCCCCGTGTGCCGGCCTTGGACTAATAATTGTGTGTCTTAATTGGTACTGACTGAATACTTCATCGTACTCGAATATCTCTATAGCTCCTTGCTGACGATATCCCTGATTAACATCATATAAACCGATACCTAACGGATTGGCTAGGTGTTCTCTAGCAGGAGTCCAGTCCTGACTTTCAATATCTATAGATGATCCGTCTCCGATGATCGTCCTTTGAGCTTGCCATAATTTTCCAGCGTATAGAACTGTATCACCAGGATTATATGTTGCTGTCGAACTAAATGTTTCTTTATAATTGCTAGGAATATAAGATGCGTTAGGCGATCCAACCATTAACCAGCGTCCGTCTTTGCTGACAGATAATACTTCTCCGTATGATCCCAAGAATAAAGTTCTCAAACTAGAATTAGGATTTAATACCTGTAAAGGTATTAGACCTTCTTCGCTCTGTCCGTAGATCACAACTGCCGATTCTCGAATAACTTCGCCGGCTGGAACAACCTGTCCTGGGTTAGCAGAAACAACTTGATTTCTAGTTTCGATGTATAAAACATCTTTGCCTGATCCAGTTGGGAACGCAACACCATAGTTAGCCACATCAATAGATTTATAAATTCTGCGTTTTTCTAACACTTCCCATTGGCCAGACCCGTTATCGTCAAGCCAAACTTTTGTTCCTTCCCTGTATGCTGCGAAACGATCTAGAACAAGATCGCTGTACTCTCCTACACGCAGAGATTCAAATATAGATATAGTAGCAAAAGAACTTTCATCAATGACCGGCTCTTCGTCGTAGCCTGCTATCTCAATAATAACTGTCGTAGGTCCAATAGCTTTAATTCTCCAGAAACCTTCTAGATATCTGATATTGTTAATTCCGATAATATCGTCAACCTTTAAACCATGAGGTTTGTTTGTTTCTAAAGTTACTGAAGTTGTATCAACAACTGCCAAAGCTCCTATAATTATATCAGTTACAGTATATCGTAAAACCGTCCATCCCGGATTGTCAAAAGTCACCCATACTTTAGATCCGTCTTGTAATTGATTGATATCTAGAGCATATAAATTTGTTCTTGTCCGAACGACAAAATCGACATCTCCCGAATATACATAACCAGCAGAAGCTTCAGACACTGGATAAGATTTTGTAGGAAATATATAATCCGAATTGCCAACAGTAAAATCATTAGGACTTACCAAAATGTAATTTTGATAATTTAATTTTGAAAGTCCTCTACTATCAACAACGACTGGTTGAGGATTTAGTTTAATATCTTTCTGGTTTATTAATACTTCAAGCTCGTTGAACTGAGCAGATCCTCCGAAGGATCCCATTAAAAATGCCCACTCTTCTCTTAGCTCGATAGCATCTTGATCTAAAGAACTTAGCTTATCAAAGATCTTTGTTATAGCATTTTTAGTACCCTTCTCTCTGATAAAACCCTGATAGATTCTGAACTGAGTTACTTCATCTTGAGACATCTCCTCTAGGTATCCGCGTTTTTGATATCCTATACTGTGTCTTGCTAATTCTTTCTCAGTGTCATCTACTCCCTGATATCCTACTTCATAATAATCTTCAATTTGATTAATTTTATAATCAAAATTAGCTACGAGGCCGGAAGTCGGGTAAGAATCTAATCTTTCCCAATTGTTATAGTTGAACTCTGAACTTCCTGTTTGAGATTTTTTAGAAACATAATAAATCTCTCTATATTGAACAATATCCCCTAGACTATAATCAGTAAAAGATTTCCAATCATTAATTTCAGCAGGATCGTAGATAAACCCTGGGCTGGTATAATCTCCGTCCCAATCAGTTGTTCTAAATCCAATCAATTTCATGCGGTCTTGTCTGTATCCAGGACCTTTATCATAGATAATATCACCGAACATGGTCTTGTCATTAAAGACCGCAATATGTTCTTTCTGAACAAAATTTATTTTTGCGAAATATATTCCTTCGGCACTGATATCTAGAGGTGTCAATATAAATTCATTATATCCTCTATAAACTTGTATATCTGTAGCTGGAATTTTGGTACCATCAGTTCTAAAAATATTATAATCATAGAAAGTATCTAATAAATTTTCTGCGACACTACCGACGTTGGTTATCTTTAACATAGAAGCCGCAGGACTTAGGGTAATTAACGCACCAACAGCCCAGTTGTGCGAAGTCCAGAACATAAATTCTTGAGCTGAAAGATCCCAATCATTAGGGGTTGATAATTCTTTATTAAATTCGTCAAATACTAGTCCCTGGCCTTTTAACCATTCGCTGTACCCAAGAATAACATCAACTACTTCTTGAACTGTTGTAAAAATAGAATTATAAGGAATACGCTTAACTGATAGTCTATTAAAATTTGTTCTCTTAATAGCTTCAACGGCGCCTATTAATGGCAATGACGGAAGTCTTATAAAATTATCAGTTAAGAATGAATTTCCTGATGTATGGTTAGATACACATCTATAATATAAATTTTGATACCTAACGATAGATCCTTTACCATAGAATCTCTCTGCTTCCCAGTCGAGGTATTTTTCACTCACACCTCCAACTTTTATTACAGGATCATTTATTGCTGTATAATAATCATAGGTATTAAAAAATGAATTTAAAGTATCGTAACCATAGATCTTAAACCCGCCATCAATTTTTTCTACTAGCATACCAGAATAACTGATAGCTTTAATAGGGCAGCTCTTATTAAAAATTATCTGATAATCTTCTGGAGGAATAAACACCGCAGGTGATTTTGATGTCGGACTCTTACTTTCTAAAATATATTTTTGTCTTTCTTTTTCTACGAACCCACCTATTCTATGAGATAATTTTACATCAAGGTTTTCAAAAGTCTCCGATAATATAGAGACATCCATAGAGTTTGATTTTAAATAATTTTGAATATAGGTAAACAATCCCGACGGTGAATCTGATAAACTAGAAATCAAAGAATCTTTGTTTATAAAAAATCCAGTTTCCTTATCAATCAACTGCCCTAAAATATTTCGAGTTGTTTTGTTCCTATCGAAATTCTTCGATATAAATTCAATAGGAGTTAAAATCGTAGCTGCTGAAATCAAAGAGAACGGATATAAAGAACTCCTTCTCCATGAGTTTTCTACTGGCCCATGATCACCAAATTGAAAATCTTCATTTATTCTGTTTAATGAATAATCAATAATCGCTGTGGCATCTTGGGGTGATATTAGGTTGCCTTCGTCATCTACAGGAATATATTCCAACATACCTGGTCGTGAATATCGAGTATCAATTCCGGCAGTAGGACCTTGCCTGATCAATCCGTTTTCAATGTCTTCCCACAATAACAAGTTACCGCGTGTGTAAGGAGCAGGACCATATTCTTCTTCCCACCATGTTGGTTTTTCGCTGAACCCTAACATTTCCCAAGGACAGATATGAGGCCTATCTGTATCGTATAAGAACTTGAAAATACCTCGCCAGAACTGGGGAAGTTTTACTGTTTTATTTCTGTCAGTTGCTCTGAAATATGTGTAGGTAAAAGGATTTTCTGCTTGATATATGTCGTTTTTATAAATGTCAATGCCTAAATTACTAGCCCATTTTAAAAAATCTGGTTCTAAGACAGCATCTACAACAGATGTGTCGAATAACGCTGTTCCTTGAAAGCCCTTGTACAAACGATCAACATCAAAAATAGTCTGATCATATTTTATTTTTATATTGTTGTAAATTCTTTTTTCAAATTCTAGAATTACCTGATCTCGAAAATCTCCAAAGGCGATAATAAGACTTCCGTCGTGTCCTTGGATCACTTCAGTTGGTGTGATAAAAGTATTGTCGAGATAGATCCTCGGTGTGTATTTTTTGTACAGGCCTAACTTAGTAGGCGTTTCTGGAATAAAACTATATGAAGTACTTAGGTACTCACGGATTTCTATCGAGTCGCCTTCGGTTAAATCTACTAATAATTTTACAAATCCGAATGTAGAATCAAAGACGTAATCATAGTCGTGTAGAAGTTGTTGATCATTAACATACACATAGACCGCTTTGCTTGATTTAGTTTCTAAATCAAATTTTTCATTAAGAGCAAAGGTTTTTATCCCTTCATCTTCAACAGAATATTTTATAGATTTGTAAGCACCGCTACCTATCATGTCTGATGTTGCGAACGGAAAATCAATAACGTTAGATTTAGACATCTTGTCTAAAATTGTGTCAACAAATTCTATTATGCTTCGTTGATCGAAATCTAATTCTGATGATAATTTTATAAAATTATTTTTAAATTTGTCATATTCTGTAGCAGCATATCGCAGTGACTTTACTAAATTAATAGTCTTATCACAGATCAACGGAAATGCCGCAATACCTAAGCCGGCATGTTTCATAAATCGTCTACCATTTGTTTGGTAGTTTGATATATCTCTTATATTACTGCTGCCTGGAAAATCGCCGACAAATTTAGTATCGACTTCAATCATAGATCTTAAATGATCGTTGGCTTGTCCTAGTGTAAATTTCTCTAGGTTCTGATTTAACGGATTTTTTTCTAGAGAATTAGGTATTTCATAATATCCTAAATTCGGTTCATCAGTTGTATAGATCTTAAGTGTTATCGAATCGTCTTTTTTAAATGTCGTATCAAATATAAATGTTCTTGTTTCGACACTGTAGGTACTAGTGAAAGATCCGTTGAATTTTTCCCCGTTTACATAAAATAGAATGTGCTCGACCGCATCTTGATTCCAGACGCAGGCAGTTGATTCTATAGAGTTAGAATCGTTTTCTAAAACAATAGTTTGGAGGATAGGTTGTTTTAATGTTGGATTAAATTCAATCCACCCGTTGAAATAATCTTCTGATTCGGAATTTTTAAAGAAACCTGTTGAGGTAAAAGTCTTAATTGTTTGATTAGAAGATTGATATAAAAAACTATCTATTTCATAATCAACTTCAAACAAGATATCACCAGAATTATTAATATTCTGATAACTTAGAGAAAATCCTAGTTCACTGTCAACTGGTCCTGTGCTTTTTTTATAACTTACAAGTTCTGATCCCGCAAAAGTTGATGTTTCATACTTCTGAGAATCGGAAAAAGAAATTCCGTCATTGTCAAATAAATCAAATAACGGAGATTGATTTATGCTTGTTTTTGTTTGGCTGCGTATCCATGATGTTCCGTCATAATGGAACATTCTTCCTTTGTTGACAGCACTGCCTTTGGAAATAATTATAGATTCGCCAAGTATGGGATCAGAATCTTCTGATTCGACTAGGCTTATCTGAGTTCTGTTAAGTACGTTGCTACTAGTCTGTACCTGTATAAAATTTACTACGAATATCTTATTTTTAACAAAAGGATCAGAGTCGTTAAGAAATAATACTCGATCTCCGTCGCTCAATGACTGACCGTCTATGTTATAACCTGCTGATCCCTCGATCGTTGAAAACACATCTGAAGTAAAATCATCAATAAGGTCTACTGTTTTCTTTGGCAAGTATCCGTGATTGAATAACTGTAAATTAGCAGAAAATTCTATGATAGGTCGTTTTGCTCTATCTGATTCAGAAATCGCGGGCGGAACTCCATTCTTATCAGCCGCATATTCTATAACCGAACGATGGAACCAACGGTTATATCGACTCCACGGGTTTCTATCTCGGCTAGCGCGATTGATTGTAATATAATCTTTTTGTGTCGGATAAGTTGAAGCATCATCAAACGGTGTTGTGTCAAACCCAGCATCATCAAATGTAATTTCAATGTCAGATGTTGTTATAGGAGGTATTTCTAACTCAGCAAAATTAACTAATCGAATTCCTTCACCAACGCCTTCGACCATCCAAGTAGTGCCTTTGTATATTTCTGGTTGTACTCTTCCGATAAACTGGATTTTTAATCCGTTGGTAAAAATTACACTGTTAGAACTAGTATAATTAATTTTTCCTAAAATTTCTTTTTCAACATCAATGAAAGAATTTTCAGTCACTGATTCAATTACAAAACTACCAACTCTGTTAATATTAGTACCGCTCTGATAATATAACAAATCAGGAGCATCTAAAGGAATTGAGAATGTAACAGTACCAACTTCTATACCATTATTAGTAACACCTTTATTGTAATCTTCTTGCTGACCTTTAAGATTTCCTGAACGAATAAGGAACGGATCGCCGGGACTGTTAACATCAAAAATATAAGTCTGTCCTCTGTAGAGTGTCAGTTGAGGATTTCTTTTTAGACCATCAGGAAAAAAGATCCATTCGTTTTGTCCGTCTGATCTAACTCTGTATTGAGATACAATTTCGTCTGCTTGTCCTGCTACAGAAAGAGTTTCTGGACCTACAGGCAACCAGTAATATTCTCGGTAGTTAACAAACTTATCCCACTCGATAGGAGGACTCCATGTATAGTGTTGTTGATCTGTAATCAGATCGTCTCTTTCAGAAATATTACTAAAAAATTTTAATTGATTTTTTAAATCAATATAATCATAAATTTTTTCAATTTTCTTATTGTCTTCAACAATTACACTCGGTTCTAACTGATAAACGGATCTTAAAGAATTTTCAACATCTAGGTAGGTATCTTTGCTGTTAAATGTCTTGCCGTATCTACGACCAACAAATCCAGATAATCTGTCTAACGATCCTGGCTGTACCAATGCGTCTAACGTCGAAGATAGAAATTTTTCATTAGTACTACTTTTAAAAATGTCCGGAAGAAGATCGACTGTTCTTCTTACAGGAAGTTCACTTTTCTTAAAAATTTTGTTCGACATTATTGTTCCGTCCTAGTTACAACTTGACTATTCAACAGATTTAATTCTGTAGCTGTAATATTATATAAAATTTCAATATTATCAACAGTAGCAGCACTTACTAAAATTTCGTCCGGCTGAGCTTTAATTTCGATCAAACTTCCGTACGCTTGAGATTCTTGTTTAGGAACTAATACCATGTTGCTGATATCTGGAGAATTCTGGGATACGATATAGGTCACTAACTCGCTGGCAAAAAATCTATCGCCGAAGTCCCAATTTTCAATAGAGAAAAATTCATTGATGCTGTTTATAATTCTTACTTTAAGATTATTATCATTAATGACCTTATTAGGATTTTTTACAACTTTAAATATTGCTTGAAATTCCGAATTAGCCTTATCTCCGAAAAGCGGAAAATATTTTACTGGATGATAAACGATTTCGTCGCTGATTGATTTAATCGGGTCCAGATTAGATCCAAACTGTATTTGAAGACTTCCTGAGGTCGGTTCACTAGGGCGAGCAGATAACGCACCAGTTAACCATCTTCTATAATTTATATCGTAGGTTTTTGTCAAGAGGTAGACATCAATGATATTGCTAACGCTCGGATCGATCCTTCTATTTTCACTAGCATTATGTATATACTGAAATTTTAATCCATCTCTACCTATATAGGCAACATAACTCGGTTCTAAAATAAATGACCTTGTTATCAAATCAACACGCTTGATTAAGTTTTCTGATTGATCATAAAAATAAATCAACTGATTGTGATCGTAATCATTGACGTTGGCATTTACTTCTTTGTCGATTATTAAAAATTTATCGTTGGTATTAGGAACATAATTTAAAACATCAAAACCGTTTTCGTCTTGTACCTGTTGAAAAAACACATACTTGTTAGCAACATCTGTACCTACTACTTCTTCAAATGCATCTGGATTGTCAATAGTTCCATCATTGTCGCTGTCATAGAAAGAAAGTTTGATAGAATCAGAACTCTTATATCCATCTTGGAATCGCACAGAATCGGCGATTTCAAAAGAAATATCATCTTTTAAAATTTGCTGTCTGTCTACAATAGTCAACACATCGGCCGCAGTAAACAAGGGGTTTGACTCTCTAAGAGCCACGATAGCAGATGCTAGATCTGTGTTGCTAATAATAGAACTCTGAGGAGCGGTGTTTATTCCTAAAACCTTAACTTGATCTTTGATCACTGTTCTAGCACGGCTGTCATAGACTTTTTCTCCTTTGTCAAAATAGAATCTATTTTGAGAAATGCTTGAAAAAACATATTCGGTACCTCTGATCCTAACTCTATATTCATCACCATCATAGACAAAGGCCACTAGCCATGAACTGTCTACTCCAGCATTAGATGAATCGCCTGCTTGTCCTAGATTAAAATCATTTTCTAGATCTATATTTGTAGAACTTACTATCTTCCATTCGCCGTTCAATACATCGTAACGAAGACCAAATGTCTCGGAACTGAATGTTAGATTTAAGATTTCATTTTCGATATCAGTAGGTATTACCGAAATAAATTTTGAAACTACCTGTGATGGTAGTGATCCAGTAGGAATTAATTCGCTGAATGTAATTGGTCCTTTACCAGAATTTAAATTTCCTTTGCCGGCATTGGTACCATCCCCTACTAGCTTAACAACTTTTGTCCATATATATTTTTTATGTTTTTTATTAGCAGGATCATAACTAACAATTTCTCCATCAAGAAACGCCTTGTCGGCTGATGGAGGAATAAATTTAACCAGCGCACCTAGTTCAAGATATCTTAGATTACTTGAAGTATAAGAACCTACCCTGATAGGAAAACTATCAAATACGTTTCCAAAATATCCAGTAGACGCATTTTCCTCCACGGTAGATTGTATCCATTTAACATTTACGTCAGCTGTAAAAATCTTGTCAAAATTAGTTAGATAAAAATTATAAGTCTGGAAAGCCGACAGCGCAGGCTGAACAATACCTCTGATAAAATTTAGTACAGTGTTTCTATTTGTGTATCTAAAAGAATAGTAGCGTTCTTCATCTTTTCTATAAATTAATCCGTCATCAGCAAAAACATTGATTTTTGAATATTTTCCAGACGCATCTATAATATCAAAGTTTCTACTAATACCACTGCTGGTTCTATTAATAGCCTTAACTTTTAAAACATCTTGAGAGCTTGATAGCGGAGCGAGGTTGTAATCTTCTCCTGTAATCATCCTATTCTGTGTATAGTACAACGCAGGCGCTTTAGATTTAATTGAGTCAATTGTTTCTGAGGGAGAACTATTTTCAACTGTGTATTCTAACCCGAGAGAAATCGTTAATATATGCTGTATCCCTCTCTTGTTAAGATAAGGAATTGAGATAGAGATTCCCTTCATTTCACTAGGAGAGATTGTATAAGAAAATCCGTTACTAGTTCTAAAATAAGCTCTAAACGATCCCTGAGGAAGTTTGCCATAGACTCCATCAGAGAACTGTAAATCAATTGTGTCGTTTTCTTTTGTTATGACAGAATATACATTTCGTTGATTGCTAGATAAGCTGTTATAAACTATGTTGTTTCCCACAACAGACTCCACTGTGGTCCAATAATCCGATAAAGAACCCGAAGCATTTAATGAGTATAACCAAACATCGTTGTCATTGATATTCTGCGTCGTGATAGAAACTATTTCATTTGGTGTCGGGGTAGCTATGTTAAATTCAGCACTTTCTAAGGCACCTTGTTTAAAAATCATAAAGAATCCGGTGTTAGAACTGGCGGTTCCTTTTCCGTCTTGTCTGTACACAAATCCTACTTGGCGTCCTGGAAGGGGAGGTTCTTCAAAGATAGTGTCTGGTGTTCCGATGCCGGTACTTAATATTTCAAATAGAGAGTTTCTACCTGCCACGGCTTTATTAAAGGAGAATACAGGAACCTGTGTAGATATTGAATTAATTCTATATTGTTCTGTTCTAATTCCGTCGATAACTTTATTTGCTTGATCCTTGCCGAACTCAACATTATCGATCATAGCAGCATTTAATACCTGTATAAACTGTTCGTACCAGTTCGGATTAGAAGGATCATTCCAACTTATATTTTGATTCGAAAGATTAGTTCCGTTGCTGTCAACAAGGTCTTCAGTGGTGCTGACTAGTTCAAACTTCAACAGCCCCGACGCTGCTTGATTTCTCTTAGCATTGTATGACAACATTCTTGCTAATCTTAGTACACTCTCTTTCCTGTCAGCTAGTTCGATAAAATTCTCTCTGCTGTTTAAATCAATTCGGAAAGCGAGACTCTGCCCTAGGAAAGCGATCAGGTCTATGAGAGCGATGTATTCGGAACTTTCAATAAAATCGTTGAAATCTTCTGGATAATTTTCTCTGATATAAGAAATCATTACCCTGCGGAGATTTTCAAAATCATAGGATTTGAAATCCGCGTTCCTAAAAGTCTGATATATTCTAGTCCAATCTTCGGCTAAAATAAGGTTGTTTTGTCTGGTAGTTGTTGTCATCTAACGCTTCCTATACACTATTTATTTTTAATAAAATGTACGCATATTAAGTCGGAATATTGTTTCTGTTGAAATCAAAATAAATCACATCTGAAAGATCAGTGTTTATATAACTAAGGGCAACTTCTATTCGAACTCCCTGTTCTGTGGCACTGATCGATACATTATCTATGGCTGTCCTAGGATCCGACTGTACTATTCTAACCACGTCTTCTCGTATCAGTTCTAAAGCTGCATCATTCATGGGTTCATAAATCATCGACCATATGATTGTTCCGTAGTCAGGATTTTCTAGTTTTTCACCTTTTTTGATATTAAAATGGTTGAGTAAATCCTGTTTGATTAGTTCAATGTCGTAGATTTTAAATTTTTCTTTTATATTTCTGCTATTAAATCCCTTGTAAGAAAAAGCACCGCTGGTCCTATCATCGCCGACAGAGGCTTTTACAGATTCGACCCGCTTTACGTTATAAATTTTATTAGCCATTTGTGTTCTCCTTAAGCGTCACGATCTGTTTTTTCAAAAGAAAATTTCAAAGGATCGATATTTTCATGTTGGTACCAAGGCTCATGCATAGGTACACGTTTCATAATACTTTTTAGTGTTTCTAAGGTTTGATATCTAGTATCTTTATATTTCTGAGAGGCATCGACCTTATCAATGTCATTAAGCGATATTCGTTCCTTAGGAGTAGCAAATTGTGCCACAGATGGAAATTGTGCCGGAGTAGCTGGATCACATTTAATTTCGATTTTCTCGGCATATTCCACATGACGGAATCCGCTTAAAAAATGACTTTCTACGCCAGCTGTTGAAAATATACTAGTACCCGCTGTCAGATGACTGCTGACGCCTACTTTAATTTTTTGATCTTCTGTCACTACTAATTCTAGGCTAGCACCCACTGTTTGTATTAGACTTCCGTCTAAGAAATTTGTTGTATCGCCAACTGTGTGAGACGCAGAATCACCGCCTATATAAGATGAAAAATCTTTTTCAATATCCTGAGTGTAATTTTGTTCAGCTCTTAGATTAATATTCCTACCAGCTTCAAGGTTTATATCTCTGTCAGCGCGGAAATTAAAATCTCCTTGAGTGTGTATGCTTACACTATCTGCTGCGTAGATATCAATTTTACCGTTGCTGGTCATTTCTATCCAAGAAGTTCCGCGACTGTTTCCTATATAAATTAAATCTTCAGAATTGTGTAATAGTATTTGATGTCCTGTCCTTGTCCTTACACGAAAATATTCGCTGATAGGAATACGAACATCTCCGGTTTCGTCCTTTAGTACATCAGCATATTCAGGAGGACCTTCGCTGGCTGGTGTTTTTCGAACGAATCTCTCATCCCCATCGTCCATGACAAATTGAGTTCCGCCGACACGACTTACCGGCACTGGTTTTTTTGTTTTATCGGTAGATGTGCCCTGCGTAACACGCTTGGCTCCCGAACGCTTATCTAAAGGACCTGGTGTTAGTATTCCGAACACCGAGGGAGTTTGATTTCGACGCATAGTCGATGATGTTCGGCCTCGAATGTCATCTTCCAGCAGTCCCTGTTCTAGCATAAAACCTGCTATCGGATGTACGGGTTTTTTAACTTCGTCGATGTCAGCGATAGCACCTTTTTTACCGGTTAATACCCTGTTAACTTCAGCAACTGGCAGTGGAATGTTTCCGTAGTCTTCGCGTTGTGTCGGCGATAGGTCTACTACCTTTGAAGCTGCGATAGCAGGTACCATCTGGTTCATGTAAGTGTCTGGCACACAGCCGATCCAAAATCCTTCTCCGGTCTGTTCTTCAAATATCACAAGCACAGTTACACCAACATCCGGAGGAACAAAACACATTCCGTAGGATTTCTGTGTGTCATTAAATGCCATTTCATTACCGGTGTTTAGTCCGTTATAAAGATAATTTGTAGACCCGAAAAACGGAGGACAGTATCTGACCGGAAAGGTTTTCGTGCCTAATCCTACTTGATCAGAGTCAGCGGTTATTAGGCTGACTATCAGTCCGCCCATGTAGTCATCATCATTGTGGCCAACGACCTTGGCCAATCGTGGGCCGAGAGTCAGTCCTAAGTGATGTAATTCTTGATTTAATCTTTTTGCCTGCGCCATCTAATACTTTGTCCTTGTTGGTTATTATTCCTGTTCATTTATTTGCTTTAAAAATTCTTCTGTAGATAATTTCTGTCCTAGCGGTCCGGTTTTATTGCTAATAACGCCCGGCGCATTATTAACACCTTTGTTAGTAGCCGGATTAAAAGTCTCAACATTACCGGTAGCAGGATTTATTTTTGTCATTTCCATGTTTGAATCAAGATTTGTTGGAAACGTCTCAGCTACTACTGGCGTTGGGCCGGCAGCCGGAGTACTGTTACTAGTATCTCGAGTATCTGGAGCAGGCTGACCTGCCAATAGAGCGTTTGGATCTCTTCTTATATTTTTAATTTCTTCAGGCTGTTGGCCCCTATCTCTAAATAGATTTAATTCTTGTGTAAACAGTCCGTCATTAAATTTGCTTCTAACTGTTCTCACTCTGTACAGTCCACTATAAGCACTATCGTTGTAACCGGCTGCTGGAAATTCGAATAATGTCTTTGGTAATACCGGAGCATCAATAGGAGTTTTAAATCTAACATAAATCCGTACCTCACCGTATTCAGTATTCATAGTTAAATCGGCCTTTATCTGACTGTTTGCTTCTGTTGGAAGATTTTTATCAACAAACACGCCCGACCTAGTTAGATAATATGGATCTCCTAGTATAGATAGATCTAGCATGATGTTTTCTGTGTCCGTCAGCAGTGCTTCTTCAAATGCTCTAGCTACTCGGATGTCAACATTATCAGCTGTGCCGCCGCCCATAGGCTTTCTATACGATGCTGCAGAATCTCTAAACAATTTTCCAGCAGGTGTTTCTAGATATAAACCAACAGTATTGGTACCTTCAGCATTGCCAGCCGACGGCTCTTCTCTAATCGCTGAGCCTTTGGCTTGTATCGTTCCAGGTTGATTGCCAGGATTAGAAACAGGTATCGCAGTATAAAAGGTATTATCAAATTTTAATTCCCATTTTAAAATATCATCGTTTTCCCCAGTATAGATATAACTATATTGTTTTTTAATTAAGCCTAACAGTCCATCGGCTGTAAATCCCTGAGACTGAGCAGACGGGGTTTTAAAAACACTGTGATGAACCATGTAAGGATGTATTAGATAAGTTATTTTATATACTGGTGTATTCCTGATAGGATCTAATTTAAAAGAACCGCCAGCGTATTCTACTTTAGAACTATATCTATACCAAGTGATCATTCCTGTTTTAGCATCAGGCCCTTTCTTTAAAGAATTAGAACAAAATTCCGATGACTTGACAATTTCGCCGATCATATCTGTGATCCTACGATTGTCCATCCTACCCCAAGAAAAACTACGAGACCCAGGTTTTGGTTTATTAGATCGATTATCGGTATCACCGGTTTTAGATCCGGAATTGCTGCCGGGACTTGATCCTTGGTCCTCTGCTTTAATAAACTTAGACTTAGCGATATCGGCTCCTGGAAAAAGATCCTGAGCATCTAATATCTGTATTTCATATTCGTCAGCTATTCCAATAACTTTGCTGTCAACTGCTGCTTTTTGATCGGCATTTAGAGCTTTGGCAAGTTCGCCGAGTGCTTCTTCGACAGTGCTTGCGGTTATCGTTGAAGCGGCAGCGTATGTTCCGTATACATTATTAAATGCTTCTAAACTAAAATCAACACACTTGACCTGATATTTAGATCCGCCTTCGTTAGCAGTAAAACTGACCTGTTGTAGTTTTAAAGGATAATCTCGTGTAGCACCTTCAACTTTTTCTTGTTTTTTTGTAGTTGGGTTATATCCATAAAATTCTAATTTGAGCAGCCAACAGGTGTCGATATAACTTGCGTAACCGGTTCTTAAAGACGCTGTCTGACAACTTTGTAAAAAAAGGCCAACACTGTAAGGTTCAAATACATCAAAGTGTAAAGTAGTATTTCCTGAAAGACCAGATTTCGCTGTGGGAGTCGCCAATGTAAAAATTTCTACGTTATCAATAAAATATTCTGGGGCACCGTAGAATGTCTGAGCACGATCATCTCCTAGCCTGCCTGCCGACGATATAACTACCTGTTCTAATTTTATCGAATTAGTGTTTCCATCGACATTGATTTTTGTAACTTGGGTAGGTGTAAGGGGAGCGAAAGTCCAAAGGTAAGTTAAATTAGAATATTGTTTTAACACGTTTTCCTGAACACTAGCAAAAGCAAGTTTTGGTAACTTTGCTATGTTTGCTTGGGTGTCTAGTGTGTTTTTGTTCGGTGAACTTCCGCCTACAACTGCTGCCATATTAGACTCCTAAATACTGCATCAGAAGATTTTTTTGAGGAATTTTAATCTGTGTTCCTGGTTCAAAATCATACACCGGATCTTTGAGGATGGATACATTACGCTGAGAAAATACCCACCAAAGCTTTGAGCTTCCGTAAAGATCATAGGCTAACAGATCAGGTCTGTGTTTATATTTGGTTTCTATGATGTAATCAGAATCTGCTGGATCTGCTGGAACTGGTCGTATCTCTAATATATCAAGATAGAGATAATTCTGCGAAGTGTTATACCAAGGAGAAGTAGATTTATAAGTAGCCATTACATGTATCCTAATTCATCGCCACGAGCAAATTTTTGGATATTAAATTCTCGTGTTTGTGTTCTGCTGTATATCGGAGCACAAATTATTGTTACTGTGGAATTCATAGGCACGAACTGTTTAGTTTTTTGAGCGTTCAAAGAATGAATTTCCATATATTGTACACTGTCTTTAAGATCCACTTGAAAAGATTTAATTATCACCGGAACGTTAGGAAGTATTTCTGTCCCGTATCCTGATAATTGGCACAGCACTGGAGGAAAACCAACTGGTTGACTCTTACCATAAAACATCTTAGTGGCGGTCTTGAAAAAATTCATGGCAGCGAGCCAATACTGTCCTTCAGGATTAGTCTGGACTGTGAACTCTGCTTGGATAGTAATATCTTCTATGCTGCTGTTTTTATAGGCTTGATAAGGAAAATTATTATGGATAATACCTTCCTGCTGTGTGTAATTTGCCTTATAGGTTAAACTGATGTTTGGTGTGTAGGGAAAAATCACACCATTTGTATCAGTTAAAAGTTTAAAGTAGGGATTCGTACCAAATACTGTAAAGTCTGTCCATATTCTAACACGATGATCATTTAAGGATAAAGATGATGTCTGTGTTTTTTCTCTCGTAAGACTCGAACCCTGGCGGCTACTAAACTCTGTTGCCTTAACGCTACCAGCTGTGGTCAGAGGCGAGCTGGGCTTAAAAACACTCGCGAGGCTTTTAGCTGCGTTGAATAATCCTTCTGCAGCACTCGCTATGGCTATCGCCGATCCTAGGACTCCTAGTGCTTTATCTAGTCCGCTGAAATCAGGAATGTTAAGGCCTTTTGGTCTTCTTGAATAATTATTACTACCGCCCGGAGCTCCCGAATAAGCACTAACAGCCAAATCAGCCCCATTTGCGGGTCTATCGCTGGGCCCGGTATTTACACCCGAGGACTTTTCAGGAATAGATTTAACTACAACTGCTACTCCGCCAATTGTAGTTTCTGTGTTTAATGGTAATGGCATAATTTGGTTCCCTTTAGACTATTTATTTTCTTAAAAATGTGCTATTATTATATTTCTAGAGGAATGATTAGATGACGATAACGCAACCACCAAAAGTCAAATACTTGACCAACAAGGATTTGTTAGCAGAGATACACAGAAGTAAGAATACATTTTGTTCATACACTTCACCAGAATATGAAGACTATGATCTAATATTACCAAATTTAGCCAAACTCAATATACGAACTGTCGCAGAAGCTAAACGCAACAGAGCCGCTAAAGAAAGTAAAAAAGCACACGAAATAGCACAACAGACAAATAAAAAGGCTTCGGCCAAAGATTCTGAAATAGATTATAAAAAAATCAATAAGCAAGATCTTGTATTTCGGATAATGACCTTTGATCATGTGCCGCTAGCACCGGGTCGTAAAAAGACTGTGAAGTCAAGGGCAGACAGCCACGAAAAAGTTAATTTTCCACCTTTCCAACACTGGAAATATGATGCTAACGATAATTTAATCTGTGTCGGTAAAAGTCATTGGAAAGGCGATATCGACAACGGAGTGTTCAGCAAAGATCACGGCCAGATGACCAATGACCTTGCTCGTATGTTTATCAAGCTCTGTGAAAGGTATGCCACCCGAGGCAACGTCCGTGGTTATACCTACAACGACGAGATGAAAGGTCAAGCCATCCTTCAACTAACCCAAATAGGACTACAATTCGATGAAAGTAAATCTAATAATCCTTTTGCTTACTATACTGCTGCTGTCACTAATTCATTCGTTAGAATTATCAACATTGAGAAACGTAATCAAAACATTCGAGACGACATTCTCGAAATGAACGGAATGAATCCAAGTTGGACCAGACAAAACAGCGGAGGCGGCAGTGGGGTAGCGCCAGGGCCTGTTATCACCGATAGCAGTGATTGGGATTGATCTTTTATATTAAAAACAGTATAATACACATATGAGTCTATTCAAAAAAGCAGCTTGTTTTACAGACATACACTTTGGTTTAAAATCAGGTAGTCGCACACATAACACAGACTGTGAAGAGTTTGTCAAATGGTTCTGTGAAACTGCCCGTGATGAGGGTTGCGAAACTGCGATCTTTCTAGGTGACTGGCATCACAATCGTGCGACCACTGATGTCAGCACGATGAATTACACAGTTTCGAACCTTGAACGATTGAGTCAAAATTTTGAACAGGTGTATTTCATCCTAGGAAACCACGACTTATTCTACAAGGATAAACGAGAAATTAACTCTGTTGAGTTTATGCGGCTGTTTCCTAATGTTATTCCCATCAAAGAACCTTTCACCGACGGCGATGTAACTATACTGCCCTGGCTAGTAGGCGACGAGTGGCGGGAAGTATCTAAGATCAAAAGTAGATATGTGTTCGGGCATCTAGAGCTGCCTAACTTTTTTATGAACGCTATGGTACAGATGCCCGATCACGGACAATTACAAAGCACTCACTTTGTAAATCAAGAGTACGTATTCAGTGGACACTTTCATAAACGCCAGAATAATCGCAATATCACTTACATAGGCAATGCGTTTCCGCACAACTATGCGGATGCCAGCGACGATGATCGAGGAATGATGATCCTCGAATGGGGCAATAAGCCAGAGTATAGAACATGGCCAGGACAACCTCTGTATCGTGTTTATAAACTTAGCCAGATTATTGATACTCCTGATGTGTTGCTCAAAGAAAAGATGCACTGTCGGGTCACTATAGACTTACCTATCACGTTCGAAGAAGCAAACTTTATCAAAGAACAGTTTATACCTCAGTATAATCTCAGAGAATTGATGCTTATTCCCGAAAAGGTAGAAGTTGAAAGCAACTCTGTGCCTGTTGATATCAACTTTGAATCAGTTGATACTATCGTTATGAACCAGATCGATGCTATCGAAAGCGACTCCTACGACAAAAAACTACTATTGGATATCTATAGAGATTTATGATCAAAATAAAAAACCTCACTGTAAAGAATTTTATGAGCGTGGGCAATCAAACCCAAGCCATAGACTTTGACCGAGGACAGCTAACACTAGTACTCGGTGAGAATCTAGACCTAGGCGGAGATGACAGCGGTGCTCGCAACGGTACAGGCAAGACCACAATTATTAACGGTCTTAGCTATGCTATCTACGGGCAGGCTCTGACTAACATCAAACGTGATAACTTAATCAATAAGATCAACAGCAAAGCAATGCTAGTCACTGTGACCTTTGAGAAAGACGGGATAGAATATCACATCGAGCGAGGTCGCAAGCCTAATCTATTGAAATTCGCTATTAACGGCCAAGAACAAGAATTAGAAGATTTGGATGAGAGCCAAGGCGACAGTAGAGAAACACAAAAGGCTATCGAAGAAATGTTTGGCATGAGCCACGAGATGTTCAAGCACCTTGTGGCATTAAACACCTATACAGAACCGTTCCTGGCTATGAAGGCCGCTGATCAAAGATCTATTATCGAACAACTGTTAGGTATTACTCTGCTCAGCGAAAAGGCAGAAAATCTCAAAGAGCAGACCAAACTCACCAAAGAATCTATAGCCACAGAAAACACACGCATCGAAACTATCAAGATCTCTAACGAAAAAATACAACAGAGTATCGAAAGTCTCGAAAGAAAACAAAAACTGTGGGAAGATCAAAAAGAGCGGGCATTGGAAGACCTTAGAAAAAGCATTGATGTGCTCGGCACTATTGACATTGATCAAGAGATCATAAATCAACGTGCTTTGATCGAATGGAATAAAAACAAAAAAGAGCATGATAACCTAACTGCGATGATCGCTAAACAGGTCACTACTCTAGAAAAAGAACAAAAGACTCTGGAAAAATTAGAAAAAGAACTGTTGTTGTTAGCAGATCATAAATGTCATAGCTGCGGCCAGGACCTTCATGATGAGAAACACGAGTCAATGGTCGCTGCCAAAGGCAAACAGGTAGATGACAGCAGTGTTGCTGTCAATGATCACCAGAACGAACTGAACACTCTGCGTGAAGCACTGTCACTGTTAGGTGAATTGAATGCCTGTCCTAGGGTTACCTATGATAATCTAGAAGAAGCATTGAATCACAAGAACACACTGTCTAGTCTAGAAAAAGATATCACGATCAAAGAAGCAGAAACCAATCCTTATGCTGAACAGATCGAAGAATTGAAAAACACAGCCGTACAGGAAATTGACTGGAACGCTGTCAACGATCTAACTAGGCTGAAAGATCATCAAGAATTCTTATACAAACTGTTGACTAACAAAGACAGTTTTGTACGTAAACGCATCATTGATCAGAATCTAGCATTCCTGAATCAACGATTGACCTATTATCTAGACAAGATCGGCTTGCCGCACATTGTAGAATTTCAAAATGACCTAAGTGTAATCATCACTCAGTTGGGCCAGGATCTAGATTTTGACAATCTCAGCAGAGGAGAGCGTAATAGATTGATCCTAAGCCTAAGTTGGGCATTCCGAGATGTGTGGGAAAACCTGTATCAGCCTATTAATCTACTGTTCATCGACGAACTTGTAGATTCAGGCATGGATGCCAGCGGTGTCGAAAGTTCTATCGCTGTGCTGAAAAAGATGACCCGAGAACGTAACAAGAACGTGTTTCTTATTTCGCATAGAGATGATCTAACCAGCAGAGTAAATCATGTACTCAAAGTCATTAAAGAAAACGGATTTACCAGCTACAGCAATGATGTTGAGATTATAGAATGAGCACCGATGCCCACGATCGTATGATCCATGCTTTTCAAGAGTATTTTAAATGGCAGGACCGTTTTGAATACAAAGGTTCAGACGAAGCGGGCATCAAAGCCAGGTATTGGCTGTCAGAAATACGCAACGAGGCAAGTACAAGGCGAGTAGAAATACAAGACAAAAGGCACGAACGTAAAAAATCCAGAAAAGGCATGATAGGTCGTCCACCAAAACTAACTAAGTGAGTGCTGTGGACATATCAAAATCAAACCGTAGAAGAAATACCCGAAGGCTACATAGGCTTTGTTTATCTCATCACCAATCTACAGACCGGACAGAAGTACATAGGCAAAAAACTAGCTCAATTCAAACGTACTAAACCACCACTCAAAGGCAAAAAACTTAAAAGAAGATCAACAGTAGAAAGCGATTGGCGCGAATACTGGGGTTCATCTGATAGGTTAAACGCAGACGTCCAAGCATTAGGTCCGGCAAACTTCACTAGAGAAATACTTTATCTTTGTAAATCCAAGGCAGAAATGTCATATCTAGAGGCTAGAGAGCAGTTTGAACGCAGGGTTTTAGAAACAGATGACTATTATAATGGCATTATAAACGTCAGAGTAGGCGGTTCAAACATACTTAGACAGCGTCTAGAAGAACATAAAAAGGCAAAATAATCGCCAAAAAAACCCGCACCGGTGACTGTTATGGTGCCCAAAATCCGTGGTGATGTCGCACGGTAAGGACCCTAATTGGCGAAGGGTAAACATAGTACTATCCTTAACAGGACGTGGATCGGATATGCCTTTAACCGGTTTACTATGTGAAAAACATATTTTTATAGGCTAAATGAGGGTTAATAGCCCACGACTATGCTGTACGATAGCAGGTATTGTATAGTCCGCCGTCATAATAAGACTGAGCTCGAGGTACCGGATGACCGCCTTTGTAATGCTCTACTGCTGTGTGACATGTTCGACTCGGATAATGTTCATCTTTTAGCCCGCAAGGGCTAAGTGTGACTGAACGATCTGGATAATATTAAAACTGCTTCGCAGTTAACTCTAAAAAAATGTGTCTGAGCGTTAGCGAAAGACACGAGTGAGCATCGCTCACTCCTAAACACATAAATAATCATTATTAGGAATAGGTCTGTATGAAAATAACTGACGTCATCACTGAATCAAAAAAAGTTAATGAAGCACCCGTAGGCATGTTAAAAAGGGCTGGTCTAGGTATTGCTTCTAAATTAGGCAGTACTAGAGCTGCTGGAGCATTAGATACTGCGGAAGTGGCTAACAATCTAAAAAAAGCCTTTAGTAGATTCCTGGGTCAAACAGGACAAAAACCTAATTCTGACAGCATTATCGCTTTCTTACAGAGAAATGGTTTGCCTACTGACGGTGCTGAAAAAGCCATACAACAGGCTGCTGCTGGTGCTGGCATACAGATGGGACCAGCAAAAGATATGGCAACAACCTTAGGCATTGGAAAAAATGCCGGTGGTCCTATGGCAACACCTAACCCTAAAGCACCTGCTGCTGACGCAGGAGCTCCTAGTGCTCCTCCAGAAAAAGGTGGTAAACCTGCTGCCGCGGAGCCTGCTGCCGCAGGCGGATCTGCTGCTGTAGACTATGATACTCCTGCATACAAGAGAAAAGGCATGCCGGAACCTGAATTTATGACTCCACAACAGGCTCTTAAAGGTAGATTAAAAGCTGGCAAGGGCATGGGCAAACAAACAGGTGGCGGATTCGGAGCTGCTGTCAAAGCTGGTAAAGCCAAAGGTCTTAACATGAGTCAAGACATCGATGGCAATCCAATCATGGAAGTTGATCTCAAGGGATCGACTGTTGATAAGATTATTCTAGCCGCTGTACAAGACGCTATCAAGAATGGTATGGGACAACAACTATCTGCTGTAAGTTCTGGTAGCGGATCAGGAGCTGGTGGTGCTGCTGACGACGGTGATCAAGAACAGGGATTCATGGCTGGCCTAAAGCGTGGCCTAAGTGGTGGAGATCAACCAACACAGACCAAAGGAACTGTTAACTACGGAAAATTAGGAGAGCTGCTACCTGGAGTTGATCCAGCCCAGCTAAGAAAAGCTGTTACCAACTCGCTAGCTGGCAGACCTTTAACCAGAGAACAAATGGGTGTCATGGCAACTGCGTTTGGTGAAGTTATTAAATTAGATCCAGCGGCAAAAACCAAAGTGTTCCAACTACTCAAAGCAGTAAGAGCCGCTTAAAAAAACGGCAATCCGGAATTTTTAGTTATATCCATGTTGTCCTTGACTATCTCAAGGACTAACTCTCTTTCATCGAAGCTGAGATTCATAGCTTCCGCAAACGATAAACCGCCCCGCATATACCAAACTGATCGCATTGCTTCTAACTTGATCTGCTTTGCCTGTTCATCGAGGGCTTTCGACTCGGCCAATACCTCGGGGATAGTTAACGTCGAAAGCCTTTGCCGAAAAAATCCGATTGGTCCATGGTAAGTTCAACATCCCACTCGTGTTCACACTTCTGACACTTGCTGTGGAAGCTGCTGAGGTTACCAGTTTCTCTAGTTTTGCTGACAGCGATATTGATCTGATCAAACACGCTCTTGTCAGTTTTCTGTAAGAATTCTTTGATGTAATCTGGATTGTCTGTGGTACCAGCAGCACTTTCGATGCGTGTGATACAGTTTACAGCGGTATCGATGGTTAAATCTGTGAGCTTGATAAAACTTTCTTGGAATATCTTTAGTTTTTCTTGCTCGCTGATAGAATCATCATTGACCACTTGGAATATACGCTGATGCTCAAATGCTTTAAGAGCAGTCTTAGTGATTTCTTCATAGGTCATAGGACGCAGATATACGATCATCTGATTACCAATTTCTATCTTAGTATCAAATTTGATCTGATTTAATCTATCCAAGACTGTGCGTAGATCAACAATCGAGTCATTGACATTTTCGCAGCTAGGACAGCGTACAGTGACTTCCATTTCCTCACCGTAGGTTGCGATCCTGATAGCAGAAAGCACAGCATCAACATCGAGACTTGGAATCTTCCAAGGATCAAGTATGTTAGGCATACAACTGTTGATGACTTCTTTGGTTGCTATTCCGTTCATGAGTGCGTCGGGAGTTTTAAACAACAATTCATCTCTGGCCGTCATAGCGTAAACAGGATATTCGTTGTTAGACGTCTTGTTCAAAGCACCTTCTGGATAAAATTCACCCTTTGACGGCAGAGAAACATAGATCTTTGGCTGTCTAAAGAACGCAGACAGCGGATTAGAGCTTGGCTGAGGAGGTACCTTGGCCTGGGCATTAAATTGCGTTGGATCAAAATCTGGCATGTTTTTCCACCTATAAATAAATGTAGTAAGATATTTATATACTCAGATTTTCTGGTATTTTAATCCTGGTAACCAAAATGGCAAAAACCACAGTAGAAATTCTCGGCGGACAATTAGACGGAACGATCCTAAACAACATGGCCAGCGAAGCGACCATGCGAGAGCTTCTGGCCGCAGTAAAGGCTAACAGTAGTGGAGCAGGTGGCGGCCGCGGTTCGAGTAATCCTCGAAATAATACAACATCTAAACTGTCAAAATCTAGTGGTCTAATGTCTAAACTTGCAGACACCCTAGGAAATCAGCTCGGTAATACAATAGGAGCTGTAGGTAGCATGGGAGCCATGCTGGGCCTAGGCAATACCAAGATGAGTGCTTACACACGGGTACTCAATGATCAAGTCATATCAAAATTGCCCTTAGTAGGCGGACTGTTAGGCGGACTCGGCGGAATAGTCACAGACAGCATTGAAGTTTTTGAAGACTGGAATGACTCACTAAAGACTGGTACTCAGAATGGTGCTACGTTTGGTAACAGTATACTTCGAGCATCTAAGGCAGCAACATCTGCGGCTATGGATCTAGACTCATACATGCGTATGGTCAATGAAAATTCTTCTACCATGTTAAACCTTGGAAAAACTGTTACAGAAGGATCAGAAAGATTTAGTAGAGTTTCAAGATTATTAAACAGGGACGGTGGATTAGCCACGCAGACACTAAGACAGATGGGAATGAATGCCAAGGATGTCAATCAGGCACTGCTTAATTATGTTGACATCATGGGCGGCGGTATGTTTACAAGTAAAAAATCTGATCTATTAGTAGCACACTCATTTGAACAATTCCAACTTAACCTAATGCGTCTGACTTCGTTGACAGGTAAAAGTGTCAGCAAACTACAAGAAGAAATGGCAGTAGCTTCTAAAGACGTTGTATTCAAGATGGCGTTGAACAAGATAGAAAATACTGCAGTAAGAACAAAAATAATAGACAGCTTGTCAAATTTTACAGCAATGTATGGTGAAGCTGGAGCAGAATTGTTTAAATCATTATTTTTAGGCATGCCTCCTGGCAATGAAGATGCTAGGAATCTCATGGTCCTTATGCCTGATCTGGTAAGGAGTATGAGGTCATCTATAGCGACAGCCAGAGATACTAATATTTCAGTAGATCAATTCAACGAAAGAATAGAATCTGATATCATTAAAGCGATGTTAACATCAGCTAGAACTGCTAACGGATTAGATCAATTATTGGCCGCAGCAGGTGCCGGATATGGCGACGTTAAATCTTTTACTAAATCTATCACACCTATACTAGATCAATTAAACAAATACGGTGATATTAGCAAACTCACTGAAAAAGATCTCCGGCTGATGTTTAAAAAAGCCAGAGACGAACAAAAAGCCAGGGACGAACTTACCAAGTTCCTCAACGATTTTGAAATGGCCATGCAGGATCTAAAATTTGAGTTAATGGAATTTTTATTTCCGTTGCTAGAGAAGCTAGGCAACTATTTAGAAAAACAGGATCTCCCAGGTAAAGTAAGGCAGTTTGGAGAATTTCTAAAAGACAGTGTTGAAAAATATCTACCCGATGTAATTACGTTTTTCAAATATCTCGGAGATGATAACGGAAGGCAGTTTATATGGAATGAAGTGACCTATTTCTTTAAACGAATGGGCATTGAATTTGTTTATCATGTTAAATCAATGTTTAACAAGGACAACATTAGGCAATACGAAACTGATAGAAACGATGCGCTCGAGGAAGCATTTAAAGATTACAGCGCAAAACAAGGACTATTAGAACCCAAACTTCCTAGCAGATATACAGCCCAAGATAGAGTCGAAGGTCCTCACCAGACTGGAAAACCGGGCGTTACAGAAACTGGAACAAAAGATACAAAAATGACTTCAGCTTCAGACAAAATCGTAGCTGAATTAAAAACTAAAAATCTTGCTCTTACAAATCCTCTAGGACAAGGTTCAGCATTTAAACTTAACAGCGGATTTGCTGGAATAAGACAATACAGAGATGAACACGGAAGATTAATTAAAGAAGCACCACACGCTGGATTAGATGTTGGTGCGAATCTTCAAAAATTATATGCAGCCATGGACGGTACCATAAGCTATTCTCATGGCGGCGGTTATGGTTATCATGCTATTATAACAAATGAAAAAACTGGAGTGAAGCTAATATACGGACATATGCATCAAGAACTGTCTAGAGCATTGGCTACACAGATAACAGGTAGCAAAATTAAAGCAGGACAAGAAATTGGTGTTTCTGGTGGTGGAGCAGGCGATCCTGGAGCAGGAACATCTACAGGAAGGCATTTACACTTTGAAGCAAGAGATGCTTCAGATACTGTATTTGATCCGTCATCGTTTATAAAATATAATTCAGGAACGTTAGGTGTACACGGTAAGTTGTTTAAAGACTTTGGCGCCGGAACAAATGTCATGTTAGAAGATAACAAAGCAGTAATGACTCCAGAACAAATGAATTCAGTAATGGCCGGTGCTAGCGGTGTGGCTACTACTGAAATGCTAGAATCATTGGACAGAAATTTTACAACGCTAGTTACTCTAATGCAAGAACGTAACGAATTATCTGGTCAACAACTTTCTCACATAGAACAAAATCAGGTTAATATAGCATAATGGCAAAAAATACTGTAGAATATTTTAGTGCTAGATTAGGCAACGGCGTACTTAATAATGCCGCTTCCGAAGCCACCTTACAAGAAGTTCTAAGATATTACAAAAACAATTCTGATCAAGATGATGATCAAGATGATGATACAGCTGAAAGTTTAGCTAGAGCTGCTAAATCGTTTGGAGCGGTCAAAAAAGCATTTAGTTCTCTAGCGTCAGGTTTATCAAACACTGTTACAGCAGGTAGAAACTTTGCCGGAATGATAGCCAGAGGCGAAAGTCGACTCAGTGCCTACGGTAAATTTTTACAAGATGATCTCATAAGTAAACTTCCTGTAGTTGGAGAGACTCTGGGCGATTTATCTGGTATAATGGTACAGAGTATTGAAGCATTAGAATCCTGGAATGATGATTTAAAACAAGCAAACAAGCACGGAGCAACTTTTAATTATAGCATTTTAGATTTCAAATCCACTGCGTTAGATATGGGACTAGGCACTGATGAACTAATTCAATTAATCAGCAATAATGCTGATAAACTGGTTGGAATTGGCGGCGGAACAATAACTGTCGGAATGAAACGCCTGTCTAATTTATCAGCTAGATTGTTTATGGATTCGGACGAAGTTTCCACTATTTTAGATAGATGGGGCTACAACACCTACCAGCAAAATGAAATGTTACTAGACTATTATTTTACCACTGGTAGACAAAAAGATATGCAACGCAGAGATCTAGAGGTAACTGCCCATGAATTTTTAATGTATGCGGGGCAACTAGATACCTATCAGAAAATTACCGGTATGGGCAGAGAACAAAGACTGCAGGCAGCCGCAGCCGCAGCCAACGACATTAGTTATAAATTAAAAGTCGCTAAACTTCTTCCTCATCAACAGGCCAAGATGGAAATGGCATTGAACGGTTTTGCTATGATTTTTGGTGAACAGGGTGCTGAATTATTCAAATCACGAACGCTAGGTGTACAGACCATAGACGACGTAGCAACAAATTTACAGATAGCACTAGGCCCAGAATTTGAACGATCGATGGATGAAGTTATCAAGATGGCAAAAACAACCACCGATCCTGCGGTATTTGAAAAATATGTAAATGAAACCCTAGGGCGCCAGTTGGCAAATTCGCAACAGGCCATGAAGAGATTAGAACCTTTATTAAAATCGGCAGTAGCAGGCAACGAGCGAGCTAAATTAATGGTTAAGGCATTAACACCATCTATAGAATTTATAATCAAGCAAGGTGGAATGTCTAAGGACATGCAGGGACAATTTGTAAAAATGATTGAAGCTGCTAAAAAAGAACAGAATAAAACTGATGCGTTTACTGATATGTTAAGAAAATTCCAACGAGCTGTATTGAGAGTGTATCGATCGTTCTGGAAAACGTTGTTTCCTGTGTTTAAAGAGTTAGCTAACGAATTTAAAATTGCCATGGTCCCTAACATGATCAGAGATTTTACAAAATATCTTAAAGAACTAGCTACAGATGCGATACCTTATGTAAAAAACTTTTTCACTAATCTCAACTCTGAAGAAGGTCAACGATATATGGGAATAATGTTTAAATCGATGTTTAGTGCTTTGTTAGATTATTCAAATGCTTATATCAGAGAAGCATTGTATTCATCGTTAGGCGTAGAACGTGCGGCAGAATGGCTATCTAAATTTGGAATAGGCCCATCTACTAAAAGAATGAAAGAACGAGCTGCCCGAAGCTATGAGCAAGGACAAGAAGCTTTTAAAGCAGTAATCAGCCCTCCCGGAACACCAATGAAGGAGGTTTCTGGATCTGAAGATATTTTAATTACACCACCTAAAGGCAGACCTTTTTACATCAGAGGATTTGACGTAGATTCGAGAGGAAGATTTAAATCTTATTCTAATCCAAATGATCACCCCGAAGCATATGATCCGGTAACTGATCCTGAAGCAATACAGATGATCCTTGCGTTAAGAGAAGAAAGAGCTGGAAAGGGAACAAAACCAGATTACGATCCTGCTAATTTTGGCGGCTTATCCTTGTTACAGCGGGATGCTTTGTTATTTCACTTTCGAGAAAAAGGAGCAGGTAGAAGACGAACTCCGTTTGGAGCGATAAACGCATTATCGAATCCGGGGGAGTTTGGAAAGTCTGGACAGAACACTAGAAATTTAATAGATGAGTTCCTTAAAAAACAAGAAGTCCAAGATAGGATCAAACAATTACGAGAAAAATATCCATCGACGTATGTGGGTATGCGTACAGGTACATTAGGTACAATGGGTGGTTTATTTGCTAATTTTAGATCAGGAACACCGGCAACACTACACGGTAAAGAAGCGGTAGTATCACCGACTCAATTGAAAAAAGTTATGGATGCTAGTGCCCAGATATCGATCAAAGATGTAGTAAATCGTTTAAATACTAATATTAATATGTTGATCGCTGTAGCCAAAGCTGACATCAATGTAGAACGTTCTAAACTGAGAGCTATGACTTAAAAGTCAAGCACTGGAGAATAAATTGAGTTGGAAAAAATATTTTACCCCTGTACCAGTGGCTAGACAGCCCGGAGCACTGAGTCCTTTAGGTGGCGGCTCGGGTTCTCGTCCGGGACCGGCACGCTCTAATTACTCTAGTTTCTTGCCCGATGTTTACGCAGGTACACCGAATCGAGTCGAGCGTTATATTCAGTACGAAACAATGGATATGGATTCAGAAGTAAATGCTGCTCTAGATATCCTAGCCGAATTTTGTACACAGTCTAACAGAGAAAACAACACAGCTTTCCAAATACTATTCAAAGGCCAACCTACAGCGACCGAGGTAAAAATACTCAAAGACGGTCTACAAAAATGGAGTAAATTCCAACAGTTTGAAACACGTATGTTCCGTATCGTCCGTAATGTATTCAAATACGGTGATGTATTTTTCATCAAAGATCCTGAAACACAAAAACTACATTATGTAGATCCTGCTAAGTTAGTTAAAATCATCGTCAACGAAAGCGAAGGTAAAAAACCCGAGCAGTATGTGGTTCGAGATATGAACTTTAATTTCAAAAATCTCGTAGCTACTTCGATATTAGCTAATACAAACAAAACACCTGCGGGCACTGCCAGCTATGTCAGCGGCGGATCTTTTGGACGAGGTATGGTTGGCACAGCGCCAACCCAGACAGGTACTAGATTCAGTACCACACAAGAAGAAATCGCTATAGATGCCAAGCATATCGTACATCTGAGCCTATCAGAAGGCCTAGACAACAACTATCCCTTCGGCAACAGTCTACTAGAATCAGTTTTCAAAGTCTACAAGCAGAAAGAACTGCTCGAAGATGCTATCATTATCTATCGTGTACAACGTGCTCCGGAACGCAGAGTGTTCTATATCGACGTAGGTAACATGCCCGCACACATGGCTATGAGCTTTGTCGAACGTGTTAAGAACGAAATCAATCAACGACGCATACCTAGCCAAACTGGCGGTGGCGCTAATATGATCGATGCCAGTTACAATCCTTTGAGCATATCAGAAGACTATTTCTTTCCGCAGACAGCAGAAGGCCGCGGTTCAAAAGTTGACACATTACCGGGCGGTACTAATCTAGGTGAAATCGATGATCTAAGATATTTCACTAATAAGCTATTCCGTGCTCTACGCATACCAAGCAGCTACTTACCAACGATGCCCGACGACAGTCAAGCAGCATTTACAGATGGTAAAGTAGGCACTGCTTACATACAAGAACTACGATTCAATGAATATTGTAAGCGTCTACAGACTAATATTATCGCAGAATTTGATCTAGAATTTAAGACTTGGTTGATCGAAACAGGCATTAATATTGACAATGCTCTGTTCGAATTAAAATTTAATCCACCTCAAAACTTCGCAGCATATCGTCAATCAGAACTTGATAACGCTCGAGTACAGACATTTGCTGCTCTACAAGAAGTTCCGTTTATGAGCAAACGATTCGCGCTCAAGCGTTTCTTAGGACTAAGTCAAGAAGAGATCACAGAAAACGAGCGTATGTGGAAAGAAGAAAACGGCACATTAGTATCCGCAGCTATGAACGCTGCCAGCGAAATGCGAAGTGTCGGAGTAACGCCAGGTGGAATATCAGCAGACATGGACGCACAATCTGCTGAAGCACCGGACGATCTAGCTGCTCAAGCTGAAAATCCAGCACCAGAAGGCGGCGATACAGCCGCAGCCGCTCCCGCAACTCCGCCGGCAATATAATAAATAATAGAATGAAGCTTCTAGAATTTTTTTATTTTAACGACAAACACGCTGAGTACGTAGATGATAAACGCTACGAAAATCAGCGTGACAGTTCTGTTCTGAAAAAAGACGACACTAGGAAAATGTCGCTAACTTTGAAACAGATCAATCAGTTAAGAAAACAAAGCGAAGCACATCAATTTGAGCAGGCGGCCGAACTAGAATTTATACAGCAGATGTATGGACAGCCACCAGCCGCAGAAGAATCAGTCGCCTAAACGTATCGCATTTGTCCTAGGTAACGGACGCAGCAGACTGCGATTAAATCTCCCCGAATTAAAAAAATACGGAAAAATCTACGGGTGTAATGCTCTGTACAGAGAGTTTGAACCTGATTTTCTCGTAGCCGTAGACGAAAAAATGGTCAGAGAAATTGCCAATGCTCGCTGGCAACTTGGCAAACAGGTATGGACTAATCCTAATAAAAATGTTTTAAAATTAGACGGATTTCAGTTTTTTAATCCGCATAAAGGTTGGAGTTCTGGCCCTACAGCACTTTGGTTGGCCAGCACACACGGCTATGATGAGATCTATATCTGCGGCTTTGATTTTCAAGGCAGCGAAGGAAAATTAAACAATGTCTATGCCGACACGCCTAATTATAGACGCAGCTACGAACCAGCTACATATTTCGGAAATTGGGTAAATCAGACCGAAAAGGTAATAAAAGAATTTAGAAAAATTAAATACTACAGAGTTGTACAGGATAAAAAAGATTTTGTCCCGCCTATCCTCTCTTCGATAACTGAAAATCTAAGTCATGTGACCTACGATGAAATCAGAGAAGATCTACATAAGGCGGTATTTAAATGATCAAAAATCTTCAAAAAACTACCATTTAATCCCGATAATCGTAATAATAGTTAAATATAACTTGACAGCCTAACCATTTTGGAGGAAAAATCATGGCAGATAAAAATCAAATCGCAGCAGTGCTAGAACACTTGCTGAACAATGAACAACAAAAAGCAGAAGAATTATTCCACGAGTACGTAGTTGGTAAATCTCGTGAAATCTATGAAAATCTAATCGATTCAGAAATCGAAGAAGATTCCCAAGAAGACCTAGATGAAACTAATGAAGACGATCTAGACGAGTCAAACGAGGACGATCTAGATGAGTCAAACGAAGACGATCTAGATGAAAATTTTGAAGACATCGCTGCCGAAGGCGACGATGAAACTGGCGATCTACTAGGCGACATTGAAGCCGATGGTAAAGAAGGTGGCGAAGAAGGTGGTGAAGAAGGTGGTGAAGAAGGTGGCGAAGAAGGCGACGATGATGAGCCCGCAACCAAAGGCGACCTACGCGATATCGTTGACGAACTAGAAGCTGCTTTTGCCAAGTACGCAGGCGGTGACGCTCACGCAGAACCAGATGCTGATAATTTCGGCGGACCAAGCGACGCTGATGCTGACAACCTAGGCATGCCAGGTATGATGAAAGATGATCTAAGCGATCTAGAAACAGTGCGTGAATACGTAGAAAAAGTTCCAGCTGGTCACGGTGCTGAAAAGAAAGGTGCCGGCGAAAAAGCTGACAATACAAAATCAACAGTAGCCGGAAAAAATGACATGGGCGGCACAACAGCTAATATTCTTTCTAGCAAAGAAGACAGCGTTGCTTACGCAGGCGCAGGCGGTACTATCAAAGGTACTGGTCTAACCAAGCAAAAACCACAGGATATGAACACCGGCAATGTTAACGTAGTTGGAGGCACCAACACCAAGTCGTTCTATAGCAAGGACGGCAAAGGTCATGGGGCTGAGAAGAAAGGTACCGCAGAAAGTGGTGTAGATGCTACATCAATCATCCGTGGTAGCAGATAATCGGAACTAAAGTGAAAAACTATCTTAGAGAAAATCTGAGCTTCGACCAAGCGCAGTTGGTCCTTGAAAGTACCGAAGATGATAAGGGCGGTAAAACTCTACATCTGAATGGTATCTGTATCCAAGGCGATATTAGAAACCAGAATCAGAGAGTTTACCCCTCCTCTGAAATCGCTAGGGCTGTCAAAACTGTCAATGATCAAATTGCTGGCGGATATTCAGTTCTCGGAGAAGTTGACCACCCCGAAGACTTACGTATCAACCTAGACCGCGTCAGCCACATGATTACAAAAATGTGGATGGACGGTCCAAACGGTTATGGCAAATTAAAATTACTTCCGACTCCTATGGGACAATTAATTCAAACCATGTTAGAGTCTGGAGTTAAACTAGGCGTATCTAGTAGGGGTTCCGGTGATGTTGATGGGGACGGCAAAGTCAAAGGTTTTGAAATTATTACCGTTGATGTTGTTGCCCAACCTTCAGCACCTGGTGCTTATCCAACACCAGTTTATGAACATTTAATGAATACATTAGGTGGAAACAAGGCATTAAATATAGCAAGGGAAGTACAAGGCGATCCAAAGGCACAGCAATACATAGCAGAGGGCTTGATGAGAATCATCAAGGGCCTCAAATAACCAGTAGGAGAATCACATGCTAGACATCGTTAAGCAATTATTTGAAAACAATGTGATTTCCGAACAAATCAAATCGGAAATTGAATCCGCTTGGTCAAGCAAAATTCAAGAAACCCGTGATCAAATGACAGCAGAGCTTCGTGAAGAGTTCGCACAAAAATACGAACACGATAAAACTGCAATGGTCGAAGCTGTTGATAAGATGGTTGGTGATCGCCTACAAGCTGAGCTCGCTGAGCTTGCCGAAGATCGCAATCAACTTATTGAAGCTAAAACCAAATACGCTAAGAAGATGAAAGACGATTCCGAGAAAATGAAGGAATTTGTTCTACGTCAACTGGCCGCAGAACTAAAAGAACTACACGAAGATCGTAAATCTGTAGCAGAGAATGTTTCTAAACTAGAAAGTTTCATCGTAAACGCCCTAGCTAAAGAAATCGCCGAGTTCCACACTGATAAGAAAGACCTAGTAGACACTAAGGTTAAACTTGTACGTGAGAGCAAAGAGAAGTTCGCTGCTGTAAAATCAGAATTTGTCGCTAAGGCTTCTAAGCTCGTCGAAAATGTTGTTATCACTAAGCTAACAGCAGAAATGACACAGCTCAAAGAAGATATCGAAGCTGCACGTAAGAATGATTTTGGTCGCAGAATTTTTGAATCTTTCGCAAGCGAATACGCTTCCAGCTATCTCAATGAGAAAAGCGAAACTGCTAAACTATTAAAAGTAGTTCAACAGAAGGAAGCACAACTTGAAGAAGCCTCAAAAGCTATTCAAGAGAAAGAACAGATCGTAGAATCTAAGGATCGCGAAATCCGTGTCATACAAGACATAGCCAAGCGTGAAAAGATCATGAGCGAATTGTTAAATCCGTTAACTGGAGATAAGAAAACAGTTATGAGTCAACTTCTTGAGTCTGTACAGACTGAAAAGTTGAATACGGCATTTGACAAATATCTCCCAGCCGTTATGGCCGGCGAGGCTCCTAAAAAGAAGGCACTTACAGAAGGCAAGGAAGTAACAGGCAATAAAGAGGCTACTCAAATCAGCGGTCAGGAAAATACCGCCGATATTATACATATCCGCAAGCTCGCGGGACTTAAAGTTTAAGGAGAACTAATATGTCAGAACTACTCGAGTCACGCTGGCAGGAAACCAAAGAGGCACTTCTAGAAGGCCTACAAGGAACTCGTCGTTCAGTAATGGC